>ENA-OPYX01000344-OPYX01000344.1-human-gut-metagenome-genome-assembly--contig:-NODE-344-length-27776-cov-5.203515_pt1 | contig 27776 bp, 28 predicted proteins | sample MGYA00242639_ERZ504486 | MGnify/ENA primary metagenome ERZ504486 (study PRJEB26092, sample SAMD00036296) | human gut metagenome | host: Homo sapiens | study: EMG produced TPA metagenomics assembly of... | reverse complement strand
TATAATTTCCAGCCATTATCCATTTTCTCTAGATGTGGCTAATATATATTTTTAGTTTCGTAAATCCTTTCTTCCCGAATTTTCTTCAATATGTTGATAAATATTTTTATTTATTTCTCTATCTTTAATTGTTCTTTCTGTAATCTTCTTTCCATTTGCATCCACTAAAAGTATTCCATTATTCAAATAGCTTGATTGAAAAAAGTCCATCTAAAAATTCATCTGCAAACACTTCTAATCGCATATATCCAATTGCCGTTGACGAAGTCGCCGAATCCAAAATCATTCGTGTCGCATAAATCCGGTCATCTTTAACACTCCACTCTGTTTTAAAGTTATTCTGGTTTTTTCTGAACCAACTTCTCTTTTCTTTCCCTTCTAATGGTTTCAAAAAACTTCCCAATGACTGTTTCACATATGGAGAATAGATTTCAATTCCCTTTATCTTATCATCACTGGCTATAAAATACCAAAATGTGGGCTCTACAGAATCGTTCATTTCTTTTACTAACGCATTTCTGTTTTTCAATCCATTTTCCAGACTTCCTCTTAACTTTGCATTATATGATAAATATTTAATATTGTCAGTTTCTCGTTGAATATCATTTTGCAAACTGTAAGAAATTGCATCGACATTGCTTTCCATTGTATACTTCGTCTGTCTTATCAGATTTTTTTTAGATACATAATAAGAATACATGCCAAGTACTAAAATTGGCAATATAACCAATATCAAATAACTGATAATTAATTTTTTTCTGATAGATGCCTTTCCGTAATACCAATCCCATATTTTTTTTCATATTTTTTCTCTCAATTGCTTAGGTGTAATTCCATAATAATTTTTAAACAGTTTATTAAAATAAGATTGATTTTCATAACCACACGCTTTAGCAATTTGAACAATTTTTAATGTTCCTTCTTCAAGCATAACTTTAGCTTTCATCATCTTCACATCCGTTATATATTTTACCAATGTCTGTCCGGTTTCCTTTTTGAATATATAACTAACGTATGCCGGTGTTAAATTAACATTTTCAGCTACATAATTCAAACTTATATCTTTCGCATAATCTTTTTCTATCAGATTTTTAATTTTATGAATAATCCTTGAGTCATCTTGCTTTTCTACCGCTAACGAATCCAGCATCTTATCTATAGATTCTCCATAAATCTCCAACATTGTCTTTGCATTTTTTGCACGAAACATTCTTTCTGATGAAGCCAGTACCTCTTCCATTTTTATTTTCGGAGATTTATCATACAATGATTTTATGATAGAATACAATATATTTTGCAAATATAATTTACTGACTTTATCTAATGACAAAATCGTTTTCTTCAATAATTCATTTTGTTTTTTTATCAATTCCAAATCCATGGAGGCAAAAGCTTGTTCCAATTTTTTACCGGCACTTTCTACGTCCGAAGCATAATATTCCGTCTCACTATAATATGATTTCACCCTGATTATCTGATTGTCATAACCAAATATCTCACTTTGTATTTTATGGATTTTAACCAGTTGTTCCTCTAATTTTGCATCATTATCTATCAAATCACTAATAATCATTACCGCTTCACTATGAGTTTCCTTATGTAAATCCATCAATAGTTTTTCTGCCTGCTCTTCCAACTGGTTTCCAGTAAGATACTTTTTTTCTTGAACCAACAGATATGCTTCATTCGGATACATATTAAAATATAATACATTTTTCCCCATATACATTTTCAAAAAATGAGTAAATAACTCTTCGTATTCTTCAAAAAAAATTCTCTGCAAATTCAACATCTAACAACTTACATCCTATATTACTTTGTTCAAAAAGTATCTGATTTACTTTTTCTCTGTCATCAGCAGCAATAATGCGCTCTATTAAAATATCTTATAAAAATAGATTTTTTACGATTTTGAAATTTTCCGCATTTTGTTTTAGCTCATCTTTTTATTATCATCATTAATTGCTTGTATGACGGAAACCATTAACTTTTGAAATTCTTCAATCTCTATAGGTTTCAACAAATAACTTACGGCATTTGCTTCCAATGCCTGTTTTGCATAATCAAATTCCCCATAGGCGCTATAAATAATAATTTTAATCTCCGGCCATCGTTTATACACTTCTTTCGCCAATTCCAGGCCATTCATAACAGGCATTTTTACATCAGTAAACAAAATATCTATTTTGTACTTTTCAATACATTGCAATGCCTCTTTTCCATTTGCTGCTTGCACGATTTCTAATGGATACTTATATTTCTTTATAAGCCAGGAAATCCCTTCTCTTTCTTCCCGTTCATCATCTACCAGTAAAATTTTCATCTCTTCATTCCTTTATGCTAGTGTATTCCCATATATTCTTGTGCATTTTGCACATATTTTATATAGTATACTCGCTATTTTATGAAATATCAAGCACCCATACATAAAAAAACCGCCAGTGCAATGCACTGACGGTTTTCAACATTCAATATTAATCCTGTACGTATGGCATAAGAGCGATGTGACGTGCTCTCTTGATTGCTACTGTAAGAGCTCTCTGGTGCTTAGCGCAGTTTCCAGTAATTCTTCTAGGAAGAATTTTTCCTCTTTCAGAGATGTACTTTCTTAATTTTGCTGTATCCTTGTAATCGATCTCGTTATTCTCTTTTCCACAGAATACGCAAACTTTTTTTCTTCTGCGTCCGCCGCCTCTTCTCTTGAAGCCGCCTTCTGGACGATTTCCTTTATCGTAAGCCATTTTGGTTTCTCCTTTCAACAAAATGAAATGCGGCAAGTACCACAGCATGGTACTATTGCCTAATTAAAAGGTAATTCCTCATCAATTCCATCCGGAATGTTCATGAAGCCGTCACCTGCATCAGATACTGGTGTGGCTGGTGCCGGAGCCGGTGATGGAGCTACCGCACGGAAACTTCCTGCATTTGCGTCGCTTACTGCCTTGCTTTCAGCAAATTCCTGATCTTCTACAACAACATCTGTTGTGTAAACTTTCTGACCTTCTTTATTGGTATAGCTTCCTGTCTGAATACGTCCGGTTACAATAACCTTCAGTCCCTGACGGAAATATTTCTCAGCAAATTCTGCACTTCTTCCGAAAGCAACGCATCCGATAAAGTCAGCTGTCTGCTCTCCGTCGTTGTTACGTCTGAATCTGCGGTCTACAGCTAATGTATATCTTGCGATCGCTGTAGAATTCTCACCCTGTGAATATCTTACCTCAGGATCTCTTGTCAAGCGTCCCATCAAAATTACTTTATTCATATTATACCTCTACTTCCTGCTTATGCATCCTGTCTAACGCATAAAAATCTGATAACGTTGTCCATAATGCGAATTCTCTGCTCGATTTCGCTTGGAGTCTCAGCATCAGACTCGAAGTGGATGAAATAGTAGTATGCTTCTTTCATCTTCTGAATCTCGTAAGCTAATCTCTTCTTACCCCATTCATCAACGTCAGAGATCTGTCCACCGAAACGTTCAACTAATGCTTTCACCTTTTCGATTACCTGAGCTCTTTCGTCGTCTTCGATTTTTGCACTGACAACAACAGCTAATTCATATTTGTTCATGTCGTCTTGCACCTCCTTCTGGTCTTTTGGCCCCCGCTCATCTTATGTGGGAGCAAGGATTTCTGTCTCTATTTTAGGACAGAATTATTGTATCACGAGTTCTTATCTTACCATAAAGTCTCGATTTTTTCAAGCTTTTTTCTTCAAATCTTTTGTATTTTTTTCTACCAATTTGCGGGCGATCATGATCTGATGTCCGCATCCCATACATTTCAGTCGGAAATCTGCTCCAACCCTTAGTATCTCCCATTCTTTACTTCCACATGGATGCGGCTTTTTCATTGTTACCACATCTCCTACTTCATAGGTATATTCTTTCTTCATCACTGTTTCGTCTCCTCCTCTTTTACCCCTCTTACAACAAACCGGTGATTATCACTGGCACTGGTACAGGTCGACAATGTAACGATCGTATCTGCCGTTGTCACTTCCACGCCGGTATTATACAGAGAAGTACTCTGCGTCATATTCAAAAATTCCTGATATTCTTCATCTGTTTCAAATGTTGTCTGATACGATTCCGAAGTGTCGACTACCTGTCCTGCCGAATAAATATGATATTTCAGAATTCTTCCATCAACGGTATATATGTAAAAATATGGATTATTCTTCCAGAATTCACGGGTATCATAATCCTGCAGGTGACGGAACATCGAACCGTCCCGCATTCTATGTCCATATATTACAGAGTTTTTATCCGAAAAATCCTTTTGATTGTCAACATTCAGGAAGATTGCTCCCAGCGTATTTTCGTTAGACGAAAATGTTTTCTTCAGATATTTACTGTTATCCGTTCCCTGAACAACCGGATAATTGATCTGACTCGGCTCATCCGGGAATCTGATCCATGCGATCGTATCCGGATTGATCTCCAGCAGTTTTTGAAAATCAACAGAAAATGTATCATCTCCGTCTTCACTATGATTTTTATCTTTATCATTTTTATTCTTATCATCCGTCACCGCAAGTTTCCGCACTTTATCATACTCACTTCTTCCATCCAGATAACCTTTTCCGATCTTAAACAGTTGAAAGCCCGACACGCAGAATACGATCAGTGCAATCACAAGAATCACATTGGCGATTATATTCCCTTTTTTCTTCCGCCTTCTTCCGCGGTGATGTTTTTTTCTTTCATTGTCTGCATTTTCATTTCTCATTCCGGATTCGATCCCTTCCTGTGCTGTTCTATTTTCTTTACTTTTTCGATTCCATAATCTCTACAATCGTCTTTTCCGTCCCTGTCATTCCAGGGGATGCGATCATTCCCATGTACTTCATAGTTGCTTCCGGGGTCCTGCCGTTGATTCCATGAATATTTTCTATGCAGATATCATCCATTGCCATATCTGTTGCACGGAATGCTGCATCTACTGCCACGATCCCTTTCATCGTACATCCGTGATTGCCTCCGTCACAGATCATTCCGGTCAGACCGCTTGCCATATTCTGAATCACTTTTGTATGTTTTTCTCCATCCGCTCCCTGCAGATATGCCAGTCCACAGGCCATCCCGGTTCCGGCTGCAATCCCGCAGCCGCAAAATGCCGATAATCTTCCTGAGTACTCTTTGATATACATTGTAATCAGATAGCTGAGTGCAGTTGCTCTCCACAGGGTCTCATCATCCGTCTTATCTTCATTGGCATACCTGTACGCATACAACGGCATCGTCGCAATGATTCCGTGTGCACCGCTCCCGGTAATGCTCATAGCCGGTCTGGAAAGGCCCAGAACCCTGGCCTCTATCGCACCGTTACACAGTAATTGTGCCGTCTTAAGTGCATCCCTGGATATGATCCGGTTGCCATTCTCACGATAAAGTTTCTTTGCGAACACTGCCCTGTCCGAAGCCAGTCCTTCTTTTAATAATTCCAGATTCATCGTATACGCTTTTTCTATAAACGCAATCTCTTCAACCGGAACTGTATTTACATACCGCAGGATCTCTGTCAGGGAATATCCGTGAATTACCGGACGTGCCTGCTTTTTCCGGGATTCATCCCTGTACATCTTATCTTCTGTCTCAAATATTACAATGCCGTCTTTTTCTATCTTTACGATATTCGTATGTGCATCCCGGATCATCACCTTACACCGGTTATTCTCCGTTGTCACCACGGCATCGATCGTGATCTCGGATCCGACATGATCCATAACCACCTCCACCAGACCGTCGCTCACCATCTGCGCCGCTTTCTCATCATCTTCCGGTGTGATATCTGCCAGCGATTCCAGTCCTTTTTCCGAATCTGCCGCTACCGCCCCAAGTGCCGCCGCATAATAGTTGCCGAATCTCTCCGAATTAGGAATTCCACAGGTAAATGCATTCTTGTACATACCGGAATTCAATGCCACATGTACATTTACAATCTTACCTTCCGTATATTTCTTCGCACTTGCCACGGCAAATGCGATAGCTCCCGGCTCGGTCACGCCAAGTGCCGGTTTCATATCTTCTCTGATCAGCTCCGTCAGCTTCTGCATATTCTGCCTCCTCCCCGTTATCAACCCTGTTCTACGAAATTAACATTCTTATCTTAACACATCCACCACAGTTTCTGCACTTTTCTCATCTAAAATCTTTAGAAATTTTAATACTCTGTTTATTGATTTTTCCTATTCCCGGCGTATGATTAAATGTATATTGCAAGTACTATTTTAAGAGGTGAATGAATTGAAACTAAAAGACAGATTTATACGTTTTATGTACGGAAGATATGGTGTTGATTCCTTTGGCAAATTTACCATCTGGGGATCCCTGATCCTTATGCTGATCGCAGGATGGACGCATCGGGGAATCCTTTCCTGGCTGGCATGGGCCGGTATCATCTATTCTTATTTCCGGATGTTTTCCAAAAATACTTACAAACGAGCCGCCGAGAATCAGAAATATCTGCAGATGACACGCGGCATCCGGACATTTTTCTACAGGCAGCGTAACATGATAACACAGCGCAAGACACACCACATTTACAAATGTCCGTCATGCAAACAGAAGATTCGTGTTCCAAAAGGAAAAGGCAAGATTGAGATCCGCTGCCCGAAGTGTAACACCAGATTTATCAAACGAAGCTAAGGAGTTCCCATGTTTGGTTATATTTCTATCAACAAAGCCGAGATGAAATTCAAAGATTATGATGTCTATCATTCTTATTACTGTGGACTATGCAAAGTCTTAAAAGAATGTTATGGTAGAAGAGGTCAGGTGACTTTATCCTTTGATATGACATTTCTTGTGATCCTGCTCACCGGTCTTTATGAACCGGACACGAAGACAGAGATGGTCCGTTGTATTGCACATCCCATGCAAAAGCATGCGGCAAAGACCAATGAATTTACTGAATATGCCGCAGCCATCAACATGCTGTTATCTTATTATAAGTGTGAAGATGACTGGGCAGACGAACACAGGAAGAAAGCTTTTGTTGCCGCAAAACTTTTGCATTCAAAGATAAAGAAGATTGAAAAATTATATCCCGTAAAATGTAAGGTCATCTCAGAAAATCTCGCCCAAATCTCAAAATATGAGGCAGAAAATGAACAGAATCTGGATCTTATGTCCGGACTTTTTGGCAATATCATGGCTGAGATTTTTGCATACCGCCACGATGAATGGGAATCCTCTCTTCGTAAGATCGGATTCTTCCTCGGAAAATTCATCTATCTGATGGATGCCTACGATGATGTCGAAAAAGACATCAAATCCGGCAGCTATAATCCATTCAGGAAGGCATACCTGGACGATCCTGCATTTGCAGATGACTGCCGCAGCCTTCTGACGCTTATGATGTCGGAATGCTCCAGGGAATTCGAACAGCTTCCGATACTGCTGCATGCAGAGATCTTGCGGAACGTTCTCTATTCCGGAGTATGGAGCAGATACACTGCCGTAACATCCGAAAGACTCGCCGGCAAGAATACACACAACGCTGCAGATACTGCTGACGGCAATTCCACTGCCGGTAGAACCACGAATGATAATCCACATCCTGACACAGATAATTCAACAACAGGAGATCAAGAACAATGACAGATCCATATAGTGTCTTAGGAGTATCCCGTGATGCTTCTGATGACGAGATAAAAAAAGCATATCGTAACCTCAGCCGAAAATATCATCCGGATGCCAATATCAATAATCCGAACAAGGATCAGGCAGAGGCGAAATTCAAAGAAGTCCAGCAGGCCTATCAGCAGATCATGAAAGAGCGGGAATACGGCTCTTCCGGGAATTACGGTCCATATAGCCAGAACGGATATGGTCCGTTCCGCGGCTTCTACGGAGAATACCGACAGACCGGTAATGCAGGTAATGCAGGTCAGGAAAGTGAGCAGGATCTTCACTTAAGAGCTGCTGCCAACTTCATCAACAACGGCCGGTATCAGGAAGCAATGAACGTATTAAACGGAATCAACGAGCATACTGCCCAGTGGTATTACTACAGTGCGATTGCCAATTCCGGTCTCGGCAACAATGCAACGGCCCTTCAGCATGCCAAAGAAGCGCTCCGCATGGAACCAGCCAACTATCAATACCAGATGTTAGTTAACCAGTTTGAAAGTGGCGGAAGCTGGTACCGCCAACGCCAGAATCCGTATACCACCACCTTCGGCGGCGGAAGCGACTGGTGTGTAAAATTATGTATTGCCAACATCGTCTGCAACTTATGCTGCAGCGGCGGAATGTGCTGCGGTGCCCCGGGCGGTTACAGTGGCGGCCATTATATGTAAATCATGAAATTTCAACAGGATACAGATGTACAGTAAATTGTCATCATCAGCAAACGCAAAAAAAGGAGGAATTCTTATGTTGGATTATCTTGTTTTATATCAAAGCGGATCCGGAAATACAAAGAAAATTGCTGCATCTATCTTCTCACGTCTTCCCGGCAATTCCAAAGATCTGATCGATATCGATACAGATAAGACGATTCCGGAAGCCAATGTCTACTTCATCGGATTCTGCGTGCACCGAGGAAGCTGCAGCCTGGAAGTCAGTGACTTCTTAAATGACTTAAGCGGCAAACAGATTGCTTTATTCGGAACTTGCGGAATGGGGGATTCCCCTGAATATTATAAGGATATTGCCGGACGTGTCAGTGCCTGGATCGAAGCAGACAATGATTATCTGGGATATTTTATCTGTCAGGGAAAGATGCCGCAGAAGGTACGTATGAAATATGAATCCATGAGAAATGATGAAAACAACGACCAGATCGACCGTTTTATCCAGAATTTCGATCTTGCACTTACTCATCCGGATGATCTGGATGTGGAGCATGCAAAAGTATTCGTCGATCATATATTAAAGAAGATTCAATTATAATGAAATAATATACGAGAGGCTGCCACCGGCAGCTTTTCTTATATTCTTTGATGCAAAAACACCCGGAAATAAATATTCCGGGTGTTTTATAAGAGGCGCCAACCAGATTTGAACTGGTGATAGAGGTGTTGCAGACCTTTGCCTTACCACTTGGCTATGGCGCCATATGACTCCAACGGGAATCGACCCGTGTTACCGCCTGAAAGGGCGATGTCTTAACCGCTTGACCATGGAGCCGTATATTTATTTGTCATTGTGCTTTTCACACGACCGAGATTTAATATATCATAGACTCGGTTGTTGGCAAGTGTTTTTTTGAATTTTCTGAAAAATTTTATTTTCAGATTTTTCTTATCTTTTGCGGACAGCAAAAGCTTTACCTGCTTTTCTGTCCGCATCTCGTCCGGTTCATAATCGTAATAACGAATCCATATGTCCCTTACAGAAGTGTATGATATAAAATCAAACGTGTTACATCAGAATCAGATCTTACATGCCCCTGTCGTCATCTTAATTATTAGCGATTGTGATCTATCCGATCCATATGCTCAATCAGCCGGAATATCTGACTTGTATATCCCCACTCATTGTCATAGAAACAGATGACCTTGAAAAAGTGGGAATTCACTTGAATTCCCTGCCTTGCATCAAAGATCGATGCATGTGAATCTCCGATAAAATCTGAAGATACCACTTCATCCTCTACATAATCCAGAATGCCGGACAAATATGTCTCAGAGGCCTCCCGGACTTTTTTGCAGATCTCATCATATGATGCCGGCTGCTTTAACGCTACATTCAGATCAACAATTGATACATCTGAAGTTGGAACCCTGTAAGAAATACCACTCATCTTATCCTTTAAAGCCGGAATGACAAGCGAGATTGCTTTTGCGGCTCCCGTTGTAGATGGAATCAGATTACCAAATGCCGAACGTCCGGTTCTCCAGTCTTTCTGGGAACGGCTGTCCACAACCTTTTGTTTTGCAGTTGCGGCATGAATCGTTGACATCAGCCCATATTCGATTCCATAATTATCTTCCAGAACTTTACAGATTGGTGCGAGACAATTCGTAGTACATGATGCATTCGATACAACTGGCATATCCGATGTATATTTGTCATGGTTGATTCCCATGATAAATGTCGGTGTATCCCCATCTTTTGCCGGTGCTGAGATAATAACTTTCTTCGCACCGCCTTCTAAATGGGCTTTTGCCTTTTCCGTTGTACAGTATGCACCTGTTGCATCAATAATATACTCTGCACCACATGCTCCCCATGGAATCAATGCCGCATCTGATTCTGAAAATACAGGAATCTTCTGTCCTTCAATGATCAGTCCATTCTCATATGTATCCAGTTCTCCCTGAAAACGTCCAAATGTAGAATCATACCGGATCATATACTTCATATAACCCAGGTCTGCATTTCGTACATTGATTCCGCATACCTTAAAAGTGTCTGGTTGATTAATGGCGATACGGAGTGCTACGCGTCCAATACGTCCAAATCCGTTAATGCCGATTGAAATTGCCATGTTACAATTACCTCCTATAAGACATACTTGTCTGCCGGTTATCCTGTTCCGGTCTCTGTTGTTAGAGGGGCACTGTTTTTTGGCTCTTTCTGATTCTTTTTGTACTCTGTTGTCAATGTAACATAGGACAATATAAAATGCAACACATCCAAAAGTAATTAAAATATTAACGATTTTTTACATCTGATCGGCTTTCTCGACGAATCCCCGGATGACGTTACATGAATTATGGAGCTGCTCTTTTTCCTTCTCTGTCAGGGAGATTTCCATAATCTCTTCCACACCGTTTTTCCCGATCACACATGGTACTCCCGCCGGAACACCCTGTTCTCCATATTCTCCTTCAAGGAGAACGGATACCGGAAGGATCCTCTTTTCATCATGCATGACTGCTCTTGTAATATTGCTGAGTACGGCACCGATTCCAAATTCTGTACAGCCTTTTCCTTCTACGATGTGAAATCCACAGACCTTATCCTCCGCACTGATCTTATCAAAATCCATTTTATCCCGGTATTCCGGATGAATGCTCAGGTATTCTTTTACCGGTATTCCGCCAATTTGTATATGTGATACCGGAATGAACTGTGAATCCCCATGCTCACCCATACAATAAGCCTGAATGGAATGACGGCTTACGCCGGTGATCTCAGATAACATTCTGCGGAGTCTTGCTGAATCCAGAGATGTTCCGGTGCTGAATACCTGACTTCTTGGAAGTCCCAGTCTTTTTCTTAAGAAATCAGCAATGATGTCTGCCGGGTTGGAAATGCCGATCAGAATTCCATGGAATCCTGACTCTTTTAACGGTCCTACGATCGTATTCATCATCTTAATCGAATCATCGAACATATCCAGCCTTGTCTGCCCCGGAAGACGGCTCTTTCCGGCCGCCATCACAACAATATGAGCATCCGCACAGTCGGAATAATCTCCGGCTCTCACTGTAAAATCTCTGTCTAGATTAGAGGCCATATCATCAAGATCAAGTGCCTGCATTACCGCTTTATTCTTATCTATATCAATATATACGATCTCATCTGCCAGTCCCTGCATCATAAGACTCAGTCCGCAATGAGATCCTACATGTCCTGCTCCGATAATTACAATTTTTCCACTTTTTATTGATTTCATTTTTTCATTCCTCCGTCTTTTCCTGGTATACTGCCTCGGCTGGACATCTTTCCTGGTCAGGACAGTTGTATCTGTTGTATCAATATGATGTTACTCATTCTAGCACCATTGGTACTGCCTGTAAATAGAGTGCGCTCTGTTTTTTTCTTTTTGGAACCACAAAAGCTCCTCAACTTTCGTTGAAGAGCTTTCTGATCTTTTAAAAATCTAGTAGAATGGATTTTTTAGAAGCACATTTTCGGGTTGAATATTCATTCTTTTGTACTTCTCATACAATATATCACACGAAATTAACTATGAATATAGTTTTAATCGACAGATTTTATTCCATAAATTGTGTGTCACACACAATTATGATAAAATATATCTATACTCTGATCAACATATATCAGGAGGACCACACTTATGGCAATTAAATTACAGTCCCTGTATAAAGCAATTAACAACCAATTTGATGTCATCCTTCATACCAATAGTTTTTATGATAAAGAAGTAACCTGGATCCATACCGTCGAACAGGGTGAATTCTCCCATCTGCTCCACGGTGATGAACTGATCTTTAACTCCGGTCTGAATTTTACCTCTCAGGACTGGCTGAAAGAGTTCTTAAAGTCATTGAAAGACGCACACGCCAGCGGACTGATCATCTCTGTAAAATCGCGTCCTGCATTTTCCCAGGAGATTATCGACTATTGCAATGAAATACAGCTTCCGCTGTTCTCCACTTCCTGGGACACTCCGTTCATTGATATCATGCGGATCTTTTCTGAGATTCTATTAAAAAACGAACACCGCGAGACCAGTCTTGCCGCTGCTTTGAAAAATGCGATCTATTACCCCGAGAATGAAGACTCCTATCTGAATCCTCTGGAAAGCAATGGATTCTTCCGCGACATGAACTATACTGTCCTCATAATCAGCTGCCACACTTATGACAGTGATTCCGGTAATTCTTACCTGGAACAGCTGGAAAAGAAGATCCGTTATTTCATGTCTAAAGGGATCGTATATGAAGAAGGGAAGCATCTGATCGTATTGTTTGCCGGTGAATCTGTAAACGATATATCTCAGAAGCTCTACGATGTCTGTCAGAATAACTCCGATGTCTATGTCGGGATCGGAACTACGGTCTCGCAGCTTACAGACATTCACCGCTCTTACGAGACCGCATTTACCGCCTATCAGCTCACCAAAACTGCTCTCCCAAAGAACTTCCTTGAGTACGATAAGCTTGGTGTATACAAACTTCTGGCCGATATCCACAATCAATCTCTGACAACGGATTTCCTGAACTCCACACTTGGCCCGATTCTTGACTATGACGCTGTGCATCATACCGATTATCTGCATATCCTGGAAGTCTACTTTGATCATGACTGTAGTATCATCCATACCGCAGATGCACTTTATTGTCATAAGAATACGCTGTCGTATAAACTGAATAAGATAAAAGAACTTCTGGATTATGATATCCTGACCAATGAGAACCGGACAAACATCATGCTTTCTTTTTATATTTTAAGGCTGGAAAAGCGCAGTATATAAATGATCATCCCCTCAACTTCTGCATGATTTCAAAGACTACGGACCTGAATCTGTGTTATAATTTCAAGTAGAAATATCTAAACAACATAAACGTGGGAGGGATTCATTATGGATCAGAATCGAATCAAACGAAACCAGATGTTAGGCGCAAAGATTGTAAAAGAACTTACAGCCCGCAACATGGAAGCTTATTATACAGACTCCAAAGAAGAGGCTCTGAAGAAAGCATTGGAATTAATCCCGGAAGGAAACAGCATCTCCTGGGGCGGTTCCATGTCTGTCAATGAGATCGGCTTAAAAGAAGCTGTCTGTCAGGGAAATTATCAGGTATACAACCGCGATACCGCACCGACACCGGAAGATAAGCGCAAGATCGAGCTTGCGGCATATGATTGTGATTACTTCCTGACCAGTGCAAATGCGATCACGGAAGATGGAATTATGATCAATATCGACGGACATTCCAACCGTGTATCCTCTATCGCTGCCGGACCACGGAATGTGTTGATGATCATCGGAATGAATAAAGTTACACGCGATGTAGATTCTGCCATGTCCCGTGCAAGAAATGAAGCCGCGCCGATCAACGCACAGCGTTTCAACCTGAGCACTCCTTGTTGCAAAACAGGTGCCTGTTTCGACTGCAAAACACCGGATACGATCTGCTGTCAGATCCTGATCACCAGATATTCCAAGACACCGCAGCGCATCAAAGTCATTCTGGTAAATGAAGATCTTGGATTTTAACATACAGATTTTCTTGACTTCATCTTACGTATTTGTTATACTTAACAGTACGTAAGGCATGGCGCCATAGCCAAGTGGTAAGGCAAAGGTCTGCAACACCTCTATCACCAGTTCAAATCTGGTTGGCGCCTCTTATATAACCTCGGAAACATCATGTTTTCGGGGTTTTTCTATATCTGAAAGGAGTATATATATATGAAATCACTCGTACTGGCAGAAAAACCATCTGTTGCCCGCGATATCGCCCGTGTTCTCGGCTGTCACAAGAACATTTCCGGTGCGATCGAAGGCAGCAATTATATCGTCACCTGGGCACTCGGCCATCTGGTCACTTTAGCAGACCCGGAAGAATATGATAAAAAGTTCAAAGCCTGGGATATGTCTTATCTCCCGATGGTTCCAAAGAAATGGGAGCTCGTCGTGATCAAACAGACATCCAAACAATACCATAATGTAAAGACACAGCTTTTCCGGAAAGATGTCTCTGAGATCATCATTGCCACCGATGCCGGACGTGAGGGAGAACTGGTTGCCCGCTGGATCCTGGACAAATCCGGCTGTCATAAGCCGATCCGCCGTCTGTGGATCTCCTCTGTTACCGATAAAGCGATCAAAGAAGGGTTTGCCCACTTGAAGGACGGTCGTGCGTACAACGACTTATATCATGCCGCAAGAAGCCGCGCAGAGGCAGACTGGCTGGTCGGGATCAATGCCACCCGTGCATTGACCTGCAAGTATAACGCCCAGCTCTCCTGCGGACGTGTACAGACACCGACACTTGCCATGATCGCACACCGCGAACAGCAGATCCGTTCATTTAAACCGGAAGATTATTATGGACTGCGTTGTACAACTTCTGTTACCGGTGGTTCTGTCGGCACTATGGCTTCTATCGTCACATGGACATGGCAGCAAAAGAAAAGCGGTTCCCTGCGCTCCTTTAACAAAGACCTAATAACCGGCCTTGATAAAAAATTAAAGAACCAGACGCTTACCGTGACAGATGTGCATACCTCATCCAAGCGGACACCTTCTCCGGGCCTCTATGATCTGACGGAATTACAGCGCGATGCCAATAAGCGCTTTGGCTTCTCCGCAAAGGAGACATTGAATATCATGCAGAGTCTGTACGAGCACCACAAAGTCCTCACCTATCCAAGAACAGACTCCCGCTATATCGGTACGGACATTGTGCCAACGATCAAAGAACGCCTGAAAGCCTGCAATATCGGACCTTATAAGAAATATATTCCGGAACTCTTAAAGAAACCGCTTAAGACAAGCAAAGCCTTCGTAGATGATAAAAAAGTCAGCGACCATCATGCGATCATCCCGACGGAAGAATATGTCCAGATGGAACATATGTCGAACAATGAACGCAAGATCTATGATCTGGTCGTACGCCGTTTTATCAGCGTCCTCTATCCGGCATTTGAATATGAGCAGACTACACTGAAAGCTGAAGCCGCAGGTGAAACATTTACTGCAAAAGGAAAGGTCATCAAAGCCGCCGGATGGAAGGCCGTATATGCCGATGCTGCATCTTCCGGTTCCTCTGCTTCACAGTATGATGCTTACGGGGATTATGAAGATTCTGAAGATTTTGGAGAAGATTTCCAAAATAACGATATGTACTTAAAGGCTTCAGAGCAGGCACTTCCTGTTCTCCACAAAGGCGACACCCTGACTGTCACACGCACAAATATCACAAGCGGTAAGACCAAAGCTCCCGCCCGTTTTACAGAAGCGACACTTCTGTCCGCCATGGAGAATCCGGTACGTTATATGTCTTCTGATGATAATAAGATGAAAAAAACTCTCGGTGAAACCGGCGGACTCGGAACCGTAGCGACAAGAGCCGATATCATTGAAAAATTATTCCACTCTTTCCTGCTGGAAAAGAAGGGAAATGAGATTCTTCTGACATCCAAAGGAAAACAGCTTCTGGAATTAGTCCCGGAAGATTTGAAAAAACCGGAGCTTACCGCTTCCTGGGAAATGGAACTTGCCAAGATTGCCAAAGGAGCACACAAAGAACAGGTATTTATCAAAGATATCGAAAGCTACACCAAAGAATTAATTCGGGATATCAAGACTTCCGACGGAACTTTCCGTCACGATAACCTGACTAATACAAAATGCCCGCGTTGCGGCAAGCGTATGCTTTCTGTCAAAGGCAAGAACTCCCGCATGCTGGTCTGCCAGGACCGTGAATGCGGCTACCGCGAGACGATCGCACGCACCAGCAATGCAAGATGTCCGAACTGTCACAAGAAGATGGAACTGATCAAAAAGGGGGACAGTGAGACATTTGTATGCTCCTGCGGCTACAAAGAGAAGCTGGAAGCATTCAAGAACCGTCGTGCCAAAGAAGGTGCCGGCGTATCTAAGCGCGATGTCCAGAAATATCTGAAGAAACAGCAGCAGCAAAATGACGAACCGGTGAATAACGCATTTGCACAGGCACTGGCGGGACTTAAGTTAGATAAATAATATGCAAAAAGGAATAACAAACCTTTGCTAATCTGGTTTGTTATTCCTTTTCAGAGAGAGAATAATTATTTCATTGTCTTTTCAAGTTCCCATGACCGAATGCTTTCAATCATCAGATCTCCACCAATTGCTGTCATTTCATTTTTCTGATCATCATCCACATTATATATATTACAAGAAAAATTATTCTGATAATCATTGCTGAATATTTCTAATGAAATTTTGTCAGAATAAATATGAATATCCAGATGCTCTTTGCCCATTAAATTCAATGGACATCTTGCGACTCCTTTACTCCAGCCATCGGAATTATTACGGTCAAAATATGCTTCCGCTTTTCGCAGATCAAATAGGATCTCTGTCTTCTTTCCCTGAGACATTCTTAAGTTCAGCCTAATCTTGTCTGCAGTTGATTTTTTCAGATTTATCCGCATTTCCGTTTCATAAACACAGCCGCTCCGAAGTTCTTTTTTCTCGTCTTCTTTTATCAGAATGTCCGCTTCTTCCTGCTTATTCTTCCGGAGATCCTGTAATTCTTTTACAGGAATAAACTTTAATGTATTATCTTCTGCTAATACCGCCTCTCTCGGAATGTTAAAGAATCCGCACCAGCCTTCTTGATATGTCGGACCCCAGTCTTTCCAAAATGGCATCCAATCCCATGCATTCGCCCATCCTACCAGAATCCTTCTGCCATCCGGTGCCAGGAATGACTGTGGTGCATAATAATCAAATCCCCAGTCAATTTCCCCTGAAATTGTATAGAAAAATTTTCCGGTATCATAGTCAAAATCTCCCACCAGATAAACACTGGTGCGCTCTTTTCCTCCCATCGGAGAGAACATCAACACATATTTATCTCCTACCGGATAAAAATCCGGGCACTCCCACATATAGCCCCATTCGCCTCTGCTCTCTGCAAGGACATTGACAAATTCCCAGTGGAACATATCTGTCGATTTATACAGTCTTGCCTGTGCAAATCCATTTTTGCTTGCTCCACAGACTACATAATAGGTATCATCATGTTTCCACACTTTCGGATCCCTGAACAGATCTGTTGGAACACCTTCCGGTGCTGTGATCACCGGGTTCCCTTCATATTTTTCAAAGTGGATCCCGTCTTCACTATATGCGATACACTGTGCCTGTTCAAACCCATTTCCATTATTACAGGTTCCTGTATAGATCAGGAATAACTTTCCATCATGTTCAATCGCACTGCCGGAGAAGCAGCCCCCCTTCAAATGATCATCATATACTTCACTTGGTGCAAGCGCTAATGGCAGATACTCCCAATGAATCATATCTTCACTGACAGCATGTCCCCAGTGCATACAGTCCCAAAATCCGGAATATGGATTATATTGATAGAAAAAGTGATACTTTCCTTTAAAATATATCAACCCATTTGGGTCATTGATCCATCCAGTTTCTGCCATAAAATGATAGTTCTGGCGAAATTTTCCCTGCTGTATTTTTTCTCTTTTTGCTTCAATTTCTTTCTGGGCTTTTTCTATTCTTTCAATCATCAGTTCTTTTGACATATTGTGCCTCCGGTATTATTACTTATATTCTTCACGAAGTTTCTTTGCAAATTCAGTATTAAGCTTTGATTCCCGGCGGGCCTTATTTTCTTTAATTCTGAACTGTTCTTCTCTTGCAGGCTTATACTCTTCCCAGCGTTTTGCCCATGATTCTCTTGCTTCTTTCATTTCTTCTGTTAATTCCGGCATCTGAAGATTACGTTCTGGAAGTACCGGTACATTTGGAATTCTCTCTTCTACAGGAAGAATCGTAATTGGTTTTGCTGTTGGCAGTGTCTGATACCAGTATGCCGTTGAACTCCAGTCATCTGACAGATGGTTCGCATGTCCATGTTCAATCGTAACTTTCAGACTCTTCTCAAATCTTACTGGATCTGTAATGTGGAAACGATAAGATACCTGGAATCCATCCGTATCACTTTCATGTACAATTGTTCCAAAGAATGGATATGCATTTTTCTGCATTCCCCATGCATGATTGAAATAATCCTCTGTTCCTGTACCATTTAATGACGGGTATTCCTCTCCATCAATGAAGAACATATCATTTCCTTCTCCCCACCAGCTTCCCTGGTAGTGTTTTACAGTAAGGTTACATCCTACATAATGTCCCGTTCCTTCTACATCAAGCACCGTATAGTTATTCTCACCTTTAAAATTGGTTACATTATTAACTTCCGGACAGTTTGTCTGAAGGTCTGGTCCCCAGCCCTGACAAGGATTTTCTCTGTGCCAGCTTGCATGGAAATATGCTGTATTCTCATCCAGTGGCTCTTTATACATTTCATAGTCAATATTGAAATATAAAATAAATGGAAGTTCGTTTTCATTTACAATCTCAATTTTTGCTTTTTTATTAAAAGGCATTGGGAAATAGCATGACACAGAACAAGGAGCTCCATATCTTCCTGCTTCTTCTGGTTTCAGCGAAACATTAAATGGCAGCGAAGAAAAATTGCCCGGATAACTGTTACCAATACAGAAGAAATCTCCCAATGGTGCAAGTACACTTGGTGTATCCTGATCATCCCATGTAATCTTGATCAGAACTTTTCTATAATAGAATGGATCATAATCATCCCAGATAACTCCAAGTGCCGGATGAATCTCCATAACCGGAGCTGCTGAAGCATTTAATACCGGATCAAGAATACTTGGTGCTACTACTTTTCTGCAGGAAGAAGTCATCCAGATATGTGTGATACATCCAGGTCCTTCCACTTCTCCAAGAGAGATTGTCTCACCTGCCGGGATTTCCCAATAATCCTGATTCTTACCTCTCTGATCCCAGCTGGCAAGTCTTCCGTTTCTGGCTTTTTTTACAGTTGTCAAATCTTTAAATAATCCTGATACATTGCTCATAATATAAGTCTCCTTTTCTTTTTGTTAATAATTATCCTTTCACAGCTCCCGCTGTCATACCCTCTACAATATTCTTCTGGAATAATCCATAGAAGATCAGTTCCGGAACAATAATCATAAGACTGGATGCTACAATTCCACCATAATCTACCGTATAATTTCCTTTGAAGAATGAAGCTCCCATAGAAAGTGTATAATCAGATACATCTTTCAGCATTACAGATGCATACGGATATTCATTCCATATGTATAACACGTTAAAAATGACAATTGTTGCAATAACCGGCTTTGCCATTGGCAAAATAACTTTCACCATCAGCTGCCAGATGTTACAGCCATCTATTACAGCCGCTTCGTCAATTTCCGTAGGAAGCTGTTTCAAATATGCTGTCAGAAGAAGCGTATTGAATGAAATCGAACTTGCTGCATATGGAAAAATCAATGCCCATTTTCCGCTCAACCCGAAAAAGATATTAATCTTATATACCGGAAACAATAAAATAAATGGTGAAACAGATAATCCCAAAATCAAAAATCCATACAATAAACTCTTTGCCTTCGGATGCTTAAATTCCATTCTTGCAATTACGAAAGAGCTGCAGAATGTAATAATAAGTTCCAACACAACAGATAATATACATACAACAAAAGTGTTCGCATATAATTGTGGAAAGTTTAATGTTTCCAATGCATGTTTGAAGTTGTCGAGATTAAATGCTTTCGGCATTGCCAATGGATTAGACATGATCTCTGAACTTGATTTGAACGAAAGCAATACCATCCATAAAAATGGAAATACAACAATCGCTGTTATAATGATCATCGCAGCATACATTGCAATTTTCTTTCTTTTCGGTACCATTCCTATTCACCTCTTTCTCTTGTAAGTATTGAATAAATACCTGTGATCACCAGTGAAAGAAGGAATGTAAATGTAGCCAGAGACATTCCATAACCATAATCTCCACTGTTAAATGTCATTGAGTAACTATATGTAACCAACGTCTCAGACAGGTGGTTTGGACCTCCTCCTGTTGTCTGCTGCACAATTTCAAAGATCTTAAACACTCCTGTAATGATCAGAACTGCTACTGTTGAAATCGTTGATTTCATCATTGGAATTGTGACATACATTGTCTTCTGTACAAAGCTTGCACCATCTATTTCAACTGCTTCCAACACCTCTCCCGGTATCATTTTAAGGCCTGCAATAAATACCGTTACCAGATATCCTAATTGCTGCCAGAAATAGATAATCGCAATACTATACGGAGACAGTGTATTACCGCCTATCCATTTTTGTTTCAAACCAGATGCCCCTATCGCATCCAGAACATTATTGATAATACCAATGTTTGGATCTAATATATAAACCCAGATAATTCCAACAATGATTGGTGCGATAATGGCAGGAGAAAAGATTAATGACTTTGAAAAATCCACTCCTTTTAATTTATTATTCAGTAACAAAGCAATGAGAAAAGATAAAGACAATAACAATACAAATGCCAATATAAACATAATCATTGTGTTCTTTAAGGATATCCAAAACAAACGGTCTTTAAATAATCTCATATAATTTGTCAATCCGTTGAATGTAGCCTTTCCAATTCCAGAATATTTTGTAAAACTATATCCAATTGACATTCCAATAGGAATAATAATAAATACCATATACACAACCAGTGTCGGAATTACCAATCCTATCTTGTATCTCTTTTTACTTAACCAATGCATACGCTCATCCTCTTTATATCTGGGACCACCATGATAAATCTTCATGGCGGTCCCATGCAGTGTCAGCCAATATTAACGTCTGTCTAGTTTGTTGCTGCCGAATCCATATTTTTTTAAAGCATCTTTCGGACTGTATGTTCCTTGCATAACACCAAATATTGCATCATACATTGCTTCCTGAACTGCCGGAGTAACTGTCTGGTCCGGAGCTGCTTTTGGTGTTTTCCATCCATTTCCAAGTGCTGTGATCATTGCATTCATTGCATACTGTGAATCTGTTGCTGCAATACCATCATAATTGGTTGCCGGGAAAATGGATCCTTCATAAGAAATCTTTGCTGCTTCTTCTCCATAATAATATTTCAAAAATGCATACACAGCTTCTTTTGCTTTATCATTATCTTTTACCGCTGAACTTACTACCAGCGGAGCTGCCGGAACTTTCATTGCAATATTCTGTTCATAAGAAGAATCCTCAAATTTTGGTCCCCACCAGAATCCGATGTGTTCACCGACATTTTTATCAAATTCTGCACAGTCCCACTGACCTGTTCCGAACATTGCTGCTTTTCCTTCATTAAAGAGCTGTTTTGCGTCAAAATATTCGATTGTTGCCATATTTTCCGGAAATGCTCCGGCATCTGCAAGTCCTTTTATTTTTTCAAAACATGCATTCATATCATCGTTTGAATATTTTGCCTTATCACCAGTATAGGATTTTTCATTATCTTCCCATCCATATCTTGAAAAGAATTCATTGAACTCCCACATTGAGTATCCACTGTTCTTACTTCCGATTGCGATTGGTGTAACTCCTGAATCTTTCAGTTTTTCGATCATATCAAGGAATTCGTCATAAGTTGTATCATCTGTTGGATAAGCAATCCCAGCTTTATCAAACAAATCTTTATTATAGAAAAATCCCTGAACATTACTTTGATATGGAAGTCCATACTGTACTTTTCCATCATTGAATGCATTTTCCATACCATCCAGTGCATCATCAATGTCTTTATTTTCTTTCAGAAAATCAGACATATCTAATAAGTATCCGGCCTCATTGTATTCCGGTGCCTCCGCTGAATCTAAATGTACAATTTCCGGGAGACTTCCATCCTGTGCTGCCAGTTTCATATTTTTTGAATGTGCTTCTGTATCAGCTGCTACGAATTCTACTTTATATTTTCCTTTATTTTCTTTGTTAAATCCCTGAACAATATTGTAAGTAACCGTTTCCTGTTTTTTTGGGTTTGCCACATGAATACCAAATTTAATGACGGTTGCCCCGTCCGCATCCGTTTTTGCTTCTCCTGATGACTTACTTCCTCCGCATCCAGCAAGCAGTCCCATCGACATCGCTGCAACTAATACTGCAGATGTAACCTTTTTTAAACTTTTTTTCTTCATAGTTTTTCCTCCCTAAATGAGTAGATGGTTGTTTATGGAACCCGTTCCATGTTCCTGAAAAAAAATAATTCCGAATCTTTTCTTTTTTATGGAACCCGTTCCATGTTTGTTAAAAAAATAAATTCAGCTGTGCACATGACTGATTTGTATAATCTATATATAACTCTTAGCTGCTCAGATGTCAACATTTTTTCGTCATTTCGTTTATTTCATCAAATTTTTAGCACTGTTTTTGTGCATTTTTACTATTCCATTGTTGTTCTCCCCTTTCTCACAGATACTCCTAATGTTACTTTTTCATTTTTATATGTCTTCCCATTAACCAATTCACAAATTAACCTGGCCGCCTCTTTTGCCAGTTCTTTTGTCGGCTGAACGATTGAAGTCACACTTGGTTCTACTATCTGCGTAATATATGTTCCATCATAAGCCACACATTTTACATCCTTCGGAACCTTTTTATGTCTTCGGATAACCTCATTCATACACTCGATTGCAACCAGATCTGTTCCGAATATCCCATCAAATTCCCATTCATCCAGTCTGTCAAACAAATCTTTTACCGCATACTTATAATACTCCAGATCAAATTTATTCCATGCCAGTTCATAATCAAAGCACTCTACTCCCTGTTCCTTCATAATTCTTGCGAATTCAAAATGTCTTTCGTGATATGGCGACTCTACTGCAGTTGAACCTCTGAAATGTACTATTTTTTTACACCCATTCTTAAGCAGAATTTCCGCCGCCAGTCGTCCGCCCTCCTTATGATCGACTGCAACTACAGGAATATCTTCTCCCAAATAACGGTCAAATGCAACGATTGGTTTTTTTATCTTTTTGTACTCTTCTACATCTAAGGAATGTACACCTGTAATCACACCATCCACGATATGCCTGTTTAACATATCCAGATATTCGAGTTCTGCATTATGTGCCTTATCTGTATTACATAACATGATCTTGAATCCTTCATTATAGAGTTCTGCCTCAATATTATGTACAAGTTCTGCAAAAAAAGGAATTTCTACTGTTGGCACCAGAACGGCAATGATCCCACTCTTTTTATGATACAGATTTCTGGCAAGTTCATTCGGTGTATACTGAAGATTTTTCATAGCCTCTTCTATTTTTTCACGTGTCTCATCCGATACATATCCACTGTTATTCAGTACTCTTGATACTGTTCCAACACCGACTCCTGCCTTTTGTGCTACATCTTTTATACTTGCCATGTTTACACCCCCTCTCATTTTAACAATTTATTATAACAGAACATTTACGCAAGCTCTAGTTTCATTTTTCGCTTTGTTATATCTTTATGTATCTTTAAACGCCCAAATTAGAAATATTACTCTTCTTCAACTTCGAATAATAACTATCCGCAGTATAAAGCGCCGCCACCGGATTATGCCCCAGTACACGGTCTTTCGTCACTGCTGTCGTAGTCAGTGCCTCGGAATATTTGTAAAACAGACTGTCATGCCCCACACAAAGTCCGACCACAACATTCAGGTCCGTCTTCGCCTTGTTCAGAAGCTTTGCCTGCAGGATTGGATTACACATATTCACACCGACACCTTCGCAGCATTCCGGGATGCCGACCGATGTCTTCTTCTGTGTTCCGGCTTTACAGCCGACACCATACACCTCAAAGCCGTGTCTGCGCAGGATATCTGCCAGGATACGGCTTTCTTTCAACAATCCGACACAGGTTGCGATCCCGATCTTTTTCGCATTAATCTTCTTTGCAAAATCCATGATTTCTTCGACACGGGTATGTTTGCAGTAATTCTCATACTCTACTTCAGCTGCAGCAATTGTTACTTTGCGGTTCTCGTCTTCATTGTAGCATTCCATAGCTTCATTTAGAACTTCTTCATCCATGTGTGTTGTCAGACAGAAATCCGGATAGGTTTTATCCATTTTGTTGCAGTTTTTTACTGCGCAGTCGATACAGGACATGTCTTCTTTTTTCATTTTTTCATTCTCCTTTTGTATACCTTGGTATCTACAGAGGCCTGCCACTGGCAGATTCTCTAGATTAAGCTTTACTTTGTAAAATATCCTCTATTTACTTCATAATAACAAATACTTATACTACAGACAATGGTTTTCCGTTTTTATTTTCTTATTTTTTGTAGTTCTTTTCTATGAGAAACGTTCCCCGATTCAGGGTTGATTTGTCATGAATTGTCGATTCTGATTTTTGAAAAATTATTGAAAATTATCTTTTTAAACTTGAAGATATATAACAGTCTCTCTGATAGACCATCATCTTTGGATTTATACTATCATGTATAGGTTATTTCGTCAATCAAAACATTTATCCACTTCCCTCATTTCAATCCCAGCTCTTTCAATACCTCAGCCGAATACCAGCTACATGGAAGCCAATAAACCATGCAACAGCGGTTCTTTTATTCGCCAGTATATGCAATTTCTATCTCATAGCCGCCGTTCTCATAGTAGGCGTGGGAAAAATAGTATCTTATTGTTATTTCTGAAATATAAAATTTGAATCATAAAACTTCTTTCCCTCTCAAATCCATTTTTACCAAACCAACTACTAACAATCCAATAAAAATTGCCGTGTCCACAAATAACAGTACAACAACACTTTTTACCACTCCGAAAGTAAAAAGTATGGAGAAGATTTCCACTGACAACACAATAAAACACATATAATTTGTCAAATACTCTGTTATAATTTCTCCATAATAATTGTTCATCTGCAATTTCGCATAGATAAAAGGTTTTAATAAATAACGGATTATGATACATATAACAGGACAAATAAAAATCCAGTTTTTATTAACTAGGGATGTTGCCACTCCTTTACTCCATTGTACTGGAATTTCTGTCGGCAACTTAGAATAAGACAAAGCCCCAATAATCAAACATAGTGCGGTAAGTATAGTCCAGGTAAGCATACTTCCCCATATATACAAAAAGCTGACGGAATCCAGTTTGAAAACAGTTCGATTATCTTTCCAATAGTCATGCAAATCTGTTACATATTGTTCTACCTGTAATTTTTCATAACTAATACTTTCTTCATCCGGCATTTTTTCGCACATGAGTTTCGCCTTATTCAAATCAGTAATCTGATTTTTTAATACTTCCTTATGCTTCTCAAGCATTTCCTGCAATGTTACTTTTTCGGATATAATACTTCGTATATCTTCAATAGAAATTCCCAATGTACGTAGATATGCAATCTTCTTTATATTTTCCACATCATTTTCAGAATAATCTCTATAACCATTACTTTCATTTCTCGAAGGCTCAATAAGTTTTTCCTTTTCATAAAAACGGATATTAGAACGGGATAAACCTGTTCGCTCTTCTACGTCTTTTATAGTCATATTATGCCCTCCTTTCGAGCAACTCTATTTTACTTAATAATAAGCTATAAACAAGGTTTACAGTCAAGCATTTATCAAAAAACTAAAGATGTACCGTTTCACCAAATAGACGGGACGTACTTCATTTGATAAAAAACTAAAAAAACAGCGATTTACATCAAACTTACATCAATTGATGCAGAAATCGGTGCAAGCAAGAAAAAATCGCATAATTAGTGCAATGAGTGGGCAATTCCAATCGGAGTTGCCCATTTTTAAAACAAACAGAAATACAAATCGGAATTTGAGAAGGTAAGTGAATGGGATACCACGATACAAGATACCATGGAGGAATATGATAATGTCGAAAGATGAGTATTTGATAACCGATACGCCCCTCAAAGCGTTGACGGTTTTTGCAATGCCAATGATTCTTGGAAGTTTTTTTCAGCAAATATACAATATGGCCGACTCTATTATTGTCGGCCAGTTTGTTGGTTCTTCCGCACTTGCAGCTGTCGGTGCATGTGCAGCATTGACCAATGTGTTCATTTGTGTGGCACTGGGAGCCGGTGTTGGAGCCGGTGTGCTTGTGAGCCGTTATTTCGGAGCCAGAGAGTATGGCAAAATGAAAACAATCGTGTCAACCTCCTTGATTAGCTTTTTGCTTCTAAGTATAGTCCTTGGTGTTTTTGGCTTTTTCTTCGCCAGCTCGATGATGAGTGGACTGCAAACCCCTGCCGACATACTGGATGATGCAGTACTGTATCTGCGGGTCTATTTTGTGGGCTTTCCGTTTCTGTTTATGTATAACATTCTTTCTACCATGTTCACCTCAATCGGCGAATCCAAAATTCCGCTAGGACTGCTGATTTTTTCGTCCATCCTGAATATTTTAATGGATCTTTGGATGGTAGCCGGGCTAGGTCTCGGTGTGTTCGGTGCGGCTATTGCAACCCTGATTGCACAGGGAATTTCCGCAGTGTTTTCGTTTTTGATTTTCTTTGCACGGATGCAGCAATATAAAAGCCCCTTTAACAGGTTTGAACGGCAGGAGCTGTATTCCATGCTTCGCATTGCGGTGCCGTCGGTTTTACAGCAGTCCACAGTGTCCATCGGTATGATGATTGTGCAGGCAGTGGTAAATCCTTTCGGTACACAGGCACTCGCTGGGTATACAGCAACGATGAGGGTGGAAAATGTTTTTTCATTGATCTTTGTATCCATCGGCAATGCGGTTTCGCCGTATGTTTCCCAGAATCTTGGCGCAAAGAAAATTGATCGTATCAAAAAAGGCTACCATGCTGCGCTGGTGCTGGATCTGTGCTTTGCGGCCATTGCGTTTGTGACCATTGAAGCGTTGCATACGCAGATCTCCTCACTGTTCTTAGGAAAAGACGGAACGGCGTTGGCCTATCAGGTGTCTGGTGATTATATGAGGTGGATTGGTTACTTTTTCATCTTCATGGGTATCAAGATGGCAACCGATGGAGTTCTTCGCGGTCTCGGAATTATGCGTCCGTTCCTCGTTGCAAACATAGTGAATCTTGCGATTCGTCTGTCCGTTGCCCTAATCTGTGCACCACGTTTCGGCATTGCCTTTGTCTGGCTTGCGGTACCAGTTGGCTGGCTTGCAAACTTTTTAATCTCCTATGTGGCTCTTAGGAGATCATGGTCGACTGATAAAATGGCATCCATTAGTTAACTTCCAGTTTGCCAACTTGCCCTTTGAGAGAGGAGAAATCCTTTTCTCAAAGGGCTTTTTCTATTTATACGGATATTCGCAAACTACAAGATAAAGCCAAAACTTCATATACTCTAAGCACAAGGAGGTTGAGGTTTGGCTATGAACAACAGTTTAGCAGAAGTACACCCGGAGCTTGTTTCGGAGTGGTCGGAGAAGAATTTACCGCTTACACCTGATGACATTACTTTCGGTTCAAATAAAAAAGTATGGTGGAGAGGTGCTTGCGGTCACGAATGGCAGACAAGCGTTAAGGCTCGTTCTAATGGAG
>ENA-OPYX01000343-OPYX01000343.1-human-gut-metagenome-genome-assembly--contig:-NODE-343-length-27781-cov-5.077746_pt1 | contig 27781 bp, 26 predicted proteins | sample MGYA00242639_ERZ504486 | MGnify/ENA primary metagenome ERZ504486 (study PRJEB26092, sample SAMD00036296) | human gut metagenome | host: Homo sapiens | study: EMG produced TPA metagenomics assembly of... | reverse complement strand
GAAAAATGAGATCGGTTTAAATGAATTTTCCAAATGGGCAAAGAAAGTCAATTCTGATGTCATGATGGCAGTGAACCTTGGAACGCGTCGGTAATTGCAGATGCCTGCAATCTGCTGGAGTACTGCAATCATCCGTCAGGAACGAAATACAGTGATCTTCGTATCAAACATGGTGTGAAAGATCCGCACAATATCAAGGTGTGGTGCCTTGGAAACGAGATGGACGGACCGTGGCAGATCGGTCACAAGACGATGGAGGAGTACGGAAGACTTGCGGAGGAGACTGCAAAGGCAATGCGCCTGATCGATCCGGACATTGAGCTGGTATCCTGCGGAAGCTCCAACCTGGATATGCCTACGTTCCCGGACTGGGAGGCTGTCACATTGAGCCATACTTATGATTATGTCGACTATATCTCCATGCATCAGTATTATGGCAACCGCGACAATGACAGCAATGATTTCCTTGCACAGTCCGATGATATGGATACGTTTATCCGCACAGTCATTGCGACCTGTGATTATGTCAAAGCGAAAAAACGCAGCAAAAAAGTCATGAATTTAAGTTTTGATGAATGGAATGTATGGTTTCACTCAAACGCTGCGGATGATGATATTACCGAGAACCATCCATGGCAGGTGGCACCTCCGATGTTAGAGGATATCTATAACTTTGAGGATTCCCTGTTAGTCGGACTGATGCTGATCACACTGATGAAACATGCAGACCGTGTCAAGATGGCATGTCTGGCACAGCTTGTCAATGTAATCGCACCGATCATGACAGATGCGGCAGGCGGAGCATGGAAACAGACGATCTTTTATCCGTTCATGCATGCATCCAAATACGGCAGGGGCATCGCATTGCAGCCGGTAATCTCAAGCTCCAGACATGCAACGGCAAAACATGATGAGATCACGGACGTGGAATCTGTGGCTGTCTATAACGAAGAAAAAGACGAAGTCACGATCTTTGCAGTAAACCGTAACCTGGAAGAGGATGTAGAGCTTACCACCGATGTGCGCAGCTTTGCGGGATACCGGATCAAAGAGCATATCGTGATGGAAAACGATGACTTAAAAGCAGCCAACACGCTGACCGAACAGAATGTATATCCGGTTAACGCAGATGACAGAAGTAAACTTGATGACGGTGTTGTCACAAGCGTGTTAAAGAAAGCATCCTGGAATGTGATCCGTCTTGGAAAATAGAATGTGAGAGCAGTTGTGTGAACAAATTGTTACAGATTCTTCAAATAGAATTCAAAAAATGTACAACGGGATTTCACAAATTGCGGATATATTATTAGTATCACGAACGAGTGATAAAACTTTTTTTCATAAATTCTCCCCCTTTTTAAATCCACCATTTCCCCAAAATGGTGGATTTTTTGTGCAATAATTACAAATATCATTAAAATAGAGGCTTTTTAATGACAGAATAGCAGCGGTATGCTAAAATTCAGACAAGTATTTTCAGATGTATGAAACGAGGGAAAATAGTTAAACAACTTGTGATTTATTATAAATACGAAGGAAAAGGAGTGTCCGTATGAGTAATACAACCAAAAGAGCATTAGAGGCATCCTTAAAAAAATTACTTTTACAGAAACCATTAGATAAAATTACGATCCAGGATCTGACCACGGACTGTGGAATCAGCCGTATGGCATTTTATTACCATTTTAAAGATATCTATGATCTGGTTGAATGGGCATGCGTGGAGGACGGAAAGCGGGCGCTGCAGGGAAAACGAACCTACAATTCCTGGCAGGAAGGGTTAGAGCAGATTTTTAAGGCAGTGCTGGAAAATAAACCGTTTATCATGAATGTATACCGTTCGGTCAGCAAGGAACAGATTGAAAGTTATCTTTATAAGCTGACGTTTGAACTGATCGAGGGTGTGGTAAATGAGAAGGCGGAAGGAACCGGTCTCCCGGAGGAAGATAAACGTTTTATTGCAGATTTTTACAAGTATGGTTTTGTCGGTGTGATGTTAGACTGGATCAAAGACGGTATGCAGGAAGACTACAGCACGATCGTCAAAAAAATGAGTCTGACACTGCACGGAAATATCAGTAATTCGATTGGAAATTTTTTGGATGAAGGGTGATTTATGTTTCGGATGACAGTCAGCAACGTCGTCCGGTTAATTTAGGTACGCTGTACCGGATTTGTAAATGCAGGGCCGATTATTTATCAAAACAGGCGGAATGATAAAAATATTGTCATTCCGCCTGTTTTGTATATTGGATTTTTATCCGGGAAGTAATAAGATGACCACAGAACGAAGATAATAAAAGCAGTTAGAAAGGAGATTCTTATTATGTCAAATAAAAATAAAACCATCGCGTTAGCATCTTTGATTGCAGCAGGAGCCGGTGTGGCAGCAGTTGCGGCAAGCAACAGCCACAAACAGGCAAAGGCAAAGAAAATCGCCGAAAAACAGCAGGCAGAGAGTGGAACACCATACCGCAATACAGAGCGTGGAAAATACGAGAAAAACAGCAAAGGTATTTATTATACCAACGGTAACTACGAGGCATTTGCACATCCGAAAAAACCGGAAGGTGTCGATGAGAAAAGCGCATACATCGTAGGAAGTGGTCTTGCATCTTTAGCAGCAGCATGTTTTCTGGTTCGTGACGGACAGATGCCGGGCGATCATATCCATATTTTAGAGGCAATGGATATCGCAGGCGGTGCATGTGATGGTATCTTTGATCCATCCAGAGGCTATGTGATGCGCGGCGGCCGTGAGATGGAGAACCATTTTGAATGTCTGTGGGATCTCTTCCGCAGTATCCCTTCCATTGAGACACCGGGCGTTTCCGTACTCGACGAATACTACTGGCTGAACAAATGAAAGATCCGAACTACTCTTTATGCCGTGCAACCGAAAAATCCGTGGCGAAGATGCACATACGGACGGCAGATTCAACTTAAGCCAGAAACGGCTGCATGGAGATCATGAAAACCTTTTGCATGACCAAAAGACGAGGATCTGTATGACAAGACGATCGAGGATGTCTTTGACGACGAAGTATTTGATTCTACCTTCTGGCTGTACTGGAGAACCATGTTTGCATTTGAAAAAGCTGGCACAGCGCATTGGAGATGAAACTTTATTTCCAGAGATTCATCCATCATATCGCAGGCCTGCCGGATTTCAGTGCACTGAAATTTACCAAATACAATCAGTATGAATCACTGATCCTGCCAATGCAGAAATATCTGGAGGCAGCAGGGGTTGATTTCCAGTTTAATACAGAAGTCACCAATGTGATCTTTGATATCAAAGATGGCCAAAAAAGTGGCAACCGCGATCGAGTGCAAGGTAAAAGGTGTTGAGAGCGGTATCGTCCTGACAGAGAATGACCTTGTATTTGTGACAAACGGAAGCTGTACCGAAGGCACAATTTACGGTGATCAGAACCATGCTCCAAACGGAGATGCGGAAGTACGCAACAGCGGCTGCTGGAGCCTGTGGAAAAACATTGCAAAACAGGATCCGTCCTTTGGACGTCCGGAGAAGTTCTGCTCTGATGTTGCAAAGACAAACTGGGAGTCTGCAACGGTAACCACACTGGACGATAAGATCATTCCATACATCACAAATATTTGTAAGAGAGATCCAAAGAGCGGAAAAGTTGTAACCGGCGGTATCGTAAGCTGCAAGGATTCCAGCTGGCTGTTAAGCTGGACGATCAACAGACAGGGACAGTTCAAAGAGCAGGATAAAGATAAGGTCTGTGTATGGGTATATGGACTGTTTACCGATGTACCGGGTGATTTTATAAAGAAACCAATGAAAGAATGTACCGGTAAGGAGATCACGGAAGAGTGGCTGTATCATCTTGGTGTACCGACCGACCAGATCGAGGAGCTTGCAGAGCACAGTGCAGTCTGCGTACCGACGATGATGCCGTACATCACAGCATTCTTTATGCCAAGAACCAAAGGTGACCGCCCGGATGTCATCCCGGATGGCTGTGTAAACTTTGCATTCTTAGGTCAGTTTGCAGAGACACCGAGAGATACCGTATTTACCACAGAGTACTCCGTCAGAACCGCAATGGAGGCTGTATACGGACTGCTTGGTGTAGACCGTGGCGTGCCTGAGGTATGGGGAAGTGTTTACGATATCCGTGAACTTTTAGACAGCACAGTCAAACTCATGGATGGCAAATCTCCGTTAGAAATCCAGCTGCCTGGTCCGCTTAACGCATTGAAGAAACCTCTGATCCGCCTTGTAAAGGGAACTGTGGTTGAGAAAGTGCTGCGTGATCATAATGTATTGAAAGATGGGATGTTAGAGTAATAAATAAGAGGATGAAAACACGGAAATTCTGTGTTTTCACCCTCTTATACATATTTTTGGGATGTTCGCGGAGCATTCCACAATCATATGTATATAAATTGTATTATTTAAGTTTGTTATTAATGTCTTGTAACAAGTTAATTATTTCAGAGAAACCTGGGAACAGAGCCTATTTTTTCATTTCCAGATAAGGCAGAAATGAAAATCCATTTTTCTTATATACATTGACGGCCCGTTCATTTTCTTCTTCCACCTCCAGCCGCAGGATGGCGTCCGGGTATTTTTCCCCGATATAGTCGATAAATTTGCTTCCGATGCCGGCACCACGGCAGGATTCCTTGATATAAATGTCCTCGATCCACATGCATGGCCTGCCAAATTCTGTGGAAAAGCTTTTTGCGATCATGCCATAGCCCTGGATCTCGCCGGAAACCTCAAAAATATAGCCTTCCAGATATGGATTGTCATTGATGCAGTTTTCAATATCGGTGCGGAAAATATCATCGGATCCGTTGGTAAAAACCGCCGGGGATGCGTAAAATACACGCATCATTTCAAGAACACTGTTTTTGTCTTTAGGTGTCATAGGTCTTATGATACTGTTCATTTTTATCCTCCATTTAAGAAAAATTGATGTGTTTTCTGACAAGTATATATGAATGCGCTGCCCGGCAAATATTGGTTTGTGGGTGACATGAGTTTCCCTGTGTAGGGTGGTTCCGGGGGGTTTACGATTGGCAAATTGCATCAAGCCGGGACTGTTTTGTTTCCGTTGTCCGAAAATAAGACAATCTAAGGCTGCCTGGTTCAGATTGTGGCAGAGTGACGTGTGTGTCTTAAATGTGCCATCCGGGCACATTAAGACTTGTGCTGCCGTCCATGGCAGCACAACACTGTGTTACGGACAGGCAGACTAAGATTGCCTAATTTTCTCCCAAAGTCACAAAACAGGTCTCGGCTTGATGCGATTTGCCAGCCGCAAGGTTGTGAACCACCCTTCGCCGGGGAACTCATTTTACAACCTTGGGGGTGCGTAAATTTTTGTGACGTTCATTTTAAAAATGTCGAAAAACCTCGACGCAATCTGTTATATCTATGCTTTTAACCATACATACTTGGACTAATAATCTGCATTATTAGTCTGGTAATTTACGAAATGATTAATGTAATGCGACATAGCAGATGAAACTTCAGACAAGTCATCAGGCTGAATATCAATGATACAGTACATTAGGATCATAAGCAGATTATAGGCATAATGTGAATATCAAAAATTTGCACTTACGCCCCCCAATTTTGAGATGAACCGCCCACCCAAATGGTGTTCACAACCTGGAGGCTGGCATCTTGCACAAAGCCGAAGCTAATTTTGTGACTTTGGGAGAAAATTAGAAAAACTTGGTCTGCCTGTAGTTACACAGTGATGTTCTGCCACGGATGGCAGAACAAGGCTTCACGAGCCAAGGATGGCTCGTTGAACGCCGGTCACGTCACTCCGCCATAACCTAAATCAGGCAGACCTAGCTTTTCTTATTTTCGTACAACGGAACCCAAATTAACTCCGGCTTTGCGCAAGATGTCGCTCACAGACCTACAACACACCATTTGGGTGGGCAATTTATTTCATAAACAAACCATCATTTATTGGGTGAAAAAACACACAAATTATTTTAAGAAATACAACCGGTTCTGTCAAATTGTATTTTTCAGGATGCTTTAACGCTTTAAATAAAAAAAGTACTTGCCATTCTCCGAAAAAGAAGCTATCATGTTACTAAAATAAGGCAGCAAAAGGTATTATATACCAAAAAGTATACAAAACAGGAGGATTAAATCATGGAAAAGCGCATTTCAGGCCACACAGGACTTTTAGCATTGATCGGTTCACCGGTCGGTCATTCAGGATCACCGGCGATGTACAATTACAGCTTTGAGAAGCTGGGATTAGACTATGCTTATGTGGCTTTTGATATAAAAGAGGACAAGGTAAAAGATGCGATCGCTGCAATGAAGACTTTCAACATGCGTGGCTGCAATGTTACCATGCCTGATAAGGTTGAGGCTGCAAAATTCATGGATGAGCTTTCACCGGCAGCGCAGATCATCGGTGCTGTCAATACAATCGTCAATGATAACGGAAAACTGACCGGTCACATCACAGACGGCGAGGGATTCGTACATAACTTAAGAGATCATGGCATTGAGATCAAAGGCAAAAAGATCACAGTAGCCGGAGGCGGTGGTGCTGCGACAGCCATTCAGGTACAGTGTGCCTTAGACGGTGCGAGAGAAATCTCTATTTTCAATATCAAGGATGCATTCTTTGAGAGAACCTTACAGACGGCAGAGAAGATCAAAAAGGCAGTGCCGGAGTGTGTGGTCAATGTATATGACATTGCAGATACTGCAAAGATGACAGAAGAGATCCAGTCAAGTGATATCTTTGCCAATGCCACGATCGTTGGAATGAAGCCGATGGATGACCAGAGTGTTGTAAAGGACCTGTCTGCATTCCGTCCGGGACTTGTCGTTGCAGATGCAGTATACAATCCGGAAGAGACAAAACTCCTTCGCGAGGCAAAAGAAGCAGGATGTACCTGTGTCGGAGGAAAGGGAATGCTGTTATGGCAGGGAGTTGCCGCATTCAAACTTTACACCGGACAGGATATGCCGGTTGAGGATGTGAAGAAATTATTCTTCAGCTAGGATATATCGGTGGATGGTATGAAGAAACGCCTTAACCAGGAATGGGAAGTCTGGTTGGGCGAAAAATGGATCATGCAGATTGGTTTTGCCCGTTTTCAGGGTATAATTAGAGAAAAATGAAACATATTGGATGAAAAAAATATGTTTCATGTGTAAATAGCCCAGGATTTTTGGAAATCCCGGGCTATTCTCTTCATTATGAGTGGTATACACCCATTTTAATTATTTTGAAGAGGAAAATTCAGCATTTATGGGTGAAACAAATAGGAAAGAAGAAAGTTACGCCCATTCTGTAATCATATCATGTGAAAAATCAACATATGATCGTGATTTACACTTGCTTCGATCGGCAGTCTTATCATATCTTACAGATAATCATGTTTTGCAAGTACGTTTAAGATATTACGTCCCTCTTCAGTACCCTCAATGATTCTTCTTGCACGTTTGCTGTCACCGATATTTATGATTTCTACGTTAGTATCTGCGAAAGCTTCCTCTAACTGGTCTAATACAGGGTTGTTTGCTCTCATTCCGAGGCAGATGAAACCATAATCAAATGGAATTTCTTCGATCTCACCCTGAGGATTCTTTACGATGAAACGATCGTTCTGAACTTCCTGCAGAGCAGTGTTGGTCATCTGTTTTACGTTGTATTTTGCCATTTTGGCATTTGTATCACATTTTGTAACCGGATCAAGACCGTTTCCGATCATTGGAAGCATCTCTACCATGGTTACGTCAGAACCGCGCTCGGTAAAGAATTCCATCACGTCAAGACCTACGGCACCACCACCGATGATTGCAACTTTCTGACCATCCATTTTTTCAGGATACTCGTTGATGCGGTCGATCATCTTTAATACGGTAGCAACATTGCTGTCATCTTTGTCGACAAGATCATGCAGACCGGTGATCGGTGGTAAAGTAGGAACAGAACCGGTTGCATTTACGATGATATCCGGGTTTAAGCTCTTTACTAATTCCGGTGTAGCGCTTGTATTCTTGAAGATGAATAAGTTGTGAAGCTTGCTTGCACGGTGGATCATATAGTTCGGGAAGTCAGCTAAACGTTTCTTATCCGGGATCTTGGAAATCACGGAAGCAAGTCCGCCAAGCTCAGCTTTTTTCTCGATTAAGAAGGTGGTGCATCCGACTTCTGCTGCAGTGCAGGCTGCCTCTAAACCTGCAGTACCGCCACCGATGACTACAACGTTGCAAGGTTTGTTGATCTTATGTTTCATGTAATCTTCGCCGGAGTTGACAGCCGGGTTTACGGTACAACGGATCGGCTGGTTTAAACCGATACGGTGTCCTGCACATCCGATGTTACAGGAAATACATTTGCGGATATCACATTCTTTTCCGAACTCAACTTTGTTGACCCATTCCGGATCAGCGATCAGTCCACGTCCCATTCCGATAAAGTCAGCGTCGCCTTTTGCTAAGATATCTTCAGCAACTTTCGGGTCACGGATATTACCAACAGTCATACATGGTTTGCCGTATTTTTCTTTTACAGCTTTTGCCATGTAAGAACGCCAGCCGTCCGGTAAATAGTTTGCATCGATCTGGTACTGGATAGAACTATTCAGACCACAGGAAACGTCAAATACATCGACTTCTTTCTCGAAGTACTGTAAATACTCTAAAGTATCCTCTAAGGTATTTCCACCCTCTACCATTTCGTCAGCACTGATACGGACGAAGATCGGGAAGAAAGGTCCAACCTGTTTACGAACTTCCTCGATGACTAATTTTGCAAATCTTGCACGGTTTTCTGCAGAACCGCCAAATTCATCTGTTCTCTTGTTGGTGGTAGGAGAGAGGAACTGGCTGATTAAGTAGGAATGTCCTGCATGGATCTCTACGGCGTCAAATCCACAGATCTGGGCACGCTTTGCAGCCTCACCGTATTTTTTAACGATGTGCATAATCTCATCTTTCTCTAATGGACGAGGGATTTCTCCGCCTGCCTTGGAAGGAACATCAGAAGCGGAAACCGGCTGCATTCCGATACGGGAAGACATTGCGGATGCACCTGCATGGTTTAACTGGATTGCGATACATGCACCGTGTTTGTGTACGTTTTCGCATAATTTGAACAGACGCGGAATATAGTTGTCTAAGTCGATGCGGAGCTGTGTCGTACCGTTAGAACCCTGTGGGGAATCAACGCTTGCGTTCTCGACAATCAGAAGACCTGTGCCGCCCTTTGCACGCTGCTCATAATAATTAATATGAAGAAAACTCATTTCACCGTTCTGCTCACCATAGTTTGTTCCCATTGGTGTCATAACGATTCTGTTTTTTACGGTCATACGACGGATGGTCATTGGCTCAAAAATATGAGGATATTTGTTTTTCATGATAAAATCTCCTTTGCATTTAAATGAATAAATTGTGTGTGGCTGAGATTGTTGGATAATGAAAACTGCAGCATAGCTTTTGGAATGTCAGAAAACGTGGCGCGGTAGTCGTGCAGTTTTGGGCGGGCAGATAATTATGTTTTAGATAGTTACTTTTTTAACAATGAAAAAGTCTGTGTGCTCTTTCTGTATTTAATGTACCCTGAAACAGGGAAAAAATCTAATTCGTTTTTTTGGACAAAATGATAGAATTTCTCTATTGATTCTGATTGGTAAGATTGCTATCCTTATAATATGATGTTGTGCGCAGCAGGCACATGCATATTCGGAAGAAACCGGGAGATGGATTCATGAATTTAAGTCAGTTACAGTATTTTAGAACTTTGGCGAAGGAAGAACATTATACGAGAGCGGCGCAGATCTTATCGATCACGCAGCCGTCTTTAAGCCATGCGATCGCGCAGTTAGAGCAGGAACTGGGGACAAGGTTATTTGAAAAAAAAGGCAGAAATGTGGTTCTGACACGATATGGAAAAATTTTCCTTCCATATGTGGAGGAATCTTTAAAAGTATTAGAGGAGGGCGTGCAGCGGACGAAAGAGTTAAATGGAAGCAAAGAAGGTATGATACATCTCGCTTACATCTATACCCTTGGAAGCACGTTTGTGCCGAAGATGGTGCGGAGATTCTTAGATGCCTATCCGGATTATCATATTGACTTTCATTTTATTGTTGGAAAGACCGGAGATATCATAGAGGGGCTCAAAAACGACCAGTATGATATGGTGTTTTCCTCCTATCAGGATGGGGAGCCGGACATTGATTTCCGGCAGATCGGCGATCAGAAGTTGGTGCTTGCCGTGCCAAAAGATCACCCGCTTGCCATGTACGACAGCGTGGATTTAAAAGATACGGTGGATTATCCACAGATCTATTTTCAGAAGGGAAGCGGACTGCGCCCGGTTGTCGATCAGATGTATGAACAGATCAGTGTATTCCCAAAGATCGCATTTGAAATAGAAGAAGATGGCAGTATGGCAGGACTCGTCGCTCAGGGATTTGGCATTGCAGTCATGCCGGATATTCCAATCTTAAAAACACTTGACGTCAAAACCCTGACCATCACAAACCCGGAGTACGAGCGCCATGTCTACCTCGCCACCATGAAAAAACGCTACCTCTCCCCGGTCGCAAAATCCTTCATCCAGTTCGTTATGCAGGAGACAGAGTAGCGAGTCTCACAACATTCACAGCCTGAAAAGAGTTTTGCGCAGGCTGACCGCCATCCCATCAATGATACATCCTCCGCACAAACTGGATAAACCTTTGTACCGCCGGCAGCTGATATTTCCCGCGCATATATCCCATATACACAGTATGTGAAAATGTTTCCTGCGAGATCAGCGGACGGATGCAGATGTCATCCCTGTGGATCGTATCCACGTCTGCGACAAGGGCTATCCCAAAGTCTTTCGCCACGAGCGATGCAATTCCGTTTTCATCCGGCGATTCGCAGATAAAATTCGGGAGCACACCATGCTCCTTAAAAAAATTACGCGTATATTTTCCGAGACCGGAATGCCTTGCATATCCAAGAACCGGGTATTTTTGAAAATCTCCGGCCTCAATCTCATCTTTTTTACAGAGAGGATGTCCGATAGGAAGGATCGCTACAAGGTCCTGCTTTATAATAGGAATAAACTCAATATTTGGTTCATTTGCAGAGTAAGAACCAAAGATCAGATCATAAGAACCTTTCTTTAAACCTTCTATATTCATGGAAGTGATATCCTGAAAAAAGTGAAATGTAATATTTTTATTCTGCTCTAAGGAAAGAAATGAGCGGACAGTATTCGGAATAAATTCACGTGCAAGCGGGGAAACATAAGCAATATCGATATGTCCGCCGTTGGTTGCAATCTGCTGCATTTTATTGGAGGCACGTGTCACATCGTCTAAAATCTGCGTGACATGCTCTAAAAAAATCTCACCGGCTTTTGTGAGTGTCACATTGCGCCCGCGTTTTTCGAAAAGTGTGACGCCGAGCTCATTTTCTAAAGCGGTGATGGAACGGCTTAAACTTGGCTCGGAAATGTTTATTTTTTTCTGCCGCCTGATTGAAGTGCTGAAGGACGGCTGCCTGGTAAAAATAACCCAACTGATTGAGTGTCATGTATAGATCTCCTTATAAATGATAGATAATATCTATGGATTATAAAATAAAACCCTTGTTTTTGTACAGATTATATCATAATTAATACATTAAAACTATTAAAAAAGCATGAAATTAGCATTGGATGTATTAAAAAAAGCGTTGTATAATAAATATATCAGAGGTTGTTAAGTTTTTAACAAAGCGGGCAGGTAATGTTAAAAACATGAAACTAATAAGAAAATCATGCAAAAAGAAAAAAGGAGAACACTACTATGGCAGAGAGAATCACAGGTCACACAGAGCTTATCGGATTAATGGCTTACCCAATCAGACATTCCAGTTCACCGGCAATGCACAATGAGGCATTTGCATATTTAGGACTTGACTATGCTTACCTTGCATTCGAGGTTGACAACAGCACATTAGAAGATGCGATCAAAGGTCTTCGTGCATTAAAGATGGTTGGATCTAATGTATCCATGCCAAACAAAACAGTTGTTGGCCAGTACCTTGATAAATTATCACCGGCTGCAGAGCTTTGCGGAGCTGTTAATACAATTGTAAATGAGAATGGTGTATTAACAGGACATATCACAGACGGTATCGGATTTATGCAGTCCTTAAAAGACAACGACATCGACGTGATCGGAAAGAAAATGACCATCGCAGGTGCCGGCGGAGCTGCAACAGCAATCGAGATCCAGGCTGCATTAGACGGAGTAAAAGAGATTTCTATCTTCAATATTCATGATAAATTCTGGGAGAACGCAGAGGCAACTGTGAAAAAGATCAATGAGAGAACAAACTGCAAAGCAACTCTTTATGATTTAGACGACAAAGAGAAATTAAGAGAAGAGATGGCAGATTCCTACATCTTCGTAAACGGAACAGGTGTTGGTATGAAACCATTAGAGGGAATGTCCGTTGTTCCTGACAAATCTTTCTTCCGTCCGGAACTGATCGTTGTAGACGTTCCTTACTCTCCGCTTGAGACAAAGATGCGTTCTATGGCAAAAGAAGTTGGATGTAAGACAATGAACGGTCTTGGCATGATGTTATTCCAGGGTGCAGCAGCATTCAAACTCTGGACTGGAAAAGATATGCCGATCGAGCACATGAAAGAAGTATTAAACATCAAATCACGAATAAAATACCCCCCAATCACAACCCCATGCAGGCGGTATGAAAAAAATGCCGCTGCATCACAAACCAAATTGAGGAGAAAATCAATGAACAAAAAATATTTACCGAGCGCACTGATTCTTTATTTAAATTATTTTATCCATGGTGTCGGATGTTCTATTTTAGGACAGGCAGTGATCAAGGAAGCACTTGCAGCATCGTGGGGTGTAGAGGCCATGGCAATTACAGCCATTTCTGCGGCACTTGGACTGGGCAGACTGATCGCACTTCCATTTGCAGGTCCTCTTTCTGATAAGTTAGGCCGCCGTATCTCTACTGCAATCGGAAGCGGTTCTTATGCGATATACTTAATCGGACTTGCGCTTGCATTTAATGCAGGAACAAATGGCGGATATCAGATTGCATATATCTGCGCAATCGTTGGTGGTATTGCCAACTCTTTCCTTGATACCGGAATTTACCCGGCTGTAGGTGAGATCATTTATAAAGCACCGGGTGTTGCAACGATGGGAATTAAATTTTTCATTGCAATCGCACAGATGATCCTGCCGTTCGTACTTGGCGCAACCGTAGCAACAACAGCAGCAGGTCTTACATCTTATAACACATTATTCTTTGGATGTGGTATCATTTATATTGTATTATTAGTACTGGTAATGCTTTTCCCTCTTCCGGATGCGGATCAGAAGGCAGCGGGAGAAAAAGAAGGACTGATCGCCAGCTTAAAACATACACATTTTTCCATCGAGTCTGTTGCGATGATCCTGATCGGATTCACCTGTACCGGTACATTCCAGCTCTGGTTAAACTGCGCACAGAACTTTGCAAAAGAAAATGTGGGCTGGACAGATCCTTCCATTATGCAGACTTACTATTCCGCAGGAACCATGCTTGCTTTGATCGTAACTGCATTACTGACAAGAAAAATTAAAGACGTCAGATTTATTCTGATCTATCCGGTAATCTGTCTGGCTACTCTGGTTGTTGTATTAGTCGGAAAGAGCCAGCCTCTTATGATCGCAGGTGCATTCTTAATCGGCTGGGCAGGCGCAGGCGGATTACTTCAGATCGCTACATCAGTCTGCAACATGCTTTTCCCGAAAATCAAAGGAACGGTAACTGCACTGGTTATGATCGCATCTTCTCTGTGTAACTACACGATCCTGACAGCAGCATCCAAAATGCAGCCTTCACAGGTTATGGTTATGAATATCGTGCTGACAACAATCGGTGTGGTACTGGGATTATTTGTAAACCTTCGTTACACAAGTATGGTTGAGCAGGCACAGGCAGATAATTAGGAGAAGATCTATTAAAGTAAAAACAGGAGGAAAAATAATGAGTTCATATGTAGAAGTTCGTGGTGTGAAAATCGGTGAAGGCGTACCAAAAATCTGCGTACCGATCGTTGGCAAAACAAAAGAAGAGATCCTTGCAGCAGCAAAGTCTTTTGCAGATGTAAAGATGGACGTTGTTGAGTGGCGTGTTGACTGGTTTGACGGCGTGTTCGATTTCGCTCAGGTAGAGGACGTGTTAAAAGATCTGCGCCCGGCACTTGGCAATACACCGATCCTGTTCACTTTCCGTACCTCAAAAGAGGGTGGCGAGAAAGCAATCGAGCCGGATGTTTATGTAGAGTTAAACAAAAAAGCAGCAGCAACCGGACTGGTTGACTTAGTTGACGTGGAAGCTTTCACAGGTGATTCTTATGTGAAAGAGATCATCGAAGCTGCACATGAAGCGGGTGTGGCAGTTGTCGCTTCTAACCATGATTTTGACAAGACACCGGACAAAGATGATATCGTTGGACGTCTCCGCAAAATGCAGGAATTAGATGCTGATATCCCGAAGATCGCTGTAATGCCGCAGAACAAAAAAGATGTCTTAACACTTCTTGCAGCAACGGAAGAGATGGTATCTGAATATGCAGACAGACCGATCATCACTATGTCCATGGCAGGAACCGGTTTGATCAGCCGTCTGTGTGGTGAAGTATTCGGTTCTGCACTGACCTTTGGCGCAGTTGGAAAAGCATCTGCACCGGGACAGATGAACGCAGCAGATTTAAATACTGTTTTAAATCTGATCCATGAGAGCATGTAATAAGCGTATTTTTGAAAAGGATGTCCCGTATCGAGACAATTCTCATAAGTAACAAAAACCGGATGTCAAATGAAGTGCCTTTTGACACCCGGTTTTTTCTTTACATTTACATTGGAAAAACAGAGAAAACTGATAGGATATAATAATAAATGAGCGAATCTGTATGTCAAAAAAGTTATACGAGGGAAGGAGAAAAGACTGCATGAAAAAGTTTATTCATGTCATAGACGAAAGTCTTGAAGAAATCCTGATGGTTCTCATGTTAGCGGCTATGACGTTAATTATGGGGTGTCAGGTATTTTCCAGATATATTCTTGGAGTATCGCTTTCGTGGTCGGAGGAGATCACCAGATATCTGTTTATATGGTCTGCATTTTTAAGTGTAAGTCTCTGTACCAGAAAATGCATTTCAATCAAAGTTGATCAGTTCATCAAAATGTTTCCGAAACGTGGAAAAACGATTTTTAAGATTACGAATCTCACGGTAGAGTTTGTAATTTTTTGTCTATCTGATCCCTTTCTCCTTTCTATATTTAAAAGCAACGATAGAGAGCGGACAGGTCAGCCCGGCGTGTGGTCTGCCAATGTATTATGTGCAGTCAGCCCCGTTTTTCTGTTTTATTTTAACAGCGTTCCGCATCGTACAGCGCTGGTTTGGTGAGTGGTGCATTTTACTTGGAAAAGAAAAGAAACCGTTAGAAGAGGGCGATATTGCCTCTGTGATCGAGGAGGCAGTCGTTGAAAATCCGGAGCATGCGGATGCTGCAAATATGGACAAATCAGGTGTTACAGTTAGAAAGGAGAAATAGATGTCAGCAGTTGTTGTTTTTATTATTTTTGCAATATGTCTTGTGATCGCAATTCCGATCTCTATTTCACTTGGAATTGTGGCTGTGCTGCCGGGCGCATTTGACGCTTCATTTACGGCAAGTGCAGGGTATGTCATCCGTTCCATGGTCGGAGGAATCGACAGTTTCCCGCTGCTTGCAGTGCCGATGTTCGTGCTTGCGGGAATCCTTATGGCGCACGGTAAAATTTCAGAAAAATTATTTGATGTATTTGTTTATTTCCTTGGAAACAAAAGAGCGGGAATACCATGTGCAGTGATCATTACCTGTCTGTTTTATGGAGCAATTTCAGGTTCTGCACCGGCGACCGTTGCTGCGGTCGGAAGTATGACGATCCCGCTTTTGATCGAACTTGGTTATGAAAAGGATTTTTCCACGGCGATCGTTGCGGTGGCGGGCGGTCTTGGCGTTATCATCCCGCCGAGTATCCCGTTTATTATGTATGCGATGGCAACCGGTGAATCGGTCAGTGACCTGTTTTTAGCAGGTATCGTACCGGGCATGATGATCAGTGCACTGCTGATCTTTTACGCATATTATTACTGCCGCCGTCACGGTGAGGACAGAGAGAAGATCCAGGCGAAAATGGATCAGCTCAAAACAAAAGGATTCGTTAACATTTTAAAAGAGAGTATCTGGGCGCTCTTAAGCCCCGTGATCGTGCTTGGCTGTATTTATTCCGGTGTGGCATCCCCGACGGAGGCGGCTGTCATCTCCGTATTTTACTCCCTGTTTGTCAGTCTGTTTATTTACAAATCTATTAAAGTAAAACAGATCTGGGGCATTATGGTGGAGGCGATGAAAACCTATGCACCGATCTTATTTATCCTTGCAACATCAACCGCGTTTTCGCGTGTGCTCACGCTGATGCAGGTACCGCAGGATGTCAGTGCATGGATCATGACACATTTCTCCAATGAGATCGTACTGCTTATTGTCATCAACGTGGTACTTCTGATTGTTGGTATGGTCATGGATACGACCCCGGCGATTCTGATCTTAAGTCCGATCTTACTGCCGATTGTGGAACATGTCGGAATGAATCCGATCCATTTCGGTGTCATGATGATCGTAAATCTTGCGGTTGGATTTGTCACACCTCCGGTCGGTGTCAACCTGTTTGTGGCAAGTTCACTTACCAATGTGCCGATGATGCAGATCGCAAAGAAGGCAATGCCGATGATTGGATATTTCATGCTTGCACTGCTTCTGATCACATTTATTCCGGCGATCAGTCTCTGTCTGCTTTAATAAGGAGGGCGAAAACTTGAAGAATTGTAAGAAAAAGATATTATGCGGTTTCCTTGCAGGGGCAGTACTTTTTGCAAGTGGCTGCGGGAATAAAGATACACAGGATCAGGCAAAAGTGCAGCGTTATGCGTGGCCGCTTGGAAGTTCAAGCCCGGAGGATACAGTCACACAGATCTATGCAGAAAAATTTGCGGAGGAAGTAGAGCGTTTGAGCGGCGGGATGATGCTGATTTCTGTTTATCCAAACAGTGTACTTGGCGGAGACAGAGAGTTGTTAGAGTCCTGTAAAGAGGGTGATATCCCGTTTGTGGTACAAAATACGGCACCGCAGGTGACTTTTATGCCGGATGTTGCAGTATTTGATATGCCGGCAGTGTTCGAAACAATTGACGAAGTGAGGGAACATGTGGATAACCCGGATTTCCTTTCCATGATGCAGCAGGTATACGGGGATGCCGGATATGTCCTTTTAGGATATGCCGACCAGGGATTCCGTGTGATGACTACAAACCGCAATGTGCAGTTAATCTCTGATTTTAAGGGACAGAAGATCCGTACCATGGAAAATTCCTATCACATGGCATATTGGAAAGCGCTTGGTGCCAGCCCGACACCGATGACATTTTCCGAGGTGTATATCGGACTGCAGCAGGGAACCATCGATGCGCAGGAAAATCCGTATGAGGTCATTGTTTCTAATAAATTATATGAGCAGCAGGATTATGTCGTGGAGACAAACCATCTGCCGCATCTGATCTCACTGATCGTCAGTGATGAGTTTTTTGAAGGACTGACCGGCGAGCAGCAGGAAATCATCAGAGAGGCTGCGGAGACAGCGAAAGAATATGCGAGAGAGCAGTCGGATGAGCGTATCGCATCCCGTATCCAGACAATCGAGGAAAGCGGTACACAGATTATTTCATTGAGTGATGAAATGTATGAACAGATCAGAGAACTCTGCAAGCCGGTATATGAGTCAATTGAAAAAAATGTATCAGAGGATCTGGTCGATGCATATCTTGGCGATATGAAAGGTGTGATCGAGTAGAAAACATGTCGGAAATGATATTATACACTTTAAAACATAAATACTTTAAAGTACTAAAATATTTTGCTTGCGGAATGTGTCACATCTTGTTATAATGCTTTTTATAAAACAGGGAGGAAAATCCTCTGCTCACCAGAGGTCAAATTTTACAGAGTAAAATTGCATTTTCCTTCGGAAAACAGGGAGGATTATAATGGATAAGATAGAAGCGATCCGTGAGAAAATTGGAGAATGTGATGATATCATCATCGAACAGCTTGCAGTTCGAATGTCATATATACAGGAAATTATTTCTTATAAGAAAGCAACCGGTATTCCAATCTTACAGCCGGAACAGGAGAAGAAACAGACCGACGCATTAAAGAACAAACTCGGTGACAATGAGTTCGAGGAAGAGATCCTTGATATTTTCAAATATATTATGAAAAACAGCCGCCGTATCCAGGCAAAGAGTCTGTTTGACTACAACATCTTCCTGATTGGATTCATGGGAGCCGGAAAGAGTACGATCGCCGGAGAACTGAAAGATAAACTTGAGATGGATCGCGTGGAGATGGACCAGATGATCGTAGAAAAACAGGGCATGTCCATTTCTGAGATCTTTGACGAATACGGTGAGGCATACTTCCGTAACTTAGAGAGCAACACCTTAATCGAGCTGCAGAAAAGAAAACAGACGATCGTTTCCTGTGGTGGTGGTGTCGTCATGAGAGAAGAAAACACCGATCACATGAAAAAGAATGGACGTGTCGTATTACTCACCGCAAAACCGGAAACTATCTACGAGCGTGTCAAAGACAGCGACGAGCGCCCGATCTTAAACAATAACATGAACGTTGAATTCATCAGCGGTCTTATGGATAAACGAAAAGACCGTTATGAAGCAGTTGCGGACATCACCGTTGCCACAGATGGAAAAAACGTCACCCAGATCTGCGAGGAGATCATCTCCAAACTGATCGCATTAGATAATGCGAAAGAAGCAGAAGCATAGGCATCTGCAGTAAATAGAAAAAGGTGGTCACAGCCTAACGGCTGTGACCGCCTTTTGTCCACGAATCTACAAAAATTCCTAACTAAATCGTAATCAGCTTATATTGATCACTTCCAAGTCCAATCTTAACAGCATGCGCAATGCAGCTCTTCCATTCAAAATGGATTTTGATCGCAGCGTATTTGTCTGTAAAATCGATCGTCTCAAACCCCGCAGTTTTCATAAGACAATGCAGTTTCTGGAGCAGATTCTCATGCTCCGTTGCCTTAAAAGATGTGAAATAAACATTTGATGCTTCCATACTGTGTGCCTCCTGTATGTTTTCATATACTGTATACATGTCATTATATAAGAAAAAGATGGAAATATAAGTAGAAAAAATGTCAGATTATGCTATACTAAAGCGTAGAGCAGGAAACGGAGGGAAATCCGATGAAACGGCAGAGTAAACCGGAGAAAATTAAAAAAGAAAAGAGCACTGCACCGGGAGAATGGTTATATTTTGCACCTGCAAATGTGACGGTGCGCAGCATTTATGAGGTACTGACAGACGATTATGAGGTAGAGATCTGGGAAGATGCAGGAGTACTGGAAATAGGATTAAATGACGGGGTAACACTTGATATCGAATGGACAAAGATTCCGGCAAAAGATGAAATCACGGCAGCATTTGCAAAGCAACATGGCTGTGAAAATGTATTTCTAGTCACTTTAAAACCGGAAGAATTTGAGACTGCAAAGAAGGCGATGAACAAGATCGCAGCTTCTTTAGGAGGACTTTTCTGCGGAGACACTGAGGATTTTACGCCAGTATTACAGTAGGAAAAGAGGAAAAGCATGACAGAAAAATTATACGACCAGGATGCATATGCGGTGGAGTTTGATGCAAAGGTTATATCCTGTGAAGCATACCAGGAGAAGAAGGAGAGCGGTTATCATGTGATTTTGGACCGTACACTTTTCTTCCCGGAAGAGGGCGGACAGAGTCCGGATAAAGGGACGATAGATGGCATCGAAGTGACGGATGTGCAGATCAAAAAAGATGTGATCACACACAGCTTAAAAGAACCGCTTGCTGTTGGGGAGACCGTACACGGGATCATTGACTGGACACACCGTTTTAATAATATGCAGCAGCATTCCGGAGAACATATTTTTTCCGGGATTGTGCACAGCAGATTTGGATATGACAATGTCGGGTTTCATCTGAGCGACAATATCGTCACGATGGATTTTAACGGTGTTTTAACTGCGGATGAGGTACGTGAAGTTGAGACGGCAGCCAACGAAGTGATCGTGAAAAATCTTCCGGTCGAGATTACCTATCCGTCAAAAGAAGAATTGAAAACACTTGATTACCGTAGCAAGATCGAAATCGAAGGACAGGTGCGCATTGTGACAATCCCTGGTGTGGATGTGTGTGCATGCTGTGCACCACATGTGAAGAAAACCGGTGAGATCGGCATGCTCAACGTACAGAGTCTTTCTAATTATAAAGGTGGTGTCAGAATCAGTATCTTGAGTGGGTTCCGTGCACTGGAGGAAGAACGGAAAAAATCACAGGTAATTTCTTCTATCTCAGGTACACTTTCCGCCAATCAGGAGTTACTGCCAGAACTTGTGGAAAAATTAAAACAGTCCAACCAGGATCTGAAATATAAGCTGGCGCAGGCAAAGCAAAAGCTGGTGGAGCAGAAGATGAAAGAGATCCCGGCGGATCAGGAAAATGTACTTTTATTTGAAACGGATCTGGATACTCCGGTCATGCGTAACGCCATCAATGGACTTGTGGAAACGCATGCCGGGATCTGCGGCATTTTTGTGGAAAAAGAAGAGGGCGGTTATAATTTTATTATAGGAAGTAAAACAAAAGACTGCAGAGAGATCGCCACACTGCTGCGTGAAAAAACAGGTGCAAGAGGTGGCGGAAGTGCTGCAATGATCCAGGGGTCTGTAAGTGCAGAGGAGAAGGATTTAAGAGAATTGCTTGCGTAAAAGAGAGATATGTCAGGGAAAAGGGTTTGGAATATGAAGGAATTAAGTCAGAAGTTAGAACGGCTGATAGAGACAGCAGTGGAAAAAGAAGAGATTGCCGGAGCAAATATTGTGGTGATCCGGGATGGACAGGAAATGGCATTTGCAGCCGACGGTTATGCAGACATTGAAGCTGGTAAAAAATACGAACGGGATACGATCGCAAGGCTGTATTCCATGACAAAACCGGTCACGTCTGCGGCTGCCATGCTTTTGATGGAACGCGGGCTGCTTGATCCAGGAGCTTTCGTGGAAGAATTTTTGCCGGGATTTCACAATGCGATCGTGGCATCAGGCGGAAAACTTGTGCCGACGGTCCGGCCGGTGAGGATCTGTGATCTGCTTAACATGACATCCGGTCTGATGTACGGCGGGGATGTCACAAGTGTCTGCTCCATGGAGACGGAAAAGCTCTTTGACAGGATCAAAGAACATTTATATCTGGAGGATGCGATGACAACGCAGGAGGTTGCAAACCGTCTTGGATTGATACCGCTTCAGTTCCAGCCGGGAGAGAGTTTCCAGTATGGAACCTCTGCAGATGTGCTTGGGGCGGTTATTGAGGTCATCAGCGGAAAAACTTTTGGCGAATTTCTGAAAGAAGAATTTTTTGAACCACTTGACATGGAAGATACTGCATTTTATGTACCAGAGAACAAGCAGGAGCGCCTTGCAAAAGTATACCAGAGGACGGAACAGGGATTAGAACTTTATACGGAAAATCATCTTGGTATCATGAATGCGATGAAACAGGTACCGGCGTTTGAATCTGGCGGTGCAGGACTGGTCTCTACACTGGACGATTACGCAAAGTTTGCAGCCATGTTACTGCAGGAAGGTTCTTATCAGGGAAAACAGATCTTAAAACCGCAGACAGTACATTACATGACAAACGGCTCGCTCATGTCATGGCAGCAGGAAGTGTTAGACCAGTGCTGGGAGGGTATCCGCGGATATACCTATGCAAACCTTTTGAGAATCCAGAAAGAGCCGGGAAAATCTCCGATGTTTACTTCCATAGGAGAATACGGCTGGGATGGCTGGCTTGGGGCATATTTTTGCAACAGCCCGAAAGACCGGCTTACGATGCTTCTTACCATGCAGCTTAAGGATGCGGGAACAACATCGCTGACGAGACGCTTAAAGAATGTGATCTGGAGTGAACTTTGCGGAGGAAGACGGGAATGAATTTTGACTTTATGATGGAATGTGAGATAAAAGATCCGAAAATCAAGGCGGCATACGATGAGATCTACAAAGAACTTGTGGATGCAGAAGCACATTATTGGAAGGAGCCGCAGCAGAGCGGCATCCTGTTCCGGAAAACAGCAGAACGGATCTGCCGTTTTTACAATGATTATTACGAGATTGGTTTCCCGGAAGGTACATTGTTAGAGGAATTTTTGTGTTATACGGATAAAGAAGAACATAATGTTTTAGTGAGTCGTTTTTTTAGCATGGTCAAGGATCAGAGAGATCGTCTGAATAAATTGAGAGTACTCGGTGATGACTGTATCTGGGGAGAAGAGGGACCGGACCGCGGAATGGAGTTTTGTGACCGTATGGCGCAGGATGCGGAGAAGATGGCAGATGCCATGGTGGAAGTGATCAAGGATATGTGCCGGCATTTTAACGGAAGGACGGATGTGGATGACCGTTTATTTTACATCGACTGGGTGCCGGATTATTCGGAGGAAGAGAGATTTCCGAAAAAAGAAGAGGTAAAAAAGCGGAGACTTTCGATCTTTTCAAGGTTTTTTGGAGGAAAAAGCAGTACATAAAAACAGAGGGAAGAACGTGGACATTAAAAGAAGAGGGCAGATGCTGTCTTCTTTTTTGTGTATCTTAAAAAGTACCGTATGCAGGCTTTAAAATCATATCTTTAGCGTGTATAATAGAAAGAAGTGTAAAAAGAAACAGGAAAGGCATTGGTCATTCATATGCAGCAAAAGAAAGAAAATGACAATATCATGAATTATGATACGGTGCGCCTGGATGATGAAAATAATGCGATCATTATCATTGACCAGACAAAGCTGCCGGGAAGCATAGAACTGATTGCATTAAAGACAGCGGAAGAGATCTGGGATGCCATTTACCTGCTCAGGGTAAGAGGTGCTCCGGCAATCGGAGTTGCAGCGGCATTTGGAATCTATCTTCTGGCAAAACAGGGCAGTGCATCAGATTATGATACTTTTCATGAAGAGTTTGTAAAACAAAAAGAGTATTTAGATTCTGCAAGACCGACGGCGGTCAATTTAAGCTGGGCACTAAACCGTATGCAGGGTGTTTTAGAGGCACATGCCGGTGAAGATGTGTCAAAGATTAAAGAATACCTCAAAGCGGAGGCAGTCGAGATCTGGCAGGAGGATATCCGTGTCTGCAAAAAGATCGGAGAGTACGGTCTGACGTTAGTGAAACCGGGAGACGGCATCCTGACACACTGCAATGCAGGTCAGCTTGCCACCAGCAAATATGGCACAGCGACAGCACCGATCTATCTTGGAGAGGAAAAGGGATATCACTTTAAAGTATTTGCAGATGAGACAAGGCCGCTGTTACAGGGAGCCAGGCTGACAGCATTCGAGCTGCAGTCCTCAGGAGTGGATGTCACATTGATCTGTGATAATATGTCTGCAACCGTCATGAAAAACGGCTGGGTCAATGCGGTATTTGTCGGCTGTGACCGTGTGGCGGCAAACGGTGATACGGCAAACAAGATCGGAACCTCCGTGGTTGCTGCGGTGGCAAAATATTATAACGTCCCGGTTTATATCTGTGCGCCGACCTCAACGATTGATCTGAACACCAGGACGGGAGCTGATATTCACATTGAACAGCGTCCGGCGGAGGAAGTGACCGAGATGTGGTACAAAGAGCGCATGGCACCGGAGGGCGTCAAAGTGTTCAACCCGGCATTCGATGTGACAGATCATGAATTGATCGCGGGCATCGTCACAGAATACGGAATTGCAAGAGCACCGTATACGGAGTCACTGCAGGAGATATTTAAAAAGCGGGAACAGGAATCAGGCAGATAAGACAGGGCAGAATAAAAAATGTCTGTAAGAATGAATAAAGATAAAAGGAGTGTATGAGACATGGCAGAGAATAGTAGTTGCAGCAGCGCATCAAGCTGCAGCAGGGAGAGCTGTGAGGGCTGTCCGAGCAAGGCAAAAGGTGGAAACGGAATCGCAAAAGAGCCGATGAATCCATCTTCGAATGTAAAGAAAGTAATTGGCGTTGTCAGTGGAAAAGGCGGTGTAGGAAAGTCTTTCGTGACTGCATCACTTGCATGCGCCATGAAACAGGCTGGTTATAAAGTGGGAATCATGGACGCGGATATCACAGGACCGTCCATCCCGAAAATGCTCGGTGTACATGGTCAGGTTGTCGGTACCGAGGAGGGAATGATCCCGTTAGAAGCAGAAAACGGTATCAAAGTAATGTCTGTCAATCTGCTTTTGGACAATGAGGAAGATCCGGTTATATGGAGAGGACCTGTGATCGCAGGTGTGGTAAAACAGTTCTGGAATGAGACCGTATGGGGAGATGTTGATTATTTATTTGTCGATATGCCGCCAGGAACAGGTGACGTACCACTTACGGTATTCCAGTCACTTCCGGTCGACGGTATCGTGATCGTTACCTCTCCGCAGGAACTGGTACAGATGATCGTTAAAAAAGCATACAATATGGCAGAGATGATGCACGTTCCGGTACTTGGACTGATCGAGAATTTCAGCTATTTAAAATGTCCGGACTGCGGAAAAGAGATCAAATTATTCGGCGAGAGCCATATCGAGGATGTCGCAGCGGAATTGACACTTCCGGTATTCGGAAAGATTCCGTTAGATCCTGCATTTGCAGAAAAAGCAGACGAAGGAAAATTCTATGAGACAGAAAATCCTTATCTGCAGACCGCTGTCAGAGCACTTTCCGCAATGAGCCGCATTATGTAAAAAATTTACCACTTACCATAGGAAAACGAACCACTTGGTGTAAAAGCATTTACACCGGGTGGTTCGTTTTTTATAATGTACCTGTCAGTACAGAAAAGGAGACAGGTTATGAAAATTAAAATCGAAATGGATGAACAGGCGGAGGAAGAAGTCATTATCCGCTGCCGTGGAATGACAGAACAGATTGCAGCCATTCAGAGAGCAGTCAGTGAGGCAGCCGGGGCAGTCCAGAAGATCGTCCTCTACAAAGGAAATACCGAGTATTATCTTCCGATGAATGATATTTTGTTCTTTGAGACAGCGGATCATGGAGTGGCGGCACACACCGGAAATGATATGTATGAGGCCGGATACAAGCTGTATGAATTAGAGGAAATACTTCCGGGATTTTTTATGAGGGTGTCAAAATCGACGATCTTAAATACTTCTCATATTTTTTTCCATTAATCGGAACCTGACGGCATCAAGTGTCGTGGCATTTGAGAACACGCACAAAAAGGTGTATGTCTCAAGATATTATTACAAACCGTTAATCAGCAAATTAGAAGAAAGAAGGTTACATCAATGAAAAAGAAAAATATTGCATGGGGATTATTTTTTATATTTCTTGCGGCAGTGTATCTGGTGATCAGCAGTACAGGGATGGAACTGGGTGTTGGTTTGCCCGGTATTTTTATGACGGTCCTGTTTGTCTGGCTGTTTGTTGAGGGGATAAAAGATGTTAATTTTATTCGATTGTATTTGCAATAGCCTTATCTGCATTCTTTACAGAAAACCTCTTGGGCTGGAAAAATTAGGACTGACAAGCTGGACGATACTTGGTGCGGCATTGCTTTTAAGTATCGGTCTGTCTATGATCTTTAAAGATGTACGAAGAAAAACTGGAAAACAAAAACCATAAACTGGGATGAACAAATGAGTACGCCAAACGGTGAGCAGTGCAGCGGTGAACACATCCGCTGCGAAAATAATTTTGGCTCTGCCATCCGTTATATCAATTCGGAGCATTTCTGCGATGCACAGCTTGAAAATAACTTTGGAAGTATGAGCGTTTATTTTGACAATGCCATAATCGCAGGGGAAGCGGCGTTTGTCGAAGTGGAAAATAACTTTGGGGAGACAAATCTCTATATACCAAAAGAATGGAAAGTGCAGAATGAACTGAAGCGTTCCTTTGGAGCAGTGGAGGAAATAGGACGCGGCGAAGGCAGCAGCGTTGCAACACTGTATCTGCGAGGGGCAGCAAATTTTGGAGTAATCAAAATTTATTATATCTGACCGGTAAGACCAGATGCTGGTGCAGTATGTGAATCATATCGATAGAATCAAAAAAAGCGGTATCCGTTATGTGGCAACGGGTACCGCTTTTTGATAGTCAAAAATTTGAAAAATACCTTTTGACACCCGAATCTTCATAGAAAATTACTTCCTATGAATGAAAAAGTTCTCCGGATGACATGCAGGTTATTCCTCATCATCTGCATAACTGGTATCTTCGTGCAGATTCGGGATCATATCAAGACCACGGTTTGCATCGATCTTCGGATCTTTTCCGAAATGGTAATCATTTCCCGGCAGGATCGCATTTAAAAAGATACCTGCGATTGCAGCGATGGCAAGGGAAGTAAGTGTGATGGAAGTTCCGGCAACGGTAAAAGTAAGACCATCTGAAAAACCAAGACCACACACGAAAATCACACCGGCAATGATAAGGTTTCTGGATTTTGTAAAATCAACATGGTTCTCTACAACATTCCGGACACCGATCGCAGAGATCATACCGTAGAGCATAAAGCTGACACCACCGATGATCGCAGATGGCATAGAACCGATCACTTCAGCCATTTTTGGAATGAAGCTTAAGAGAATCGCATAACATGCTGCTAACCGGATCACTTTCGGATCGTGAACACGGCTTAATTCCAGAACACCGGTATTTTCACCGTAGGTTGTGTTAGCAGGACCACCGAAGAGTGCGGAGAGTGCAGTTGCAAGTCCGTCTCCGATTAATGTGCGGTGCAGTCCGGGATCCTCGATAAAGTTCTGATTTACAGTCGCAGAGATCGCGGAGATATCTCCAATGTGTTCCATCATGGTTGCAAGTGCGATCGGAGCCATGACAAGGATGGCAGAGATATTGAATTTGCAGATCGAAAATGCAGGAACACCTACCCAGGAAGCTGCTGCAATATTTGAAAAATCAAGGATGGCAGAACCGTCCGCATTTGTCATGCCGAGTGCATTAAAGATGAGAGCGACACAGTAGGAAATAATCACACCCATCAGAATAGGAATGATCTTGAACATTCCTTTTCCCCAGATATTGAAAATAATGATGACTGCAAGTGCGATCAGTGCCAAAAGCCAGTTCTTAGAAGCGTTGTTTACCGCAGAACCTGCAAGACTTAAACCGATACAGATGATGATCGGACCGGTAACGACCGGCGGCAGGAAACGCATAACCTTTTTGACACCGACAAGCTTGATGATCAGTGCTAAGATCAGGTATAAAAGTCCGGCAACAACAACACCGCCGCAGGCATAGGACAGTTTGTCTGCATTCGACATCTTAGCAAATACACCGGAATCCATGGAAGCGATTGTGGCATATCCGCCTAAAAATGCGAACGAAGAACCGAGAAAAGCCGGAACTTTAAATTTGGTGCAAAAAGTGGAAAAACAGTGTGCCGATACCGGCGCAGATCAGGGTGACCTGAACATGCAGGACATCCTCCCCCAAAATAACTGTTTACCAGGATCGGGACAAGAATTGTTGCGCCGAACATGGCAAACATGTGCTGCAGACCGAGCAGCAGCATCTTTGGATGCCAAGAACTGAGGCATCACGGA
>ENA-OPYX01000342-OPYX01000342.1-human-gut-metagenome-genome-assembly--contig:-NODE-342-length-27902-cov-6.195284_pt1 | contig 27902 bp, 35 predicted proteins | sample MGYA00242639_ERZ504486 | MGnify/ENA primary metagenome ERZ504486 (study PRJEB26092, sample SAMD00036296) | human gut metagenome | host: Homo sapiens | study: EMG produced TPA metagenomics assembly of... | reverse complement strand
AAAAGGAAAGTGTTATTAACGCAATTTGATTTTGATGTTTTAAATAACGTATAATAAAAAGGACAAAAAGACAGAAAGAAAAGAGGAGTAATAGAAAAACATGGTAAAGAAAAAGAGAGTTCCGATTATATTTGAAGATGATGCGATTATCGTATGTGAGAAACCTGCCGGTATGCCGGTACAGAGCGATCATACAAGAGATCTGGATGTCCTTACCACATTAAAACACCATATTTTTGAAGAACAGGCAGGCGAAGAAGAACCTTACCTTACTGTTGTACATCGCTTAGATAGACCAGTAGGGGGATTGATGGTTTTAGCCAAGACAAAAGAGGCAGCGGCAAGTTTAAGTAAACAGATTCAAGAGTTTGAATTTGAAAAAAATTATCAAGCAGTAGTATGCGGTAATCTTAAAGAGGATTTTGGAACTTTTGAAGATTATCTTTTAAAAAATGGAAAAACGAATAAGACAGAAGTTGTAAAAGCAGGAACTCCTGATGCAAAGAAGGCAGAACTTGATTATGAATTGATTGACTGTATTGAGACCAAAGAAGGTATACTCACATGGGTGCTTGTTATTCTTCATACAGGCCGTCATCATCAGATTCGAGTACAGTTTGCTTCTCGTGGACTGGGCCTTTATGGTGATACAAAGTATAATCCGGCTTTCCAGAAAACGAAGAAGAAGTATACAGAGATTGGATTATACTCTACAAGATTATCCTTCCTTCATCCGGTTACGGGAGAAAGAATGACATTTAAGACAGAACCATGTGGAGAAGCGTTTGAAAAGATGGACGTGGAGGCTTTTTAAGTCTCCATATTCTTGACAAATCAGAGGACTTATTTTACAATAAAAAACAGACTGACAGCGTGGATTGTTGCGGAAATTTAAGCAGCAATCCTTTATATTTGCCTGAGGTATTCAGCAGGTATTCATAGAAAGGAAATATTATGGCTAAGGAAAAGAAGCTTGTAGAAGCAATTACACCAATGGATAAAGATTTTGCCCAGTGGTATACAGACGTAGTAACAAAGGCAGAATTAATCTCTTATTCTAATGTAAGAGGATGCATGATCATTCGTCCAAGAGGATATGCAATCTGGGAGAACATCCAGAAGCAGTTAGATGCAAGATTTAAAGAGACAGGAGTAGATAATGTATATCTTCCAATGTTAATTCCTGAAAGCCTTTTACAGAAAGAAAAGGATCATGTAGAGGGTTTTGCACCTGAATGTGCATGGGTAACTATAGGCGGCAGTGAAAAACTTAACGAGCGTCTTTGTGTTCGCCCTACTTCGGAAACTCTTTTCTGCGAACATTATCAGAAAATTATCAACACATACAGAGATCTTCCAAAACTCTACAATCAGTGGTGCAGTGTTGTAAGATGGGAAAAAACAACCCGTCCTTTCCTCAGAACTTCCGAATTCCTTTGGCAGGAAGGTCACACAATGCATGCAACGGCAGAAGAGGCAAAGGAAGAAACACTCCGTATGCTCCATGTTTACGAGTCATTCTATAAAGAAATTCTTGCTATTCCGGCTGTAATCGGCAGAAAGACAGAGAAAGAAAAGTTTGCCGGTGCAGAAGAAACCTATACAATTGAGCCGATGATGCACAACGGTGTTGCTCTCCAGGGCGGTACATCACACTACTTTGGCGATGGCTTTGCAAAGAGCTTTGGCATTACATTTACAGGTAAAGACAATAAGCAGCATTATCCGCACCAGACATCATGGGGTGTGTCAACAAGAATGATCGGCGCTATCATTATGGTTCACGGCGATGATGACGGTCTTGTGCTCCCGCCGAGAATTTCACCTGTACAGGTTGTAATTATTCCTGTTGCACAGCATAAAGAGGGCGTACTTGACAAGGCTTACGAACTTAAGGCAGAGCTTACAAAGCGTTTCAGAACTAAACTTGACGACAGCGACCACGCACCGGGCTGGAAGTTTGCTGAGTATGAGATGAAAGGCGTGCCTGTAAGAGTTGAGATTGGACCTAAGGATATAGAAAAGGGTCAGTGCGTAGTTGTAAGAAGAGATACCCGTGAGAAGTATTTTGTACCGCTTGAGGGACTTTCCGATTATATTGCAGAGCTTCTTGATACAATTCACAACGATATGTATGAAAGAGCACGCAAGAATACAGAAGAAAAAACATTTACAGCAACAAACTTTGACGAATTTGTTGATACCGCCAAGAATCACCCGGGCTTTATTAAGGCTATGTGGTGCGGCGACAGCGCTTGTGAAGATAAACTCAAGGACGCTACAGGCGGTGTTAAGAGCCGTTGTATTCCTTTTGTCGAGGAGCACATCAGCGATGTTTGTGTATGCTGCGGCAAACCTGCTAAGCACCAGGTTTATTGGGGCAAGCAGTATTAATTGATTTTATATTTGAAATGTATAAGGAGGTGCTGAGGCTATGCCGATTAAGGTTCAGAGCAATTTGCCGGCAATAAAGGTACTTGAGTCTGAGAATATTTTTGTTATGCCAAACGAAATAGCGATAAAGCAGGATATTCGTCCGCTTAAGATTATTATTTTAAACCTGATGCCGACAAAAATTACAACCGAAACCCAGCTTCTAAGACTTTTGGGCAACAGTCCTCTACAGGTTGACATTGAGCTTTTGCAGATGGCATCGCATACATCAAAAAACACCTCACCTCATCACCTGACTACTTTTTATAAAACCTTTGACCAAATAAAGGATGAAACCTTTGACGGTATGATAATCACGGGCGCACCGGTTGAACAGCTTGAGTTTGAAGATGTTGACTATTGGGAAGAGCTTTGCAAGATTATGGAATGGTCAAAGCACAATGTTTATTCCACACTCCACATTTGTTGGGGTGCGCAGGCTGGTTTGTATTATCATTACGGTATCCAAAAGCATAAACTTAAGGAAAAGTTAAGCGGTATTTATAATCATACGATTTTAGACCCGCATCATCCGCTTATGCGTGGCTTTGACGATACTTTCTGTATTCCTCATTCAAGGTATACGGGAGTAAGGGAAGATGATATACGCAGAAACAGCGCACTTGAAATCCTTGCAGTGTCAGAGCTTGCGGGAGTGGCTATAGTTACCAATAAATCCGGCAGACAGGTATTTGTAATGGGACATGCCGAGTATGACAGAGATACCCTTGCAAGCGAGTATTTTCGTGATGAGAACAAGGGAATCAATCCGAAAGTTCCGTACAATTACTTTCCGAATGACGATGCGTCGCTCACACCGCCAATGGTGTGGAGAAGTAACGCAACATTGCTTTTTACAAATTGGCTTAACTATTATGTATATCAGGCAACACCGTACGATTTACAGGACTTGCTTGAAAAATATCCGCATTAAACTAAAAACCATGAGCAGTTCATTTTGGACTGCTCTTTTTGTATGCTTATAAATATCTGTTGACAAATACGAATAAATTGATATAATAGTATTAGTTAATTAGATAATTAACTAATTAACTAATACATAAAAGGGGTGATTTTTATGGGAGATGTATGGAAAGCTTTGGCTGACCCTACAAGGCGAAAAATACTTAAACTTTTAAAAAAGGATAGTTTAAATGCCGGAGAAATTGCTGCGGAATTTAATATGACCAAACCATCAATAAGTAATCATCTCAGTATTTTAAAGCAAGCTGACCTTGTGGACTCGAAAAAAATAGGTCAAAATGTAATTTATTCGTTGAAAACAAGCGTATTGGAAGATATGTTAAAAATGTTGTCCGATTTAACAGGCAGAGAGGATAAATAATATGAAAAAATATATTTTGTTAATTATATCATTGATTAATATTGCTGTAACAGGTGTTTTTATTGCTTTTAATCCAAATGAAGAGTTGCCCTCACATTATAATGTTAATGGGATTGCAGATGCCTATTCATCAAAATGGATGCTTTTATTTATTCCGAGTATTCTTGTATTGTTTTCAATTATATATGCGATTTACGCAAAGGTTAAAGAAAATGATGAAAACTATAAGTCGTACCGAAAATATGCCGTAAGATGTATAGTATCAATTTTTGCCTTTTTGTTTTTAATTTTTTTGGATGCTGATTGCACTGGTATTGCAAAATAAAGTAAATATAGATAATCTGTTTTTACCGTTAACTTGTATTTTTATGGGCTGTATGTTTGTTTATTTATTCAATTTAATGCCTAAAATAAAGCAAAATTCTTTGCTTGGCATACGAACAAACGCCACATTGAGCAGTAAATCCGTTTGGAAAAAAGTACATCGCTTTGCAGCTTATTTTGGAGTGATTTGTGGAATTGCAGTAATAATATTAGGCATAATTTCGTTATTAATAATAAATATAAGTAATGTATTGTTCTTTATATCAATTATTATAGTATTGGTAAGCGCAATAGTTCCTGCAATATACGGAGAAATAATATATTCAAAGGAAAGAACATCAAATAATTACATAGAATAAACATTATAAAATCCCGATAAGGCAAAAAATTCACCTTATCGGGATTTTTACAATTTACAAGATAGTTGCAGAGCTAAACGCTCATTTTTTCTCGTATGAGGGCAAGAATTTTGCGTTCTCTGCGGCTGATCTGCACCTGCGTCATTGCAAGGCAGTCGGCGGTTTGTGATTGGGTTTTATTCTGAAAATAGCGCAGATGTATAATCTGTCTGTCACGCTCATCAAGTTCGGCAATTGCATCATTAAGGCTCAACCGTTCGGTGATTTCTTCTTGCGAATCGCTTACGGGTATGTCTATTCGGGAATTTCCCTCATCATCATAATCGGCATTAAGGGATAGGGGAGAAGAGCCGGCAGAAAGCGCCTCGCAAATCTTATCTTCACTTACATTCAAAGCCTGCGAAAGCTCGGTAACGCTCATTTCTCTGCCGTTGTTTTTTTCGTACTCGGTATTAAGTCTGCAAATTTTCATTGAAAGTTCCTTAAGAGTGCGACTAACCCGTACAGAACCTCCGTCACGAAATATACGCTTGATTTCTCCCAATATAACCGGTACGGCATAGGTAGAGAATTTTAGTCCACGGCTTTCGTCAAAACGCTCTACGGCTTTTGCAAGTCCCAAACAACCTGCCGAAAACAGTTCTTCGTATTCCACTCCTTTGCCTGTAAAATGCTTACAGCAGGAATGGACAAGTCCTATATGCTTTTGTGCGAGAGAGTTTTTATCCCCGATAATATCACCACGGCTTTCCGACATACCGTTTAACGACCTCTTGAAAGGAATCTGCCCGATGAAATGACTTTTTCAAGCGTAACGGCAGTGCCTTTGCCGACAGTGGATTTGACTTTTACTTTGTCGCAAAAGCTCTGCATAACCGCAAAGCCAAGACCTGCTCTGTCTTCTTCGGGAGCGGTGGTAAAGAGCGGTTCCATTGCCTTTTCAATGTCTGCAATGCCGCAGCCTTTGTCACGAATTTTTATTACTACTTTGTTGTTTTCGTAAATTTTTCCGTTTATGTAGACCGTTCCGCTTTCTCTGCGGTAGCCATGCACAATGCAATTTGTTACAGCCTCGGAAACGGCGGTTTTTATGTCTGAAAGTTCGGCAACGGTTGGATCAAGACCGATGACGAATGCAGAAACCGCACTTCGGGCAAAAGCCTCGTTACTGCTTTTTGACGGAAAGCTAAGGCTCATTTCGTTTATTAAATTCATCTCAGCACCCCCAATCCCTCAAGCCCGGAAAGAGCAAACAGCCTGTACATATTTTCGGGTATGTTAATTACCCTGACAGAACCGCCGAGCAATTTCATCTGGCGGTATCTTCCGAGTACAAGACCGATTCCTGAGCTGTCCATAAACGATACCCCGGAAAAGTCAAGGTTTAACAGCTTTGGCTTAATTGATTCACAGATTCCGTCAAGCTTTGTGCGTATTCTTGCGGCAGAGTCATGGTCAAGTTCACCCTCAATGAACGCTGTCAGCACATTGTTTTCAAATTTTGTTTTGAGCATTTTAAACATCCTTTTTACTGAAAATTCAGCTCGCTATTTTGCCTTATAAAGGCAAATAAAAACTCCATAACTATATAATAATAGATATGGAGTGAAAATTTTTGTTTTATTATGTTGCAGATAAAATTATTTGTTAAGTGTGGTCAGATAATTATAAAAATCCTCAAAACTTCCGTTTTTGTATGATGAATAATCCTTATCATTACGGTTTATAATGCAGTCGGTAATTAAGAATGTGTCAAAACCGAGTTCGGCGGAGCACAAATCTTCGTCAACATCATTGCCGACCATAAGGCTTTCTTTTGGAGAAATGGCGCATTTTTCGCATAAATCTTTAAAATACAGAAGATTGGGTTTACAGCTTGACGAGTTGTCATAAACGGTAATATATTCAAAATCTTCGGGATTAAGTCCTGCCCATTCAAGTCTTTTATATGTAGCCGGCTTAGGGAAAATCGGGTTTGTTGCGGCAATTACTTTGTATCCGTTTTCTTTTGCAAAATCAACACATTTTTTTGCATAAGGATTAACGAAGGTTGCGGTCTTTGCGGCGACAAATTCATTATTATAATAATCGGTAAACATATCTTCGTATTTAATAAGGTCAACACCGCTTACTTTTGCGGCGGCTTTCCAAAACACATCTCTGTTAAGTGCGGAACCATCGTTTTTAGCCATTGCGCCAAGCCCTGCCATAATAGAATCGATAAGCGCTTTCGGTTCGATTTTAAGTACAGGTATCATTTTTTCGCAGAGTGAACCGAAATAATATTTAACAAATTCGTGAACATCCATAGGTAAAAGTGTGCCGTCAACATCAAATAAAATATTTTTGTACATAGTCATACCTCCACAATAATTATACATTTTTTGTCAAATGATTGCAAGATTAAAAAAATTGTGTATAATAAAATTAGTTTTTTAACTTATAAAAACGGAGGTAACAGTATGAAAATTGTACTGACGGACGCACAAACTGTTGTGGATAATCTTGTACCTGCCGACCGACTTTCACAGTTCGGAGAAGTGGTGCAGTACGGGCTTCTCACATATGATGAGGTCGCAGAAAAGATTGCGGACGCAGATATGGTTATCTGCAACAAAACCCGACTTGACGAAGGTTCATTAAAACTTGCAAAGAATTTAAAATATATCGGACTTTTTGCCACAGGATACAATAACATTGATATAGAATATTGCAGAAAGCACGGTATTACAGTCTGCAATGCGGGTTCGTATTCCACAAATGCCGTTGCACAGCATACTTTTGCATTAATTTTGGAGCATTACAGCAAGGTGCGTGAATATGCAAAATTTGTTGCCGACGGTCAATGGAAAAGGAGCAAGACTTTTTCGCCGTTTGTATATCCGCTAAACGAGCTTGCAGGAAAAACAATAGGTATTGTAGGATTTGGAAGTATCGGAAGTGCGGTTGCAAAAATTGCGCAGGCATTTGAAATGAAAGTCCTTGCGTATAATCGTTCCGAAAAACAGGCTGACGGAGTGGAGTTTGTAAGTTTTGACGAGTTGCTTGAAAGGAGCGACATTGTAACGGTTCATTGCCCGCTTAACAGCGATTCGGATAAAATGTTTGGCAAAGAGCAGTTTGCAAAAATGAAAAACAATGCATTGTTTGTGAATACCGCAAGGGGCGGAGTAATGGCAGAGAACGACCTTTACGATGCGTTGCAGAACGATATTATCGGCGGAGCGGCAGTAGATACCTTAGTTGTTGAGCCGATGGAGGAGGACTGTATTTTAATGCAGGCAAAGAATTGCATTATAACTCCTCACATCGCATGGGCGCCCGTTGAAACAAGGGAAAGATTGATGAATATTGTTGCAGACAATATCGGTTCATTTATAAACGGCACTCCTAAGAATGTTGTAAGTTGAGGTAATTATGGACGAAAGGCTTAAAAAGCAATTTGACTTTATAAAGGAAATTGACAAGGAAAAAATTCATACAGCGTCAGACATTGCTTACAGGCGGAGAGCGCAAGGAAAACGATGCCGAGCACGCATGGCATATGGCGCTTATGACCGTGCTTTTGAGTGAGTATGCCAACGAAAAAATAGATGTTTTAAAAACGGTTACAATGCTTTTACTGCACGATATTGTGGAGATTGACGCAGGAGATACCTATTGTTATGACGAAGAGGGCAAGAAAACTCAACACGAAAGGGAACAGAAAGCGGCAGACAGAATTTTCGGACTTTTGCCCGACGACCAGTGCGAAAAGCTTAAAAATCTTTGGATTGAATTTGAAAATGCCGAAACAGCCGAGGCAAAATTTGCCCATACTATGGACAATGTTCAGCCCGTAATGCTGAATGACGCAACAGACGGTAAGATGTGGGCAGAGAGAAAAATAAAATTAAGCCAGGTGCTTGGCAGGCAAAAGAACACCCCAAAAGGTTCTGAAATTTTGGCGGAATATTCTTACAACAATTTTATAAAGCCGAATGTCGAAAAAGGCAGATTAATTGACGATACACAAAAAGATAGCTGAAAACCCCGTTCTTATCAGCGCTTTTATAATTGAATTTTGTCGCTTGTTGTGATATAATTATGAGCGAAAAACTAATAAAAGGGCGATAATCGTGGAGAAAAATGTTAAAAAAGAAGCGTGGCTACACTTTTGTGTAAGCTCAATCGGCGGATTTATGGGTGCGTACGCAATCATAAATCATTGCGACCTGCTTGCCTCATCGCAAACATCAAATATGATACATATTGTACATAATTTGTTTGAGCCGGAACATTCTTTATTAATTTATATGGTGCTTGCCGCTTTGGTGTATGCTTGCGGTAATGTGACATATGTGTTGCTCCACAAATTTATAAAACTTGATACAAAAATAATAAGTCTTGGTTTGACATCGGTTACTTTTATACTTGTAAGCGTGCTTAATTTTGTAGAAAATGCGTACCTTGCAATGCTGCCGCTGTTTTTTGCCGCTCCTATTCAATGGAACGCTTACGCAGGCGATGCGGGATACGGCAGTTCAACAATTTTTTCGACCAATAATATAAGACAAACGGTAACATCGCTTACATCTTATCTTATTGACGGCGACATAAAGATGAAACGCAAAGCGCAGTTTTTCGGAATGACATTGATTTTCTTCCATATAGGCGTTGCTCTTGCAAGCGTGGCTGAAATTTTTTGGGCAAGGGAGAGCATATGGTTAGGATTTTTACCGCTTGCAGTGTCAGCTGTGTGCTGTATGTGGTACAAAGAGGTAAAGGTATTTTCTTTCGGCAAAAAGTCGGAAGCCTTAGAATCCATTGTTGAGGAACAAGTTAATATTTAATTATAATAATCTATAAAAAAGCCTTGCAGGATTTCGCCTGCAAGGCTTTTGTCTATTTGTTCAAACTCACAAATATAAAGCTGTTCTGCGTAAGCGGAAAGTATTTGTGTACTTTGTCCACACCCACAACCTTTGACTCTTTAAAAAGATTAATTATACTTGCCATATAGTGTCATATCCTTTACTCAATTTTCTGATATTTTTGTTCATTATTTGTAGACGAGCTATTAAATACATTGTATTTAAGCTCCACACATCCACCGTACTTACCGTCTTGAAGCAAGCGTACACTGAGTAATTTTATTTCAAAGTTTCCGGTTTCTTTTCTTAAAGTAGATTTAGTATCTGAATAATACGATACCTGTTCATATCTTTTTGTCGCCTTTTCAAATGTTGAGAAAAGAAAAAGGCTTAAGTCAGATTTCTCTTTCTTTAAAGCTCAATGTTTCTCAAAAAATGATTAGTGCTTACGAAAACGGAAAAAGTGAACCGAGCATTGCAACTCTTATGCAAATGTCTTTGAATGAGGACGAATGTGATTTGCTCGGCGGCTACAGAGAATTATCGGCAAAACAACAAAACATAGCTTTGGGAGTGATTTTAGGCTTGCTCAATTCCGAAAAAAATTAAGGTCATATCTGCTGTATTTGCAGATATGACCTGTTTTTAAATATGAAGAATTGTTGTTGCAATTCCAAAGTAAATTAAAAGTGATAAGGCGTCGCAAATTGTGGTGATGAGCGGAGATGCCATTACGGCAGGGTCAACACCGATTTTGTGTGCGACCATAGGCAAGAACGAACCTATGAGTTTTGCCATTATAATAGTTCCGATAAGTGTAAGCGAAACTACAAGTCCGATAAAAAAGGCGTTTTCTTTGCCGTTTAAATCGAATATCATCAATTTTATAAAATTTGCGGCGGCAAGAGTGACACCGCAAAGGATAGATACTCTAAACTCTTTCCACAATACCTTGATTGCATTGCAGAATTTGATTTCACCAAGCGACAGAGCACGGATAACCGATACCGAAGCCTGCGAACCGGCGTTACCGCCTGTACCTGTAATCATCGGAATAAATGACGAAAGCACGATTACGCTCGCAAGCGCAGATTCAAAATGAGAAATGATAGCACTTGTAAATGTGGCTGAAAGCATAAGTACAAGCAGCCACGGAATACGCTTTTTGTAAATTCCGAAAACACTTGTTTTCATATAAGGCTTATCGGAAGGCATTACGGCAGCCATTTTTTCAATATCCTCGGTTGCCTCTTCCTGCAAGACATCAATAGCATCATCGATTGTTACAATGCCGACAAGTCTGTTTTCGGTATCTACAACGGGGAGCGCAAGAAAATTATAGTTAGAAAACATCTGCGCTACTTTCTCCTGGTCATCAAGAGTGTTTACACAAATTACATTTTCTTCCATTATCTCCGAAACAATAACATCATCGTCAGATAAAAGCAGATCCTTTACGCTTGTAATACCGATAAGTTTTGAGTTGTCATCCGTAACATAACAAATGTAGATAGTTTCTTTATCTACACCTGTTCGTCTGATTCTTTTTATAGATTGCTCGGCTGTCATTTCGGGACGAAGTACAATGTACTCGGTTGTCATAATTGAGCCTGCACTGTCCTCGGGATATTTGAGCAGTTCGTTAACAGTTTTTCTTGTATCCTTGTCTGCTTGCTTTAAAATTCGCTTAACAACATTTGCGGGCATTTCCTCAACAAGGTCAACCACATCGTCAATAAAAAGCTCGTCAACAACTTCTTTAAGCTCTGTATCGCTGAATCCGTGAATCAAGAGCTTTTGAGTTTCGTCATCCATTTCCACAAATGTTTCGGCGGCAAGCTCTTTCGGCAAAATTCTGAAAAGCAGAGGAGTTTTTTCGTCCTGCAGCTCTTCAAATATAGTAGCAATATCGTATGGCTTAAGGGTGACAAGAATATCTCTTAGAGTGTTAAACTTTTTTTCTTCAAGCAGCACTCTGATAGTTTCGGTTATACCAACCTTAACTGTTTCCATCATCTTTCCTCCTTCAGCTGTTTAGGGAGTAAAGACGAGCACCATATTCAGTTTATATATTGAGCGACAAAGAATGAACGCAATAGCGGTCATTTCGTTTGTTGCAACTTCGCCCAGGTACTGCGCCTTTATTACCGTCTGCGTCCATTAATTTTTCACCCCAAATTCTTAAGATAATATTATCGGGATATAAACCCCATACATATTTATTTTAGTTTATTTTGTGTTTGTTGTCAATGAATTTTTGAATAAATATTATAGCTTTTTTGTTATTGACGATAGACTTAAATGTTGACGGTTATACCAACAAGGGCGATATGTACAAAGAACTTGTCGAGTCACAGAAAGCTGATTATACCGAGGAAATCACCGATGGACTTAAGTAATTGAGAAAAAATATAAAACGAGGCTTACCGCAAGCCTCGTTTTTTAATGCAAAACAACAAATATTGCATAGCTTATTGATTTTTTGTGAATTTTAGTTATAATAGAATGAGTGTTACAATATATTATTACGGAGGTTATTATGAACGGTTTGGTTAAAAAATATTTACCCTATGGTGTGGTAATTCTTTTGGTTTATATGCTCGTGCCGATTATCTTTATTTCAAAATCTTTGCAGGGATTTTCGACAGTGGCATATTATTTTATTTTCCCGGCAACTGCAATAGTGTGCGCTGCAATGTATTGTTCAAAGTACGGAATGGACTTTTTATTTACACTTATAGCTCCTGTCGTATTCATTCCGAGTATGCTTATTTATAACGGCGGTTTCCACCTTACAAACATAATTCTTTTGGTTGCTTACCTTATTTCGGGTATTTTCGGCTTGTTTGTCGGCGATATTGCTTTTGGCGATAAGCGTAAAAAAGCAGAGGCAGAGGCAGAGGCGGAAGCAGAGGAAAGATTGCTTGCGGCTAAGCGCAGAAACGAAGAATTTGTAAATGAAAAGGCTGCCGAGGCAGAAGCACCGAAAGCTGTAGAAACAACATACGATTTAAATGATGATGACGATGATTTTGATTACAGTAAATACGCTTCCACCGATAAGGTAACCGATGAAAGCGAAATCGATGATATATTAAATGAATTTGGTTCTTCAAAAATAATTAAATGCAATAGAGATTAGTATCCCATGCAGGAATGTACGGATGATGCCGCAAATATATTTTGTATTCAGGATTTATTCCCGAAATCAAAAGCGGCAGTCTGAAAATATCTTCAAATCTGTGATACGCTGAAAAGTTGAGCTTTGGCTTAAACATTTTCAGCGTAATTTTTCATGCCCAAAATTGTTTCAAAGTCAGCGCCCTCAACATCTGCTTTTACATATGTTGCCGCCCGCCCGCACAAAATTGTATCAACGGCGGCAACGGGAGTTTTTGTGTTGCTTTCGTTTACTATGGCACTGTTACGGCCTGCCTTGTTGTTAAAACAAAGAGTGGTGTTGTGACTGTACGCACCGAGCTGCCAGAGTTCAAGATTTTTCATTTCCGAGCAATGCGCCTGTAATTTACTGTAGTTTTTGGCATTCGGTTCAAGTGCGGTAATAAATTTGTATTTGCCGTTTGTGTAATGCAAAAATTCGTCTACAGTATCTCCGTTGTATGCGCCGAGGTCAACATAGGTTTCGCTTTCACCGAGCGACAGGAGAGAAAAAGCCTCGTCTTTATCGGTTGTAATTCCGTCAAGCAGAGAGAGTTCTCCTGTTTTGTAAAATTCAAGAATGTTGTCAAAAACTTTTACTGATAAATCATCTGCAAGCAAATTTCGGGCACTTGTTATGCTTCCTTTATTTTTTTCTGCAAATTCTTCGTCAAAAAGAATATCGCCGAATGCAGGAACACTCGGAACAACGACCTTATGCTTTTTGGCAATTTCAAAAATATTTTGCATAACATCGGGCAGTTGAGTGGCAAAGCAAAGTGCAATTATAAAATCTGAATACTCATTTTCAAAGTCACTTAGCTTTTTTACCGTGAATTCGTGAAAACTCTGACCTCTTACAAAATCATCGCTTGCCATAACTCCGCTTGCGGTTATTCCGTATTTTTTAAAAGCGGACAGAACTTTGTCTGCGCCGTCACCCATTCCGTAAAGAATAATCGGTAAATCGGAATTTTTAAGATAATTCCATATATAATCTTTATTGATTTCCATTGCTTCACCTACAACAAAGCCACCGCAAAAAACGGTGGCTGAATTTTTATAATTAATAATGAGCAATTATACATTGAATCTGAAAAGAACAACATCTCCGTCTTTCATAACATATTCTTTGCCCTCGCTGCGAACAAGACCTTTTTCTTTTGCTGCCGACATACTTCCGCAAGCAATGAGGTCGTCATAAGCAATTACTTCGGCACGAATAAATCCACGCTCAAAGTCGGTGTGAATCTTACCTGCCGCCTGCGGAGCTTTTGTACCTTTTTTGATTGTCCAGGCTCTTACCTCCTGTTTGCCGGCTGTAAGGTAAGAAATAAGACCGAGAAGTGAGTAGCACTCGCTGATAAGCCTGTCAAGACCGCTCTGTTCAAGTCCCATATCGGAAAGGAAAAGTTCTTTTTCTTCTTTATCCATCTCTACGATTTCAGCCTCAATTTCAGCGCAGATAGGGAGAACGCCTGCTTTTTCTTCGGCGGCAATTTTCTGAACTGCCTTGTAACCCTCGTTAGAATCAAGACCGTTTGAAAAATCATCTTCGCTCATATTTGCGGCATAAATTACAGGCTTGGTTGTGAGCAATGCAACATCAGAAAGCAAAAGAGCCTCATCTTCGTTACACTCAACACTTCTTGCGGGTTTGCCTGCCTCGAGTGTCTCAAGCACACGCTTGTAGAAATCAATATCTTTCTGATATTTTTTGTCGCCCTTAAGCATTTTCTGCGTTCTGTCGATTTTACGCTCAAGCATTTCTACATCCGATAAAATAAGCTCAAGGTTGATTGTTTCAATATCTCTTGCAGGGTCAATAGAACCCTCAACATGAATGATGTCATCGTTTTCAAAACAACGAACAACATGAACGATAGCGTCACACTCACGAATATTTGAAAGGAACTTGTTGCCAAGGCCCTCACCCTTTGACGCACCCTTTACAAGGCCTGCAATGTCAACAAATTCGATTGATGCGGGGGTATATTTGTCCGGATCATACATTTCCGCAAGCTTGTCAAGACGCTTGTCCGGAACAGCTACAACGCCTACATTCGGCTCGATTGTACAGAACGGATAGTTTGCACTTTGAGCACCTGCATTTGTGATTGCGTTAAAAAGTGTGCTTTTACCGACATTCGGTAAACCTACAATGCCTAATTTCATTATCTTTTACTCCTCAAAATTGATTGGCATACTTGCCTAATCAATATTTTTATTGTATCATAATAATAAGTATATCACAATTTTTCGTGATAGACAACAGGGAAAGGTGATTATTATGGAAGAAAAAACTCTCACTAAAACAATAAAAGTAGAAGAAGAGCAGCTTGCGGTGTCTATGGGCAGCGGCGGACTTGCCGTACTTGCTACTCCCGCAGTGGTTGCTCTTATGGAAAATGCGGCTTTTGAACTGTGCGAAGAAATTTTAAATAATGACGAACTTACAACAGTAGGTACAGCAATTTCTATAGAACACACAAGTCCTACTCCTCTCGGCGCAGAGATTTCCGCTACAGCCGTATTAAAAGAAAATGACGGCAGATTCTTTAATTTTGAAGTAAGCGCAAGTGACGCAAAAGGAATTATTGCAAAGGGAACTCACACAAGAGTGAGCGTAAAGGCTGAAAAATTCCAGAAAAAGGCGGATGAAAAGTTTAATGGTTAAGCACGATTACATACTTTTTGACCTTGACGGCACTATCAGTAAAAGTGCCGACGGTATAAAATATTCTCTCGAAAATGCAATAAAACAAATGGGAAAACCCGTGCCCGATCTTAGCGATTACACATTGTATATAGGTCCGCCGTTAATTGATACATTTTTGAATATCTGCCACTTTTCTCAAGAGGAAAGTCTGCGTGGCGTAGAGGTTTACAGAGATATTTATAATACAGAAGGTAAATTTGTAAACAAAGCTTATGACGGAATTGAAGAACTGCTTAAAAAAATCAAAACTGACGGAAAGAAGATTGCGGTTTGTTCGTCTAAATATGAATTGTTTGCCAAAGAGATTATTGAAATTCTCGGACTTTCACAGTATTTTGACGCAGTGTGCGGTTCTACGCTTGACGGCAGCCGAAAAGATAAAAAAGATTTGATTCCGTATGCACTTAATTCTCTCGGTACAAGTCTTGAAAAAGACAGGGAAAACGCTGTGATTATCGGCGATACCTACTTTGATACCAAAGGCGCTGTTCAGACGGGGATTGATTTTGTCGGCGCAAGCTACGGCTACGGCGATATTGAACAGATGAAGAAAGAGGGCGGAAAAGTTTTTGCCGACACTCCTCTTGAAATTTATAATCTTATTTAATGCAATTTGCGCACACAGCTTTCATATACATATAAAGTATATGGAGGTTTTGAAATGTTTGTTTTACGATTTAAAAAGAAACGATTTATTGTAGCATTAATTGTTGTTTTGGCAGTGATTACCGTATTTATAATTCTTATAAACGCAGATTTCACACATGTGGAAGATTATGCGGAATTTAATTCTGAAAACTATTCGCTAAAGGCTGACAGCAGTGACGACAGAATAAAATTTTTTCAACAGTTGGGAATAAATGCGGTTGACGAATCGGTTGACGAGGTAATTATTCCGCAGAATTTTAACAGCGTATATGAAAAGTATAACGAAATTCAGAAAAAATCCGTATTTGATTTGAGCAATTATGCGGGTAAGCCCGCAAAACGCTATACATACAGTATTGATGACGGGAAAAAGGCTGTTATACTCGTTTATAAAAACCGAATTATCGGCGGTCACATAACAAGCGGCGTATACGGAGAAGATTATCTGCCTTTGTTTTAGGCAGAAAGGAAGGTAAAATGGACAGACTTGATAAAATTTTGGTTTCTCAAAATGTCGGCAGTCGCAAAGAAGTACAAAAACTTATAAAAGACGGTGCAGTATGCGTAAACGGAGAATGTATCAAACAGCCGCAACACAAAGTAGATGCTGTGGCTGATGACATTACCGTCGGTGGACAACCTCTTTTGTACAGCAAATATGTTTATATAATGATGAACAAACCTGCCGGAGTTCTATCCGCAAGCAACGATAAAAGAGCGGAAACCGTAATAGACCTTTTGCCTGAGGAATTTCAGCGCCCCGGCTTATTCCCGGCAGGCAGATTGGACAAGGATACCGAGGGACTTCTTATTATTACAAATGACGGGGAATTTGCGCACAATATGCTTTCGCCGAAAAAACATGTCGAGAAAAAGTACATAGCACAGCTTGACGGTGAAATTACCGAAGAAATGATAAGTGATTTTGAAAACGGTATTGTATTTGCCGACGGAACACGCTGTATGCCGGCAAAACTTGAAATTTCAGGCGAAAATCCGGATAAAACGACCGCAATTGTAACGATTTGCGAGGGTAAATTCCACCAGGTAAAGAAAATGTTTGCGGTATGTGGAAAAAATGTTGTGCACCTTAAACGAATATCAATCGGCGATTTGTATTTGGATAGCAATTTGCATATAGGAGAGACTAAAATGTTATCGGAATTAGACAAAATGTCAATCTTTATGGGCAATATGCACTAAAATCAGGTAGTATTTTTTAACTAGTCGCTGAATTAAATAAAATAATGACTAAAATTTTAGTCAAAATCAGTATAGTAAAAAAACAGCAAAAGTGATATATTATTAACTGTAATAAAGCAAAACAGTATTTTCTTTGATATAGATTTTCGGATTTTTGCTTCATCGGATTATTGGAGGTTTATAAAAATGGCAAATGTATCTTTAAGACACATCTATAAAATCTATGACGGTGGCGTTACAGCCGTAACAGATTTTAACCTTGAAATTGCAGACAAGGAATTTATTATTCTCGTTGGACCGTCAGGTTGCGGTAAGTCAACTACACTTCGTATGATCGCAGGTCTTGAGGATATCTCAAAGGGTGAACTTTACATCGGCGATATGCTCGCTAACGATGTTGCACCTAAGGACAGAGATATTGCAATGGTATTCCAGAACTATGCTCTTTATCCGCATATGACTGTATATGATAATATGGCTTTCGGTCTTAAGCTCCGTAAAACTCCTAAGGACGAGATTAAGAGAAGAGTAGAAGAGGCAGCTCGTATCCTCGGTATTGAGCAGTATCTCGACAGAAAGCCAAAGGCTCTTTCAGGTGGTCAGAGACAGCGTGTTGCTCTTGGCCGTGCTATCGTTCGTGACCCTAAGGTATTCTTACTTGACGAGCCGCTTTCTAACCTTGACGCTAAGCTCCGTGCTCAGATGAGAACAGAGATTTCTAAGCTTTACCAGAGACTCGGTACAACATTCATCTATGTAACTCATGACCAGACAGAGGCTATGACAATGGGTACAAGAATTGTTGTTATGAAGGACGGCTTCATTCAGCAGGTTGATACTCCACAGCATCTCTATGACAAGCCATGCAATATGTTCGTAGCAGGCTTTATCGGTTCACCGCAGATGAACTTTATCGACGCTACACTTAAGAAGGTTGGTTCAGAGTATGCACTTTGCTTTGACAAGTATCAGATTATCGTTCCTTCTGAAAAGACAAAGGGCGGCGTGCTTGATCCATATGTAGGCAAGGAAGTTGTATTCGGTATTCGTCCTGAGCATGTTCACGATGAGCCTGAGTTCCTCGCTAAGTGCGCAAGCGACAACGGCGTTGTTGATTGTAATGTTGATGTTACAGAGCTTATGGGTGCTGAGATTTACCTTTATGTAAATATCGGCGGTATCCCTTTAACTGCAAGAGTTGAGCCTACTTCAACCGCTAAGCCGGGTGACAGCATTAAGGCTGCATTTGAGCTTGATAAGATCCACATCTTTGATAAAGAAACAGAGCGTACAATTATTAACTGATTTTAATATGTACTTATTTAAGGCGGAGCGCATTGTGCTCCGTCTTAGTTTGCTTTTAGAGTTCTTGTTCTTTATCAAAATTGAGATAAATTATGGTTTAGCGGAGTGTCGGTCGGGGATTGAAATTTAGCTAACGCTAAATTATCCTCCCAAAAACAAAAAAAGTTTACTCAATTTTTTCAAAAATTGCGGGTTTGGGCAGCGCCCATAAAATCTTCCGATATAACAATATAACAATTTATCAGGCGCAAACAGCCACGCTGTTTGCGTGCTTGCACCGAGTTTGAAAAAACAGGCGGTAGCCTTTTAGAAAAGAATTTGCTTATTTATTGTTTAATGAATGGCTTTTTTGTTGCTATCGCATTTAAGGGCATTCGCCGTTGCGTTCAAGCCGCCAAACAGCTTGCTGTTTGGCTATCGTCAGATTGCGTAAGCTGAAAGTATTTGTGGGCTTTGCCCACACCCACGACCTTTGAAAAGGTCGACCAAACTTTTATAATTAATTGGCAAATCAATTTGCTAAACTATAATTTTCACGACTTCTGATGAAAACAGTTTTTATGGCAAATTACTAAAAGTAAAGGTTAAATTTGTTTAATGTTGTTATCAATTTTGTAACCTTTTGCCAATTATGCAAAATCTATGAAAAAAAATAAAGAAATTTGAAAATAGAGGTTGATTTTTTCTCGTTTTTGTGTAATATGTATATAAGAGATATATTGTATTTTAAATATATTAATTCATTAGGCTCTTATTATAAGAATTTTTGCTACAAAGGCTTGTTTTGCAAAAATTACAGGTGTTATGCATTTTGTATATGTTTGCAGCTAAGGTCAAAGCAAAATACAGCCTGAATAATATGCTTACAATTATATGAATATTTGCTTAGAAAAAGAGGTAAATAAAATGTCAAACAGATTATTCCAGGGTATTGTTCACCAGATGAAAGATGCAATTGACAGAACAATAGGCGTTATTGACGAAACTTCTGTTGTTATAGCTTGTTCAGAGCTTGGCAAAATCGGTGAGGTAAACGAAAGCGTAAATTCAGAAACCTTAAGTTCAACAGCTCCTTTTGTAATCAACGGCTATACATATAAGTCATTTGGCAGCAACGCTAAGTATGATTACGCTGTATTTGTACAGGGTACAGATGAGTATGCTCAGAAGTACGCACAGCTACTTTCTGTTTCTTTTGCAAGCATTAAGCAGTATTATGACGAGAAATATGACCGTTCTAACTTTATTAAGAATGTAATTCTCGACAACATTCTTCCGGGCGATATCTATCTTAAGGCAAGAGAACTTCACTTTAACAGCGAAGTTTCAAGAGTTTGTCTTCTTATCAAAATCGTTTCAAAAACAGATGTTTCTGCATACGATATTATTCAGAATCTTTTCCCGGACAAGTCAAAGGACTTTGTTATCAATATTAATGAGTACGAAATTGCACTTGTAAAAGAGATTAAGGCGGATACAGAGAGCCGTGACCTTGAAAAGCTTGCAAGCTCTATTTCAGACACACTTTCAAGTGAATTCTACACCCACTGCGTTGTAGGTATAGGTACAACGGTAACAGGTATTAAGGACCTTGCCCGTTCATTTAAAGAAGCACAGAGCGCACTTGAGGTTGCAAAGGTATTTGATACAGAGCGTACAATAGTAAGCTATGATAACCTCGGTATTGCCCGTCTTATTTATCAGCTTCCCACAACTCTTTGTGAAATGTTCTTAAAGGAAGTTTTCAAGCGTGGTTCAATCGAGAGCCTCGACCAGGAAACACTCTTTACAATTCAGCGTTTCTTTGAAAACAACCTCAATGTTTCTGAAACATCAAGAAAACTTTTTGTTCACAGAAATACACTTGTTTACAGACTTGAAAAAATTAAGAAACTTACAGGTCTTGACCTTCGTGAATTTGAGGACGCTATCGTATTTAAGGTAGCTCTTATGGTTAAAAAATACCTTAACGCAAGTCCTGCAAAGTATTGATTGAGTGAATTTAATATGGCTCTGCACTGCCGATTTTTCGGTAGTGCAGGCCATTTTGACTTTTTAGAATTAACTTGTCAAAATATTACAAAATATTGTATTATATAACGCAAAATATACAGAATAAGTGTGTATTTTGTAATAAAGGTGAAATTTATGATAGATTTTAACAATGTATCTAAAACCTATCCGAATGGCACTCATGCGCTTTATGATGTTTCTATACATATAGACAAGGGCGAGTTTGCTTTTATAGTAGGTGCGTCCGGAGCAGGTAAAAGTACGTTTTTAAAACTGATTATGCACGAGGAAAGTCCGTCGTCGGGCGAAATAATCGTGAATAATCTTAATATAACAAAAATGCGTCGCAGAAAAGTTCCGTATCTTCGTCGTCATATGGGTATTGTATTTCAGGACTTCAGACTGATAGATAAGATGAATGTCTTTGACAATGTAGCTTTTGCAATGAGAGCAATCGGTGCGAGCGCGTCATCAATTAAAAAACGAGTTCCGTACATTCTTGAGCTTGTCGGACTAAAAAATAAAATGAAAAACAAGCCAAGTGAGCTTTCGGGCGGTGAGCAGCAGCGTGTCAGCCTTGCAAGAGCATTGGTAAATAATCCTGAAATTATCATTGCCGATGAGCCGACAGGTAATGTTGACCCTGAAATGTCACATGATATTATTCAACTTTTGAGTGAAATTAACGATATGGGTACAACTGTACTTGTTGTTACTCACGAACACGAACTTGTAAGACAGTTTAACAAGCGTGTAATTGTAATTGACCACGGCAGAGTAAAGAGCGACACTAAAAATCCCGAAGCTGCACTTGCATATGATGCGCAGTATGAGGATATTGACGAAATTATTGAGGGTATTGCCCTTAACAAAGAAACAAAAGAAAACTTTGTTGACAACGATGTCGTTCCAGACTAAAAAGAAAGGAACATAATATGAGTGGCTTTGGCTATTTAATAAGAGAAGGTTTCAGAAGTATATGGAGCAACCGAATTATGAGTATTGCTTCGATATGCGTTCTTGTAAGCTGTCTTGTGCTTACAGGTGCGGCTGAACTTATTTCGGTAAACATAGAAAAGGAAGTTGACTCTGTGGGAAAAACCAATGAAACAACCGTTTACATCAAGGACGGAGCATCTGACCTTGAGGCGGTTTACATTGGCAAAAACCTTGAGAAACTTGATAATATTACCTCTGTAAGATTTTACCCGAAGGAAGATGCAATCAACGAATTTAAAGATTCACTTCCGGAAGCTGTATTTGAAAATGTAAACGGCGACAACAACCCGTTGCCCGATGCATATATAATTGCAATGGACGATTTGTCAAAGTACGACCAAACTATTGACGCAATTTTAAAGGTTGACGGTGTTGATTCTATCAACAACCGCAGTGAGCTTGCGAGAAAACTTACCGATATAAGCAATCTTGTAAGCTACATAAGTCTTGCGATAGTTGTTGCACTTACGATTATTTCTCTGTTTATCATTGCAAATACAATCAGAACAACAATGTATTCAAGACGATTTGAGATAAGTATTATGAAGTCTGTCGGCGCAACCAATGCTTTTGTTCGACTGCCGTTTGTAGTCGAGGGTATGGTTCTCGGTTTTATTTCAGCCATTATCGGTACAGGCGTACTTTATGTGGTATATGAAGGCGTAATGTCGGCAGTAAATTCATTTGTAAAAATTTCCACTATTCCGTTCTCGGATGTTTATCTGCAGGTTGGCGGTATATTTATTGTTGCAGGTGTGGTTATCGGTGCATTCGGCAGCTTTATTTCAATGCGTAAGTATCTGAAGATGGAAGGAAACGAAATTCTCGGATGGTAATAACAAAGGAGTATATTTGATGAAAATAACTAAAAGAAAATTCAAAGCTGTGCTTTGTGCAATTCTCAGTATGTGTATTTTTGCATATTCGGCTTATCCTGTATTTGCTGAGGAGCAGGCTGCACAAGAGGCATCAACTGAGCAAACTCAGGCAACCACAATTGACCCGAACGATATTGACGCACTTGAGAACAGAAGACAGGAACTTCAGGCTCAGAGCGATAAATATCAGCAAATTCTTGAAAAAACAAAAGAAAATATTGCAGATCAGGAAGAATATGTTAATGCGCTTGTAAGCAAGGTGCAGGTTCTCGATGATAAAATCGAACTCAGCCATCAGAGTATTAATGAGCTTAACGGCAAAATTCAGGACAAGCAGACAGCTATTGATAACGCCAATAAGAGCATTGAAAATCAGATGAATACTCTCCGCAACAGACTCAGAAATATTTATATGGCAGGCAATACAACTGACCTTGAAATTATTTTCGGAGCAAAGAGCTTTTCTGATTTTCTTGATAAAATGGAGCTTGTAGAGGCACTCTCTGATTACGATAATAATCTTATCAATTCAATTAAGGGCGACCTTGAGAATATTTCTAAAGAAAAGGCAGAACTTGAAAAGGATATGGATTCACTCGAGGCAGAAGAGGCAAGCCTTGAAAGCGACCAGCAGGAGCTTAACAAAATTCTTGCAGAGAATAAAGAACTTTTGGCAGGACTTTATAAGACAAGCGATAAGGCGACAAGCGAAATCCAGAACGGCGCACTTGAAAGTGATGATATAGAAAAGGCTATTTCTAATTATTACGCTGAAAAGGCAAGACTTGAGGCAGAGCGTGCCGAGCAGGAAAGACTGAATAACGCAAACAACGGTAACGGCGGCAGTAATTCTTCTACTATTCACGGTGACCTTGACATTTCTCCGTCAGGTTTTGTATGGCCGTGCCCGGGCTATTACTATCTTACTTCCGAATGGAACGAGGACAGAGGCTCTTATAACCACGGCGCAATTGATATAGCAGACGCAGGAATTATGGGAGCGGATGTTGTTGCCGCAAAAGAAGGCGTAGTAATTGATTCTTACAACGGTTGTTATCACAACTGGGGTAAAGACGGTTCATGCGGTTGCGGCGGCGGTTACGGCAACTATGTAATGATTGCTCATGACGGCGGTAAAATGACTGTTTACGGTCATCTCTCCACAACTATGGTTTATACGGGTCAGCATGTATATCAGGGACAAGTTATCGGCTTTGTAGGTTCTACAGGTCATTCAACAGGTGCCCACCTTCACTTTGAAACAAGATTGAACGGTGTAAAATATAACCCAATGACAGAATATCAATCATAATTAATAATTAAAATTAATCCCTTTGCATATACTTTATAAAAAGTTATGCGGAGGGATTTTTTATGCTTACGGCACTGACTGTTAAAAAGCACGAACGAAGAAAAGGACTGAAAGGTTTAGTTGACAGACTTAAGCGTGACAGAGCGGTAGTACAGGTGAAAAGAGCAAGAGGTGTGTACCTTAAACAAATTACATACATTTCATACGGAAGAAAACCGAGATTTGAAAAACTCGAAAAAATAATCGGCGACAGTAAAAACAGAATAATCTGTTCGCCTAAAATAGATTTCCACGATGAGTGTGGTTTTCGCAGATTTGAAAATTCGGATTTCACGGCAAGACTTTGTACCAATCTTGCAATATGCCTGCTTTCTATGTGTGATTTTGCGGAAAAATTAAAAATCGGCATATATGATCCCGACGGCAGGGACAGTGAATTTTTAAAGTATGTGATGAAATATTCCTCTGATGTTACCGTTGTTACAAATTCTCCCGATGTATATTACGATGAAAACGAACTGATAATGGAGAATATGGGAGCTTGCGCAACTGTTACAAAACGAACGGAGAAGCTTGAACTCTGTCAACTCATAATTGCTCCACGCACAATAGAAAATACTTTTTCGTCAAATGACAAAACATTGATATTGACAAACGGCAGACCGAAAGCGGAGGTTTTAGGCGAGATTTACTATAAGTATTACTTTAAAATGCCTAACGGCTTTGACAGAATAAAGCCGCAGGAGATTGAAACGGAGTATTTTTGTTCTGCACTGTATTCACTCGGAAGACAGTACAGTTTAGGCTCTATAGTGCCGACAATGTGCAGTAATTTTTCAACAAGTCAAACTGTAAAATCCTTATATGCGCAGTTTGAAAAAATAAACAAAACCGATGAATAGAGGAGGCTTGCCTCACTTTTTCCGTATATGTGCTTTGCTGCCAATATTTTGCATTTTGCTTGACATTGGCGTTAAAAAATTTTATAATTAAAAAGTATGTAAGAATTCTACAGATTTCATTTTTCTGATTGAAAGGACGATGTATAATGGCAGCAAAACAAATTATGCTTACAGCAGAAGACGTTAAAAAATACGAGGAAGAACTCGAATTCTTAAAAACCGAAAAACGAAAAGAAATTGCGGAAAAAATCAAGGTTGCCCGTTCATACGGTGACCTTTCGGAGAACAGTGAATATGATGACGCCAAAAACGAGCAGGCTATGCTTGAGGCTCGTATTGCTACTGTTGAGGTTACTCTTAAAAATGCCGTTATCATTGATGAGAGCAACACTTCAAACGAGCATGTTCACCTTACTTCTGTTGTAAAGGTTGAGTATGTTTCAAACGGCAGACAGGTATCTTTCAAAATCTTAGGTTCAGGTTCAAACGGAATTAACCCGAGAGAGGGTGTTATTTCTGATGAATCACCAATCGGTAAAGCTCTTATGGAGAGAAGCGTAGGCGATGTAGTGAGGATTGAACTCTGCGCGTTCAGGGACTTAAGATTTTAGAGATTTCAAAGTAAGCAGTGTTGAAAGGAAATATAAATAATGAGTGAGAAGAATCAGTCACAGAATACTGAAAATCTCGGTGAGCTTTTAAAGATTCGCCGTGAAAAGCTTGCGGCTTTACAGGAGGCAGGCAAAAATCCGTTTGAAATAACAAAGTACGATGTTACACACCACAGTTCAGATGTTAAAGAAAACTTTGACGAGCTTGAGGGCAAGTCGGTTTCTTTGGCAGGCAGAATTATGTCAAAGCGTGTTATGGGTAAGGCTTCTTTCTGCCATATTCAGGACTTAAAGGGCACAATTCAGGTTTATGTGGCAAGAGATAATATCGGCGAAGACAGCTACAAAGATTTTAAGAAATACGATATAGGCGACATCGTTGGCATCAGCGGCGAAGTATTTAAGACAAAGACGGGCGAGATTTCAATTCACGCAACTTCTGTAACACTTCTTTCAAAGAGCCTCCAGATTCTCCCCGAAAAATACCACGGCCTTACAAATACAGATACCCGTTACAGACAGCGTTATGTTGACCTCATTATGAACGAAGAGGTTAAGGATACATTTGTAAAGCGTTCAAAAATAATCAAAGAAATCCGCAACTTCCTTGATGAAAGAGGATTTATGGAAGTTGAAACCCCTATGCTTGTTGCAAATGCAGGCGGTGCGGCAGCAAGACCGTTTGAAACTCATTACAATGCACTTGACGAAGATGTAAAACTTCGTATTTCTCTTGAACTTTACCTTAAAAGACTTATTGTCGGCGGTCTTGAGAAAGTTTACGAAATCGGACGAGTATTTCGTAATGAGGGTGTAGACACAAGACACAACCCTGAATTTACACTTATGGAACTTTATCAGGCATACACCGATTACTACGGTATGATGGACCTTACAGAGAGTATGTTTAAATATCTCGCAGAAAAGGTATGCGGCAGTTCTGTAATAACATATAACGGCATTGAAATTGATTTCGGTAAGCCTTTTGAGAGAATTACAATGGTTGACTGCATTAAAAAATATGCGGGAATTGACTTTGATGAAGTAAAGACAGACGAAGAGGCTAAGGCTCTTGCAAGAGAGAAGAACATTGAATTTGAAGAGCGCCATACAAAGGGCGATATCGTAAACCTTTTCTTTGAAGAGTTCTGCGAAAAGAATCTTATCCAGCCTACATTTGTTATGGATCATCCGCTTGCTATTTCTCCTCTTACAAAGAAAAAGCCTGATGACCCTGAAAAGGTAGAGAGATTTGAGCTCTTTATCAATACTTGGGAAATGTGCAACGCTTACTCTGAGCTTAACGACCCTATCGACCAGAGAGAAAGATTTGCTAAGCAGGAAGAGGCTTTTGCAAACGGTGACGAAGAGGCAAACCACACAGACGAGGACTTCCTCAATGCGCTTTCTATCGGTATGCCACCGACAGGCGGTATCGGATACGGCATTGACAGACTTGTTATGCTCCTCACAGATTCACCTGCAATCAGAGATGTATTGTTGTTCCCGACGATGAAGAGCTTGGAGAAATAAACCCAGTATTTATGCGGGGTTGAGGCATTTGAGTACGTCAAAGGACGCATTAAAAGACGCATTTTGACATAGTCATTTACATCAGTATGAAAGAGTACACAATCTGAAAAGAAAAAGATTCAATCAAATATGAACTACTAAGAGGACATTTTCTAAAGAAATTTAGAAGATGTCCTCTTTTTTGCGTTATGGAGAAAATACGTCATTTGTTATGAAGTCAAAGTGAAAGGAGCACAGCAATGAATGAATCAAAGAAGAAAGATAGATATGAGGATGCAAAAAAGTTTGTAAGATATTCAGATGGTGCAAAAATGTACAGTATGGGAATGACAAAATTTCAAGAAGTGGCTAAGGATGCCAAGGCTTGTTATAAAATTGGTCAGCTTGTACTTGTTAATACAGAAATATTGGATAAGTATCTTGAAACTTTTCATATTACAGATTCTGAGTTTTATAAGTAGGTGATGTTATGGTAAATACATTGAGTGGTTCAGTTTGTGCCTATAGAAAAGAAACTGTAAAACCAAGATTTATTCGTATTGATGAGGTAATGGCTTTATTAGATGTAACACAAGATGAGGCAATGGATATAGCGTTGGCTGCTGGAGCAAGATATCAGCTTGCAAAGATTATATTAGTACATAAGGAAAGGTTGATGAAATTTATGAAACATTCTGCAAGAGTTCCTAGTTCAAATAAAATTGTGGAAAAGAAGTTTGTGAGAATCGGAGAGGGTTCAATGACTTACAGCATAGGACATCATAGATTTATCGAAATGGCTAGAGCAGCTGGAGCTGTATATAAGATAGGCGAAGCAAAAGGAAATACTATTCTGATTAATCTGGAGGTGTTTGATGAATATATGGAGCAATTCAGAGAACCGCCAACAGAAATGAAACATCCATTGCCAAATGTGAAAGGAGACTGATGAATGAGTTACTCATATAAGTGCTATTCAGATACAAAGGATTTTATGAAAAAATTTGTCAATGCAGAGGAAGGAGCGATTATTTATGGGATAAGTAAATCGAGAATCATAGTAATTGCGAGAGAGGCAGGAGCAGTCTATAAAGTCGGTAATTCAGCATTAATCAATACGGAATTATTTGAAAAATATCTTGAACGATTCAGAGAGCCGGCAAGAGAACTGCCTAAGCATACATGGAACAAATTAAAGGAAATGACAAATACACCAAAAACTGGTGAAAATTCGTAAAAATACACCAGTGGTGTCACTTCCGTAAAATTAAAGTGCATTGTAGAATATCAATTGTCCAAGAGAGATTGGACATAACAATTGAATAAT
>ENA-OPYX01000339-OPYX01000339.1-human-gut-metagenome-genome-assembly--contig:-NODE-339-length-27967-cov-3.677622_pt1 | contig 27967 bp, 32 predicted proteins | sample MGYA00242639_ERZ504486 | MGnify/ENA primary metagenome ERZ504486 (study PRJEB26092, sample SAMD00036296) | human gut metagenome | host: Homo sapiens | study: EMG produced TPA metagenomics assembly of... | reverse complement strand
AGTTGAATTCCAGCCAGCAGCAACTTGATTCCAGTAAAGAGCAGGCAAAAGAAGCTGCAAATATTAAGAATAAGCTGACAGTTGCGAATGTCAAAGCACTGTTAACAGCACAGACTTTGAGATGCCGGCAGGATATATCAGTGAAGGGAATACACAGTATCTGGTACGTGTTGGAGATAAGGTGACGAATCAAAAAGATCTTGCCAATATGGAATTATTAGATCTTGGAATCAAAGGAATCCCACCGGTCAAACTTTGTGATGTAGCAGACGTAGCGATTGTAGATAACTCAGCAGATACATATTGTCGTGTGAATGGAAATAACGGTGTTGTATTAACAGTCCAGAAACAGAATAATTATTCTACAGCTGATGTAGCAGACAAAGTTGCAGCGAAGATGAAGACACTTACCAAAGAAAATAAAGGATTCCATTATGTTAATATTATGGATCAGGGTGTATACATTGATATGGTGACAGGTTCTGTCATCCAGAATCTGTTAATGGGAGCAATCCTTGCAGTCTTTATCCTATTATTATTTTTGAAAGACGTCAGACCGACGATCGTTATTGCATGCTCCATTCCATTAAGTGTCATTTTTGCGGTGGTGTTGATGTACTTTACAGGAATTACGCTAAATGTAATCTCCTTGTCGGGACTCGCACTTGGAGTGGGAATGCTTGTGGACAACTCGATCGTAGTTATTGAGAATATCTATCGATTAAGAAAAGAAGGAGTTCCAGTTAAAGAAGCAGCGATCACAGGAGCAAGAGGGGTTGCAGGAGCGATTACATCTTCGACACTAACAACAATTTCTGTATTCCTGCCGATCGTATTCACGACAGGGCTTACAAAACAACTCTTTGTGGATATGGGACTAACCATCGGTTACTCTCTGGTAGCCAGCCTGATCGTAGCGGTGACATTTGTGCCAATGATGTCAGCTGGAGTACTCAACAAAGTCACACAAAAAGATAGTAAAGTGATCAATAAACTGCAGATATTATACCGTAAAGTTATGACAAGGTTGTTAAATCGTAAGATTATTGTAGTAGCTGTAACACTCGCACTATTCGCGGGAAGTATTTTTGGAGCAATGAATATTGGAAGTTCTTTAATGCCAAGCATGGACAGCACACAGATGACGATGACGATCAAAATGCCACAGGGATCTTCAATGGAAGAAACAGCATCAATGACAGATACAGTAATGAAGAAAGTAAAAGAGATCAAAGATGTTGATAGTGTAGCAGGAATGATATCCTCTGGCTCTTCCGGAATTTCTTCAATGACATCAGGAGGATCTTCAAATGAAGACCAATCCAGTATGTATGTTTTATTAAAAGAAAAGAAGAAACATACAAACAAAGAGATCAAGAAAGAAATCCTAAAGAAAACAAAGAAATTTGATTGTGAGGTTGAAGTGCAGGAATCCAGTATGGATATGAGTGCACTTGGTGGAAGCGGTATTTCCGTACAGATCAAAGGAAATGATTTAAATAAACTAAGATCTATTGGAAAAGATATTGCCCAGATCGTAGAGGATACGAAAGGAACACAGAACATCTCGAATGGAAGTGAAGAGACAACACCAGATCTTCATGTTGTGGTAGACAAAGGAAAGGAGTAAAAAATGGTTTTAACAGTTGCAACGATCTATCAACAGTTAAGTGAGAAATTAAAAGATGCCAGTGAAGCAACAACGATCACGATCAATGAAAAAGAGTATAGTGTCAATGTTGGAAATAGTGCAAAGAATACACTGACAAGAGATGATCTTAAGAAAGTGAAACTTACAGGAACAGTAAGTGGAAAAGAAAAAGAAGTTACATTGGATCAGGTAGCGAACTTCAGAAATAGTGACAGTTTATCTTCTATTAATAGAAACCAGCAGGAAAGAACATTGAGTGTAACATCAGAGATCAAAGATGGCTACAATGTAGGAAAAGTCAGCAGTGCTGTACAAAAGAAGATTAAGAAATACAATGCACCAAAAGGATACAGTATTACAATGAAAGGTGAGATGGAATCCATTCAGGAAACAACAGGACAGATTGGCCTGATGTTATTGCTGGCAGTAGCATTTATGTATTTGATCATGGTAGCACAGTTCCAGTCACTGAAATCGCCATTTATCATTTTATTTACGATTCCAATGGCATTTACAGGAGGATTCTTAGGACTGCTGATCACTGGAAAAGACTTAAGTGCGATCGCAATGATCGGATTTGTTATGCTTGCAGGTATCATTGTAAATAATGGTATCGTGCTGGTAGATACGATCAATCAGTTAAGAGAATCGGGATACGAATTTGAAGAAGCAATCCTGACAGCAGGTACGATGCGTGTACGCCCGATCTTGATGACAGCCCTTACAACGATCCTTGGATTATCTACAATGGCGATTGGTTTAGGGCAAGGTGCCGAGATGATGCAGCCGATGGCAATCGTTACGATCGGTGGTTTGATTTATGGAACTTTACTAACATTATTAGTGGTTCCATGTATTTATGGACTCTTCAATAGAAGAAAAAAGAAAGCAGAGTAAATCTTACAAAACTATTAAATATGACCGCTTTCCTTTACTTTTAAAAAGAGAAAGATATAATAGTACAAGAATCATGTCAGAATTGACATGATTCTTTGATATATGGAAGAATCATAAGAGAGAAAAGAAAGAGGATAGATCATTGGAAGGAGCAGACATATGAATCAGAAAAAAGATTATGTTCTGAGATGGATTCCGAAGTATTCTATCATTCCGCTGATTACAGCGTTAGTACTGAATACGTTGGTTTACAGTGGAACAATGGTGCTTTGTAAAGGATTATATCATCATGATTTTACAACAGCATTTGACCGGATGGTACCGGTGATCCCAGAATTTACAAGTATTTATTTGATATGTTATGTGTTTTGGGTTGTGAATTACATTATGACTGCGAGAATCAGTAGAGAACATATGTATAGATTTTTGACAGCAGATTATCTGTCAAGGATCGTATGTGGGATTTTCTTTGTCTTTTTGCCAACAACACTGGTAAGACCAGAAATCACAGGAACAGGATTTTGGGATCAGGCATTACGATTTGTGTATTCGATCGATCAATCGGCAAACTTATTTCCATCGATTCACTGTTTGGTAAGTTGGTTTTGTTATATTGGGATCAGGCATCAGAAGAAGATTCCAGTGTGGTATCAGAGATTTTCACTTGTTTTTGCAATTTTAGTCTGTATTTCCACGCAGGTAACCAAGCAGCATTATATCATAGATGTGTTTGGCGGGATCATTTTAAGTGAAGTTTGTTATCTGATCGGAAGAAAGACCAATTTGTATCAAGGACTCTGGAAGGTGTTTGAGAAGATCAACCAACGAGTTGGTTTAGAGAGAAGATCTGTGAAATACAAAGGAAAATTATCGGAGATCAAAGGGTAGGAAAGATGAAGAATAAGAAAAAAGTCATCGGTAATACAGTCTTTTTCTTTGCATTATTTGGATTGACTGCATATGCCGTATTGAAAGGAAAGGAACTTTCTGAGCTGGCGGAAGTTCTAAAATCAGTAAAACCTGCATATTATATTGCGGGATTGGTTATGATCGTTGTGTTTGTGTGCTGCGAGTCGTATATTATTTATCGCATGCTACGGCTGCTTCATTACAATGATGTGCCGAAGAGAAATTGCGTCAAATATTCGTTTGTAGGTTTCTTTTTCAGTTGTATTACACCGTCTGCAACTGGCGGACAGCCAATGCAGCTTTACTACATGAACCGCGATAAAGTTGACATATCCGTGGGAACCGTCATTTTGATGATCGTTACCATTTTATATAAATTTGTTCTGGTATTTTTAGGAGCACTGATCTTTTTATTCCGTCATTTTCTTGTGGCAGAATATATTGGGAAGGCAGCATTCTTCTTTTACCTTGGAATGGCATTGAATGTGTTTTGTGTTGCGTTCATGCTGATTCTTGTATTTGAGCCAACGTTAGCATCCAAAATCGTGCTGTGGCTGTTTCAGAAATTAGAAAAGTTCCATATTTTAAAGAAAAAAGAAGAACGTCTTGAAAAACTTCAGAATTCTATGATCGAGTATCATAAAGCAGCAGCAATCATTCAAGGACATCGGATTTTTATTTTTCGGATGTTCGTTGTCACATTGATTCAGAGACTGATCCATTTTTCAATTACATATCTTGTATACAGAGCAATGGGACTTTCTGCATTAGGATTTATTGATGTAGTTGCTTTACAGAGTGTTATTTCAATTTCTGTGGATATGCTTCCGTTGCCAGGCGGAATGGGAATCAGTGAAGGCTTATTTTTAAATATCTTTAAGAAGATTTTTGTTGGCGGATTATTATATCCGGCAATGCTGTTAAGCCGAGGAATCAGTTATTATGCACTGGTATTGATCAGTGCAGTGATGACAGGAGTCGCACATGTTACGATAAAGCGTAAAGAATAGAGGGAAAAAGGTATGATAGGATTTTATAATGCATCTGTAATACTGACATATTTAGGAGTTGTCAGTGCAGTATTTGGAATGTCACAGGCATTCAATGGAAACTTTAAGATCGCAATTTTATGTTTGATGATCTCAGGATTAACAGATATGTATGATGGAACGATCGCAAAGATGATCAAGAGAAGTGAAGACGCCAAGAAGTTTGGAATCGAGATTGATTCTTTATGTGATCTTGTCTGTTTTGGAGTGTATCCGGTTGTGATCGGTTACTGCCTTGGAATGGACCAATGGTATGCAAGGATCATTTATATGTGTTATGTTTTAGGCGGAGTTATTCGTCTGGCATATTTTAATGTTACAGAAGAACAGCGTCAGGCACACAGCAGTTCCAGAAGAAAACATTATCAGGGACTGCCAATTACATCGGTTGCACTGATCATTCCGATCGTATATCAGCTTCGAAGATTCTTTCCAGAAGAATTTCCATACATATATGTTGCAATGTTAGCAGTGATCGCTTTCTTATTTGTATTTGATTTTAAAGTCTTTAAACCAGATAAGAAATGTATGCTTGCATTTGTAGTTATTGGAGCATTGATCGCAGTAAAGATGTTCTTACTGTAAGATGATAGGAGAATCGTAGATGAGATATGCCGATAGAGATGGGAATATTTACGAAGAAGAGAATGGGCAAGATCGTTTGCTTCATTGGATGTATACAACTATGGCAGGACGAGCCAGTCTAAAAATATTAATCAGACCTTGGGTATCCAAACTAGGGGGAGCTTTCTTAAGTTCTCCCATCTCCAAAATGTCTGATCAAAGGATTTGTCAAGAATAATCATATTGATATGAGTGAATATGAGAAGAAAAATTACAAATCTTATAATGAATTCTTCTCAAGAAAGATCAAAGAAGGAAAACGTCCATTTCCGGAAGATAAAACAATCTTAGGAAGTCCTTGCGACTGTAAGGTAAGTGTGTATCCGATCGAAGAGAAGACATCTTTTGTTGTAAAGGATACAAGATATACCTTGGATTTCATTGATCAGAAACCGCAAGATCGCAAGACATTTTCAGGGCGGTTATGCCGTGATCTTACGCCTGACAGTAGATGATTATCATAGATACTGCTATTTTGATGATGGAATTAAGAGTGAGAATCATAGGATTGATGGAGTTTATCATACCGTCAATCCGATCGCAAATGATCATGTGAAAATCTATAAAGAGAATACCAGAGAATATACATTGATGAAGACAAAACACTTTGGAGATGCACTCCAGATGGAAGTTGGAGCATTGATGGTTGGAAAGATTGTTAATCACGATGGAGCCGGATCTATGAGGCGCGGGATTGAGAAAGGATATTTTCAGTTTGGAGGTTCAACGATCATTTTATTATTAGAAAAGGATAAGGTTGAGATCAGAGAAGAACTGTTAGAACGTACCAAGAACCAGTGTGAGACAAAGATCAGGCAGGGTGAGATGATCGGGAAAGCATTGGTATGACCTTAAAATAAATATTGACATAGTGGTCATATATGGCTATACTAAGTTCATAAGTTGAAGGAGCAACGAATTTTCGTTGCTCCTTTTTTGCATTTTAGAAATGAAAATAAGATCAGAGAGGAGAGATAGTATATGTTAAGTAAGATCATATCTGATGTGGATGCTTTTGTATGGGGACCAGTGATGCTAGTGCTTCTCGTGGGAACAGGAATCCTTTTAACAATTCGATGCAATTTCCTAACCTGGAGAAATCTTCCTTGGGCGATTAAAAAGACATTAAGTAAAGAATCCAGAACAAAAAACAGAGGAGAGGGTGATGTATCACCATTTTCAGCATTGACAACAGCACTGGCGGCAACGATTGGAACTGGAAATATTGTAGGAGTAGCGACAGCAATGGTTTCAGGAGGTGCTGGAGCATTGGTGTGGATGTGGATTTCTGCATGTTTTGGATTATCATCTAAATTTTCAGAATGTATGTTGGCGATCAAATACAGAGAAGTCAATGAAAAGGGCGAGATGTCCGGTGGACCAATGTATACAATGAAAAAGGCACTCAAGAACAAAAAGCTTGGAGCTGTACTTGGGTGGTTGTTTGCTTTATTTGCCGTGATCGCGTCCTTTGGAATTGGAAATATGACACAGGGAAATTCAATTTCAACAGCAGTTCATGAGACATTTGGAATATCGGTCAGTACTGTTGGAGCAGTGATCACCATTTTAGCATTGTTGATCATCATCGGTGGAATAAAAACGATATCAAAAGTATCTTCTGTCGTAGTTCCAGTGATGGCAATCTTTTATGTGATCGCAGGTGTCATCGTCATTCTTGGCAATATCAGTAATCTTCCAGCAGGACTTTCCATGATCTTTCACATGGCATTTAGTGTGAAAGCGGTAGGAGGAGCTCTTTGTGGAAATATCGTTGCATCTATGATGAATGCAGCACGTTATGGAGTTGCGAGAGGATGCTTTTCAAATGAAGCTGGAATGGGATCAGCAGCGATCACAGCGGCAGCAGCAACAACAGATCATCCGGTTCGGCAGGCATATATCAATATGACAGGAACTTTCTGGGATACGATCGTTGTCTGTACGATCACAGGTCTTGCGATCGCAAGCTCCGGAGTGCTCGGACAGATCGATCCGGCAACAGGAGAGATGTACATAGGTTCTGCATTAACGATTGCGGCATTTTCCACAGTTCTTGGAAAAGTTGGAGGATATCTGGTAACGATCGGAATTGCACTTTTTGCATTTTCCACAATTCTTGGATGGGAGTATCATGGAGAAAAGGCGTTTGAGTATCTGATGGGAACTCATAAGTTCAACATGATCTACCGAATTATCTTTTCTCTGGTAGCTTATGTCGGGGCAACACAGACATTGGAGCTTGTATGGAACTTCTCAGATATTGCAAATGCATTGATGGCAATCCCAAATCTGATCTGTATGCTGTTATTAAGCGGTGAGATCGCAAAAGATGTGAAAGAATTTCAGAAGACCATAGAAGAAGAGAAAGCGGGAAAATAGATATAACTTAGAAAAAGAGATCATCCAAGCAAAATCTCTTTTATTCAGAGTGAAAATAGATTATGATAAGATTAAGTACTTGATCAAAGAAAGTAATTGGAGGATGTAAAATGTCATATGAAATGAAGCTGGAACAAGGCTTGTCACAGCAATTAAATCAGTTTCAGGTACAATCATTAAAGATCTTATCGTTTGATAATTATGAACTTGAGAAGTTTTTGCAGGATGAATATGCAGAAAATCCATTGATGGAACATAAGGAATCTGGAAAGGAATTCTTTACACTGCATGGAAATGCAGGCGGATATCAGGATATTGAGCAAAGTGATATTGAAGATAAGAAAATCGAAGATCCCGAAGCCTTCTTTATGGAACAGTTAAATGCAAAAGATTATACAAAGAAAGAGTGGAATGTTATGAAATACATGGCACAATGCCTAGAGGAATCTGGGCTTTTGCTTGTTTCCACAAAAGAGATCAGTCATAAGCTTGGAATTGAAGAAAAAGATTGTGAAAGGCTTTTAGATCATCTCAAGCAATTAGAACCAGCAGGTGTATTTGCAGAAAGTGTATCGGAATGTCTCCTTCTTCAGCTTGAAAGAGAAGGATTATTAAATGATGACCTGCGATATATCGTAGAAAATCACCTGGAAGATATTGCAATGGGACATTTATCGACTGTTTCAAGAGCACTTGATATTAAGACATCACAGGTAAGAAAGTATATTTTTAAAATTCAAGAATTAAATCCAAGACCGTTAAGTGGATATACAGGGGAACCGATCAGTATATCGTCCCAGACATTTTAATGGAAAAAGATGGAGAAGAACTAAAGATTCGTTTAAATGATGACTGGATCGGTGATTATTCAATCAATGATTATTATGTCAAAATGATGGAACAGGCAGAAGATTCTGAGCTAAAAGAATATTTCAGAAAGAAATATGAGAGATGTCGTTTTATCATTACAAGCATTGAACAAAGAAGAGAGACGATGCTTAAGATTTCAAAGGCAATTCTTGACCGTCAGAGAGAATATTTTATGAATCATAAGCAGTTGAAACCAATGACCATGCAAAATATAGCAGATGATATTGAAATGCATGTATCAACGGTAAGTCGCGCAGTCAAAGGAAAGTATATTCAATATCCAGGTGGAACGATCGGAATGAGAGACATTTTTAATAATACACAGACATTTGGAGACCAAGATTCGACGACAGAAGAGATTAAGGAAGAAATCAGACGGCTTGTGAAAGAAGAAGATAAGAAAAAACCATTAAGTGACAGTAAGATCGTAAGTTTGTTAGAACAAAAGAATATGAAGATTTCAAGAAGAGCTGTAGCAAAATATCGTGCACAGCTTGGAATTGCAGGAACGACACAGCGAAAAATTCATGAATAAATGCAGCGACATTTATCATCTTTTGGCAAAAAAATGAAAAAATGTAAACGAGATTTAATAAAAAATTAACAATTGAAACACTTGATTAACAAACTACCCTCTGTTATAATTAATAACTGATGTATTATGTCAAAAGCAGAAGTTATCTGGAGGGTACTATGAGATTGAACAAGATGACTGGCAGAGTGATCGCAACGATGGGGATCGCAGCAATGATGATGACACAGACAGCAGGGGTTATGGCTGCAGAGCAGACAGAGAACAAGCAATTAAAAGTTGTTTATTATAATCAGGCAGATTATCCGGGAAAGAAGATCGGAGGAAGTACGATTCAGGCAGCAGGATGCGGACCAACCGCAGTTGCTGTATGCTACAGTTCTTTAACTGGAAAGAAAGCTGATGTTCCAAAGATGTGCAAACAGGCATATAAACATGGATGGTATTACACAGGACAGGGATGTTCTCATAGCGTAGTTCCAAGATTATCCAAATTATACGGAATGGAGTGTAAAGGTCTCGGAATGGATAAAGATGCTGTAGAGAAAGCATTAAGAGCAGGACATCCAGTCGTGGCACTGATGGGGCCTGGAGATTTCACAAAGAATGGACATTTTGTTGTATTAACAAGAATGGTCGGCAAAGATAAAGTAAAGATTGCCGATGTAGGAAGCAGAGCCAGAACAGCTGAGACGTGGTCGCTTAAGAAAGTGATCCGACAAGGCAAAGAAGGTGCTAATGCAGGGGGACCATTCTGGGAGATCAGTGTGAAAGAAGAGAAGCAGGAAGAACCAGATTATAAACAAAAGATGTTAGATGGTCACAAAAACATAGATGCTGTGACAAATGCGATCGATAAGATTGCGGATTAGAATTAAAAATAAAATGTAAAAATTATGGAAAATACATAAAAATTTATAGATTCGTCATAATGCACAAAAAAAAGTTTGTGAAATTAGAATAAATGACGAAAATAGAAAAAACAATGGACAAATAAAAAGTTACCTGATATTATAATAGCAGTAAGTTTGTTATTACGTAATGGTAAGCAAGACTGTTTATGACATAGGAAGAGAAGTATGTCTTAAGCAGTCTTTTTTTATATCATAGGAAATTCCGATGGAATCCCTTATGATATGAAAAAGAGCTCCGGGCAGGATCGCACTGCGGCGGAAGGGTAATATGTCGCAGAAGCGACCCGCCGCAGGCGGAGAATCCTGTAAATCAGGATTCTTTCTTGTACATTTATAGAGATACAAAAAATGATGAAAAACTTAGATAAAATTAGAGGAGAGGATGAACGTGAAAATAATCAGAGTTCTGAATACAAATGCTGTTGTCAGTGTAGATTCACAAGGAATGGAATTGATCATGACAGGTCCGGGGAATTGGTAATTTAAAAAAAGAAAAGGTGAAAATATTGATCAGTCTCTGGTAGATAAGACATATCATCTAGAGAATAAAGAAGAAAGCAAGAGACTACAGGAAGTAGTAAAAGAGATTTCGGAAGAATACCTTGGAATTGTGGATCGTGTAGTAAAAGAGGCAAAAAAGAAAAATTAGAAATAAGAGATTCCTTATATGTGACATTGACGGATCATATCAATTCAGCAGTCGCTCGTTATCGAGAAGGAATCGCATTAAAGAATATGATGAAAATCGATATTCGTAAGTTTTATCCAAAGGAATATCAGGTTGGTATGCATGCGATTGAATGGATTAAAGAACAGACAGGGAGAGGATTTGGGAGATGATGAAGCTGCATTTATTGCAATGCATATCGTGTCTGCAGAATTAAATGCACAGAATATAACCGATGTGAATCAGATTACAGAGTTGATCAATACAGTCTTACAGATTGTAAGGATTCATTTTAAGATAGATTTAAATGAAGAATCTATTTCGTATGAGAGATTTTTAACACATTTAAAGTTTTTTGCGGCAAGAGTCTTTGACCATATGGAATATGAAGATACGATGCAAGAAATTTATAAAGTGATGGTAGAACAGAATGAAAATGCTTTTTCAGGAGTAAAAAAAATTGCAGAATATATTAAAAGCAATATAACTATAAATTAACAATTGATGAACAATTATATTTATTAATTCATATCAAACGAATTTTAGATGAACAAACAAAATAATCATAGGTTTGTTATTATTAAGTTAAGCAAGACCTGACAATAGATGGAATAACCCCGGGAATTATTTTATCTATTGTCAGGTCTTTGTTATATAAAGAAAAATGAAAATTTTTAAATCCAGAAAAAAAGGAGGAAAACAAAATGGATTATGAAAATACAGCAAAAAAGATCCTTCAAAGAGTTGGAGGAAAAGATAATGTCATCAATCTGGTACATTGTATGACAAGACTTCGTTTCACATTAAAAGATGAATCCATCGTTGATGATGAAGCAGTAAAGAAAACAAAAGGCGTTATGGGAATCATGAAAAAGGGCGGACAATATCAGATCATTATTGGAAATGATGTTGGAAACGTATTTAACGAATTAAATAAACTTGGGAATTTTTCTAATGAAGTAAAAGAAGTACCAGCAAAATCGAATGAAAAGAAAAATATCTTTACAATGCTGATGGATACGATTTCAGGTATCATGGCACCTGTTATTCCAGCAATCATTGGTGCAGCTATGATCAAAGTATTGCTTACATTACTTCCTATGATCGGTGTGTTAAGCACAAATGGGCAAACATATCAGTTATTAAGTGTTATAGGAGATGGTGCGTTTTTCTTCATGCCAGTACTGATTGCAATTTCAGCATCCAAAAAGTTTGGAACAAATATGTATTATGCAGCAAGTATTGCACTGATCATGTTACATCCAAACTTGATCACACTGATGAATACAGCACATGATGCAGGACAGACTGTGAAATTTTTGAAATATATTCCGGTAACTTATGCATCCTATTCTTATTCGGTTATCCCAATCATTTTGGCAGTATATTCTCTAAGATATGTAGAACGTTTTGTAGATAAAATCACGCCAGTTGTCACAAAGAACTTCTTAAAACCAATGTTAGTTGTTTTAATTGAAGCACCGATCGCATTGATCATTCTTGGACCTTTAGGAGCTATTTGCGGTAATGGATTATCAACAGTAGTTTATGCAATTCATGATAAATTAGGATTTATTGCCATTGGTCTTGTGGCCGGCGTTTATCCATTCGTTGTTATGGCAGGTATGCATCATGCATTTACACCGATTAAATTAGGGATGATCGCAACAACAGGATATGAGAACTTTATCTGTATCGGAGAATTATGTTCTAATATGGCACAGGGTGCAGCCTCCCTTGTAGTTGCACTTCGAAGCAAAAACAAAGACTTTAAACAGATCGCAGGATCTTCTGCGTTTTCAGCATTATTTGCTGGTATCACAGAACCTGCACTTTATGGTGTAACACTTCGTTTAAAACGACCAATGTTAGGAGCATGTATTGGTGGTGCTGTTGGTGGATTAGTCGGTGGATTTTTCCAAATGAAATGTTTTGGAATTGCAACACCAGCAATCGTAACGATTGTTCAGTATGTAGAAAAAGGAAAACCACAGACATTATTATTTGCAGCACTCACAATTTTGGTCACAGTAGTTGTTACATTTGTTGCAACACTGATTATTGGCTTTGAAGATATTGTAGATGAAGATGATGATTTAGATTTTGTAGAAGAATCTAATGCACAGTTATTAGATAATGAGATCAGCATTACAAGTCCAGTTGAAGGGAAAGTGATTCCTTTAACAGAAGTGAAAGATCCAACATTTTCGCAAGAAATCTTAGGAAAAGGAGCAGCGATCATTCCTGAAAAAGGAGTTGTCTATGCACCATTTGACGGAAAAGTAGATGCTGTTTTTGAAACAGGACATGCATTAGGATTAGTAAGTGAAGATGGAGTAGAACTTTTGGTACATGTAGGAATCGATACAGTAAATTTAAAAGGAAAATATTTTACTCCAAAGAAAAAATCTGGAGATGCAATGAAAAAAGGGGATATCTTACTAGAATTTGATATTGACAAGATTAAAGCAGATGAATACGATGTAACAACACCGATCATTATTTCCAATACAGAACAATTTGCAAAAGTTAAAGCATGTGAAGATAAAGTAGTAACAAAGGAAAGTAAATTATTAAGTGTACAGTAGCAGAAAGGAAGCGTAACATTTATGGAAGAAATGAAAGTTACAAAATTTCCAGAAGGATTTTTGTGGGGAAGTGCTTCAGCTGCCTATCAGATTGAAGGCGGCTGGAGAGAAGATGGAAAAGGGATCACAAACTGGGATCAATTTGTAAGGATTCCAGGAAAAACATATAAAGCGACAACCGGAGATGTTGCAGTTGACCATTATCATCGCTACAAAGAAGATATCGCGTTGATGGCGGAAATGGGATTAAAAACTTATCGTTTTTCTGTTTCATGGGCAAGAATCTATCCGGAAGGAAGAGGAGAGGTCAATCCCAAAGGAATTGAGTTTTATGAAAATATTATTGATGAATGTTTAAAATATGGGATTGAACCAATGGTGACAATCTACCATTGGGATCTTCCTCAGGCATTAGTGGATCTCTATGGAGGATGGGAATCTGAGGAGATCATTGAGGATTATGTAAATTATGCTAAGACTTTATTTAAGGCATATGGAAGTAAGGTAAAATACTGGATTACATTTAATGAACAAAATATTTTTACATCACTTGGATGGCTGACAGCACAGCATCCTCCAGGAAAGTTTGACGATCAGAAAACATTTTATCAAGTGAACCATCACGTCTTTATGGCACATGCAAAGGCTGTTTTGGCATATCGCGAGATGGGCGGAACAGGAAAGATTGGTGCAAGCTTTGCTTATACACCATCTTATGCACTTGATTGTAAACCTGAAAATGTTATGTCAAAACATGATTATGATGAACTGAAGAATTTCTGGTGGATGGATGTTTATGCATATGGAAGATATCCTAAAGCAGCCATGAATTATTTAAGAAAAAAAGGATTTGCACCAGTTGTCACAAAAGACGATCAGAAAATTTTAAAGGCAGCAGCGGCAGAGATTGATTTTATGGGAGTTAATTATTATCAAAGTTGTGTATGCGAGTGTAATCCGATGGATGGAGTAACACCATATGGTACAATGAATACAACAGGAGTGAAAGGTTCTGCGCAGGTACTTGGAGTTCCTGGAATTTATAAAAATCCAGGCAATCCATATTTGATGACAACAGACTGGGATTGGAGTATTGATCCAGTTGGGCTTCGCTATTGTTGTCGTGAGATCACAAGTCGTTATGATCTGCCAATCATCATTTCGGAAAATGGACTTGGAGCATTTGATAAGAAGACGGAAGATCATAAGATTCATGATGAATATCGAATTGATTATCTAAGAGAACATTTAAAAGAATTAGGAAAAGCCATCGAGGAAGGCTGTGAAGTGCTTGCATATTGTACATGGTCTTTTACGGATTTGTTAAGCTGGCTGAATGGATATCAAAAACGATATGGATTTGTGTATGTAGATCGCGAAGAAGAAGAGGGCGCTACATTAGATCGATATAAGAAAGATAGTTTTTATTGGTATCAAGATGTGATCAAACAGGATGGAGAGAATCTGTTTAAAGAATAAATAATTAGAAATTTTGGATAAAGAAAAAAAGAAGCAGCAAAAACCAGACTATAAAAAGAAAACATTCTTAAAAAACTGAATAACTTTGATATAAAAATGAAATCCTAGGGTCTTTTCAGTGAAAAGACTCTGGGATTTTTGTGTATTGTATACAAAAAAGAAAACACAAAAATCGTTGTAATAAGACAAAAATAACAGCGAGAAATGCATCGAAAATCGTGTAAATGTGCAGTTTTTATAAGAAAAAGATAAGAAAAAGAAAAAATTATGAAAAATACACAAAAAAGTTTTGCAAAATTAGAATTTTGTGGTACAATAAGTTCAATGACATATGAATGTGACATAACTTAATTTTAGGAGGTATTGACATGGCAACAAAATGGGTCTACAAATTTAGTGAAGGAAATGCCGAGATGCGTAACCTTCTTGGAGGAAAAGGTGCAAACTTAGCAGAGATGACAGGATTGAACTTACCAATTCCTCAGGGATTCACAGTTACAACAGAAGCGTGCACAAACTATTATGACTGCGGTGGAAAGATCAGTGATGAAGTAGCATCACAGGTGATCGAAGCAATGAAAGACTTGGAAGAGATTCAGGGAAAGAAGTTCGGAGACCTTGAAGATCCTCTATTAGTATCAGTAAGATCAGGAGCAAGAGTATCCATGCCGGGTATGATGGATACGATCCTTAACTTAGGATTGAATGATGAAGCTGTCGAAGGATTTGCGAAGAAGACAGGCAATCCTCGTTTTGCATATGATTCTTATCGTCGTTTTATCCAGATGTTCTCAGACGTTGTAAAAGAAGTGGATAAAGCGAAATTCGAAGATGTCTTAGATGACATCAAAGCAGAGAAAGGTGTGAAGTTTGATACAGACTTAGATGCCGATGATCTGAAGGAAGTGATCAAGAGATACAAAGGTATCTATCGCAAAGCTTTGAATGAAGAATTCCCTCAGGATCCAAAGGACCAGTTATTTGAAGCAATCAAAGCGGTATTCCGCTCTTGGGACAACCCACGTGCTATCTATTATCGTCGAATGAACGACATTCCAGGAGACTGGGGAACAGCTGTTAACGTTCAGACAATGGTATTTGGTAACATGGGAGATACATCAGGAACAGGTGTGGCATTTACAAGAAACCCATCTACAGGTGAGAAACAGATCTACGGAGAATACCTGATCAATGCACAGGGTGAAGACGTAGTAGCTGGTGTTCGTACACCACAGCCAATTACTAAACTGGCAGAAGACTTACCAGATTGTTATAAACAGTTTATGGACATTGCTCATACACTGGAAGAACATTATCGTGATATGCAGGATATGGAATTTACGATTCAGGAAGGAAAACTGTACTTCTTACAGACAAGAAATGGTAAGAGAACAGCCCCAGCTGCACTTCGTATCGCCTGTGAATTAGTAGATGAAGGAAAGATCACAAAAGAAGAAGCAGTTTCAAGAATCGATGCGAAAGCATTAGATCAGTTACTGCATCCAAACTTTGACCAGGCAGCATTGAAAGCCGCTCTTCCAATCGGAGAAGCACTTCCAGCATCTCCAGGAGCTGCTGCTGGTAAAGTATATTTTGACGCTGAGATGGCGAAACTGCATCATGAAGCAGGACTGAAAGTTATCTTAGTTCGTTTAGAGACATCACCAGAAGATATCGAAGGAATGCATGCAGCAGAAGGTATCTTAACAGCTCGTGGTGGTATGACATCTCACGCAGCCGTTGTAGCACGTGGTATGGGAACAGCGTGTGTAGCAGGATGCGGAGATATCAAGTTTGCTGAAGATGGCAAATCTTTCACATTAGGTGGAAAGACAGTACAGGAAGGAGATTACATTTCCTTAGATGGACCACAGGTAAGATTTATCTAGGTGAGATTCGTACAGTACCTGCAAGTATCAGTGGTAATTTCGACCGTATCATGACATGGGCCGATGAGATCCGTACATTACAGGTAAGAACAAATGCAGATACACCTGCCGATGCATTGAATGCAGTAAAATTCGGAGCACAGGGTATTGGACTTTGCCGTACAGAGCATATGTTCTTTGATGCAGAGAGAATTCCAAAGATCCGTCGTATGATTCTCTCTACAACAAAAGAAGCAAGAGAAATCGCATTAAATCAGTTAATTCCTTATCAGAAGAAAGACTTTAAAGACTTATATGAGGTTATGGAAGGAAGACCGGTCACAATCCGTTTCTTAGATCCACCTCTTCATGAGTTCCTTCCAAATACAATGGAAGAGATCACAGCTCTTGCCAAAGATATGAGGGTTACAGTAGAAGAGATCAATATGAGACGTGCAGCTCTTCATGAATTTAACCCTATGATGGGACATCGTGGATGCCGTCTGGCAGTTACTTATCCAGAGATTGCCAAGATGCAGACAAGAGCCGTTATGGAAGCAGCAATCGAAGTAAAACAGGACAAAAAGGATATGATATCGTTCCTGAGATCATGATCCATAGTAGGAGAGAAGAAAGAGTTAGCATATGTTAAAGAAGTTGTTGTACAGACAGCTGAGAAAGTAAAAGCTTACTATGAATCAGACATTAAGTACAAAGTTGGTACAATGATCGAGATTCCTCGTGCAGCATTATTGGCAGATGAGATTGCTGAAGAAGCAGAATTCTTCTCCTTCGGAACAAATGACTTAACACAGATGACATTTGGATTCTCTCGTGATGATGCAGGTAAGTTCTTAGAGTCTTACTATGAGAACAAGATTTACGAATCTGATCCATTTGCTAAATTAGATCAGAAAGGTGTTGGACAGCTGATCGAGATGGCAGCTAAGAAAGGAAAAGCAACTCGTCCAGATATCCATTTAGGAATCTGTGGAGAACATGGTGGAGATCCATCATCTGTAGAATTCTGCTACAGAGCCGGATTAGACTATGTATCCTGCTCACCATTCCGTGTACCAATTGCAAGATTAGCAGCAGCTCAGGCAGTATTGAAAGACAAATAAGTCGATCATTATTCATACAATCTATAACAATTCATTCTAACGAAAAGAGATTCATCAATTATGGTGAATCTCTTTTTGGATATATGTGCAAGAATAAACACATTTCACTTGATATATACATAGATTAAATATATAATCTATGTATATTAAAATATAGAAAGGAAACAGAACTTGAAAATCTTGCTCGTATCTATTCTGTTGAAGAAGGAAAAACTATCACTTTTCTTGACTTAATGCGTAGAGGTATTCAGGAAAAATATCAATTAGGAGAAAAAGACAGTGAGTGAGGAACAATATCATGGTGCTTCACATTGTAAATATTTGATACAGTATCATATCATTTGGTGTCCAAAGTTCAGATTTTCAGTATTACAAGGAAATGTCGATATCATTCTTAAACAGATATTACAGAAAATTTGTAATGATTATAAATACAAGATCAAAGCACTCGAAGTGATGCCAGATCATATACATATTTTCATAGATGTTCCGCAGACAGTTGCTCCTTGTGATGTTGTAAGAACTCTAAAAAGTATCAGTGCTATCGAATTATTTAAAGTATTTCCAAAATTAAAACAGTTCTATGCGAAATGTGGAGTATTATGGTCAAGAGGATACTTTGTATCTACTGTCGGACATATAAGCGAAGCTACAGTGATTAAGTATATTGAGGAGCAGAAAAATGATAAGTGATAAAGAATATAAAAAACTTCTAAAACAATTTCATAAACTTTCTGACAGGCATATCTTGGTTGTAGAAACCGATATGCCATCTTCTGATGTACAAAAGGTCGTGATTCTTTCTGATAAGATCAGAAAAGCAGGTAATGAGCTTGTTGGTCTTATGAGAAAGAATTATGACCAACTTATGCGTACTAAAAAATATCGCAAGCTGCTAAAACTCTATGGTTCTACCAAAGATAAAAAGAAACGCAGAGATCTAGCAGATCAGCTCAATGAAATGCAAAAACAATACAATGTCACATGGGATCATTGCAGAAACGCTATGATACATATAGGTAAGAAATATAGTGTTGATGCCGTATTTGCCCTTACAAAAGCTGAAGATATATGGCGTGGTATTGAAAAATGTCTTTATAACAATGGCAAAACGATTCATTTTTCTAAATATGGTGAGTTGCCTTGTATCAGGGCAAAACAGATAAATCGTGGCATTTCAATGTCTGTTAAAGATAATGAATTAAAATTCAAATTAAAGGGAAATGTATTTGGGATACAGGTTAAAGATAGATTTCAAACAGATGAAGTTTGTGCGGTTTTAGAATATTTATCAAGATCAGAGATCATAAATGATAAAGCAATAAATAAATTTTTAGATAAAGCATACTGTATTGATACATACAGACCTTGCTATGCTACTCTTGTACCTAAATTTATTCGTGGAAAATATAGGGTGTATTTGCATCTTACTATTGAAGGTAAGGCGAAACCTAAATATGATAGATTTGGTGATCCAAGACATAAGTTTGGTAAAGGTAGTATAGGTGCTGATATTGGTACGCAGACTGTTGCGTATACATCAAATACAGAAGTCGGTTTAAAAAATCTTTCAGAGCGTGGCAGTAGCATACAGACTTCTGAAAGAAAAGAACGTCTGCTCTATCGTGCTATGGACAGGTCAAGACGAGCAACTGATCCGCAAAACTATAATGATGATGGTACTGTTAAAAAAGGTCGCAAAACTTGGAAATATTCTAATCATTATAAAAAGCTAAAAGCTAAACACTCTGAACTATGTCGTATCAATGCTATAAACAGACAGCTTGCAATAAATGAAGACGCTAACCATTTAAGAAGTCTTGGAGATGTATTTATCACGGAACCTAAAAATGCAAGTAAACTTATGAAACGAACTAAAGATACTACGGTGAATAGTAAAGGTAAGTTTCATAAGAAAAAGCGTTTTGGCAGATCCATAAAGAACAGATGTCCTTCTGGGTTTCAAACTACTGTAGAGCGGAAATTTAAGACATCAGGTGGTATATATATTGAAGTACCTAATAATTACAGAGCAAGTCAATATGACCATACAGCAGATGATTATATCAAGAAAAAGCTGTCTGATAGAATATATAAACTTACTGACGGAACATTGGTACAAAGAGATTGGTATTCATCATTCTTATTATACTGTTACGATTACAGAACTAAAGATATAGATAAAAACAAATGTATTTCTGAATTTGATAAGTGTTACAACAAAGAAAAAGCCCTGATCGAATGGATCAAGGCTAATAAGATCAAAATATTAAATAGCGGAATTAAGATAGCGTAAAACATATTTAGGGAGATTGACTATACTTCCTTACGAAAGTAGAAATTTACCGTCAATGTGGTCGTTGGACTGCTTGGTAATGAAAGTTCTGATTTAAATAGACTTACACTTGTAACTCCAAAGTCTGAAAATGATGTACGATTACAAGCTACACTTGACAATCAGAACCCCAAGGGCTTGCCCATGGGAGTAGTCAGAATAGGGACTGGTATATTTGTTGAAGGATATTATTTAGAAAGAGGAAAATAGATGGAACAACGATATGATTTAAGCGGATCATTGCTTCACTGGTACGATTATAATAAACGGATCTTACCATGGAGAGAGAATAAAGATCCATACAGAATCTGGATTTCCGAGATCATGCTGCAACAGACAAGAGTGGAAGCGGTAAAGCCGTATTTTGATCGTTTTATGGAAGTACTGCCAACGGTTTATGATCTTGCCAAAGTAGATGATGACCGGTTGATGAAATTGTGGGAAGGACTTGGTTATTACAATCGAGCAAGGAATTTAAAAGCAGCAGCACAGACGATCGTTGAAGAATATGGTGGACAACTGCCTGCTGATTATGATAAATTATTATCGCTGAAGGGCATTGGAATGTATACAGCAGGAGCAATCGGATCGATCGCATTTGAATTACAGGTTCCTGCAGTCGATGGAAATGTTCTTCGTGTGCTGACTAGATTGTGGGGAGATGATTCTGATATTCTCAAAGATAAGACAAAGAAAGCGATGGGAAGAAGAGTCATGGAATTTATGCCGGAAGACCGACCGGGAGATTTTAATCAGGCATTGATCGAACTTGGAGCAACTGTTTGCGTGCCGAATGGGCAGCCATTATGTGATCAATGTCCATGGGATACAGTCTGTAAGGCATATAAAGAAGATCTCATTGATCAATTACCGGTCAAGACACCAAAGAAGGCAAGACGGATTGAACATAAGACTGTATTTTTATTAGAATGCGGAGAGCAGATCGCAATCCATAAAAGAGGAGACAAAGGATTGCTTGCCGGACTATGGGAGTTCCCGAATGAAGATAAGAAAATGGATGCCGAAGATATCAAGGAATGGATGGCAGAGCATCATATGGAAGATGCAAAGACAAAAGCAGCAGGAAAGGGAAAACATATTTTCAGTCATGTGGAATGGCACATGGAAGGAGTAAGAATTTCCTTGAAAACACCGATTCAGAGTGAAAATTACGTCTGGGTACTAAAAAAAGAACTAGAAAATACGTATGCATTGCCGTCAGCATTTGAAATATTCCGTAAGATATTGTAAAATAGAAGTTACGTATATAATTATGGAATGTAAAATTCCATAAAAGCTAAATTATTATTAAAAAGGAGAACAGATTATGAAAAAGTTTTTAACAGTCGCATTAGCTGGTGTACTGGCAGCATCTATGCTGTTTACAGGATGTAGTAAAAAAGAAGAAAGCAAGGTTCCAGACAAACTGATCGTAGGAACAAACGCAGAATTTCCACCATTCGAATATATGAATGATAAGAAACAGCCAGATGGTTTCGATATTGCTATGATCAAAGAAATCGGAAAACGTATGGACAAAAAGGTTGAGATCCAGAACATGGAATTCAAATCTCTGATCGGGGCTATGGAGTCTAATTCAATCAATACGATCATTGCAGGAATGACAAAGACAAAAGAACGTCAGAAATCTGTAGATTTTTCTGATAGCTACTATACATCTAATCAGGCAATTATCTTAAAGAAAGACAGCAAGATCAAAAAATTATCTCAGTTAGAAGGAAAGAAAGTCGGTGTTCAGGAAGGAACAAACTGGTGACATCATTGCTTCTGGAGAAAAATTTTGGTGAAAAGAACAAAGTCATCGTAAAGACAGATGTAAAGCGTTATAAAAAGGGTGTTGACGCTGTTATGGATCTGAAAAAACGGTGCAATTGATGCGGTTGTTATTGATGAAAAAACCAGCACAGGAATTTGTGAAAATAATGCGAAGAAGTTAAAATTAGTTGTTGACTCTGCAGGAGCTGAATATTACTGTATCGCAATTACAAAAGGTAACACAGCATACAAAGAAGAGATCAACAAACAGATCAAAGCAATCAAAAAAGACGGAACATATGATAAGCTGAAAGCAAAATACATTGATTCCGCAAACTAGGAAATTAGGAAGGTAAGGTTTCAAAATGTTAGATTCATTTTACAGAGCGTTTGTCGCTGAGCAGCGCTATCTGCTGTATCTTGATGGATTAAAGGTGACGATCTTAGTATCTGTCATTGCAATTCTTATTGGTGTAGCACTTGGTACGATCTTGGCGTTAATGCGCTTGACGGCAGAGCAGAAAGGAAAGAGTACACTTTTATCGAAGATCGCATACGTGTACATTGATATCATCCGTGGAACACCAACATTGACACAGTTGATGATCATGTATTTCGTTATTTTAAAAGGTCAGAATGGACTGCTTGTAGGTTCCTTAACCTTTGGTTTGAACAGTGCAGCTTATGTTGCTGAGATCATCCGTGCAGGAATTCAGGCGGTTGATCAGGGACAGATGGAAGGTGGACGTTCTCTTGGATTATCCTATGTACAGACAATGAAAGATATTATCTTGCCTCAGGCGATCAAGAATATTCTTCCTGCCCTTGGAAATGAATTTATCGTACTGATCAAGGAAACATCTATATTAGGATATGTAGCGATCGTTGACCTGACAAAGGTATCAGATTTTGTAATTTCAAGAATCTTCGAAGCACTGGCACCATTGCTTGGAACAGCATTGATTTATTATGTGATCGTTAAGATCCTGACTCTTGGATTAAACGCATTAGAAAGGAGACTGAGACAAAGTGATAGACGTTAAGAATTTACATAAATATTTCGGATCTCTGGAAGTGTTAAAAGGCATTGACTGCCATATTGACAAAGGAGAATGCGTTTGTGTGATCGGACCATCCGGATCTGGAAAGAGTACATTTTTAAGATGCTTAAACTTATTAGAGACTCCGACAAAGGGAGATATTGTCATCGATGATATGCATTTGACAGAGAAAGACTTTGATGTAGATGCGATGAGAAAACGAGTTGGAATGGTATTTCAGCATTTTAACTTATTCCCACATCTGACAATCCTTGAGAATGTTACATTAGCTCCGATCCGTCACAAGATGATGACAGAAGAGCAAGCAAAAGAAAAAGCGATGGAATTGTTAAACCGTGTAGGCGTTGGTGATAAAGCTGATAATTATCCAGCGCAGTTATCTGGTGGACAGAAACAGCGTGTAGCGATCGCAAGATCACTGGCATTATCACCAGAAGTCATGCTGTTTGACGAACCAACTTCAGCACTTGACCCTGAGATGGTTGGAGAAGTATTAGAAGTTATGAAACAGCTTGCCCAAGAAGGTATGACAATGGTTGTCGTAACTCATGAGATGGGATTTGCAAGAGAAGTTGCTAATCGTGTATTTTTCATGGATGGTGGAGGAATCCTTGAAGAAGGAACACCAGAACAGATTTTTGACCATCCACAGGAAGAGCGAACAAAGGCATTTTTAAGCAAAGTATTATAAAAGATCATAAGAATAAGAAGGGAGATACACATACTTTAATGTTATATCGCCCTTCTTTTTGTATATAAAAAAATAAATTTGATATTAATTTAGGAAATCTTTGTAAAATTCAGGTTTCTCGATGGAAAACGACAAAATGATGTGCTATCATAAAAGGGTATTTAAGCAAATTAGGGGAATATATCAAACAAAAATAGGAAGGGAATAAGAAGTGAACCAGAATATAAAGATAACCAGACAACAGGCAGAAGAAGAAGCTAAGATGCTAGAGAAAGTATTTGATGTTGTCAGGTTTTTGGAGGGGGATTTTTTTGAGCAGATGCAAGATGATCCATGCATCGGAGTAAAAATTGGAATGTGTCAGTGCTATGATTTTTGGAAGAAGAATAAACCATGTGAGAACTGTATATCAATGAAAGCATATGCAGAGAAGAAACAAAAAACTAAACTGGAATTTTTGGATGCAGATGTTTTTTTGGTAATTTCAAGATATTTGGAAATAGATGATGAAGCATGTGTCATGGAACTTGTTAAGCATCTTGATAATGATACGTTGATCGATACCGATGGAAGGGACAAACTTGTTGGCAAGTTACAAGGGTATCAGAATAAATTATACATAGATCCAGTAACAGGCGTTTACAATCGAAGATATTTTGAAGATGAGATTCGTAATATGCAGAATTCAGCAGGGGTTGCGATGATCGATCTCGATGATTTTAAATTGTATAATGATATTTACGGACATGATATGGGAGATCAGGTTCTATGTATTGTTGCGGATGTGATCAAGAATTGTATTCGCAAGACAGATAAGTTAATACGTTATGGCGGAGATGAATTTTTATTGATCTTGTCGGATATGGTAAGAGGTACTTTGCGTGGAAAACTGCTTCAGATTCAAGAGGCTATTGAGAATGCAACGATTCCAAACTGCCCTAGATTGAAGCTTACAGCAAGTATTGGAGGAGTGATATCGGAAGATGGGAAGATCGATGAGGCGATCGCGAAAGCAGACCAGTTGATGTATAAGGCAAAAGATCATAAGGCACAGGTCATAACAGAATGTGATAAAACGATATTTAAAAAGGAAAAAATTCAGAATAAACCTAAAATTTTGATCGTTGATAATTCAGAATTTAACCGTGCGATCTTGAAAGAGATTTTAGAGGAAACCTACGAAATCATAGAAGCTGATGGTGGAAATGAAGCATTGCATAAGATCGATGAATATGGAATGAAAATTTCGCTTGTACTATTAGATATCATTATGCCAGAAAAGGATGGTTTTGACGTTTTGAAATATATGGAAGAAGAGCGTTTAATCTCAGATATTCCAGTTATTATAATCTCAAGTGAGGATTCTGCGAATTATATCAGAAGAGCTTATGAGATGGGAGTTTCTGATTATATTAACCGCCCATTTGATGCCAATATTGTCTATCAGAGAGTATCTAATACAGTGAAATTATATGCAAAACAAAGAAGATTTGATGGCAATGGTTACAAGAGTTTAGGACATTATTTACAAACAGATCATACGAGGTAAACTATGCAGTTAAAGAAGCTTATGATTGAAGTCATGGTCATTTTTCGTATTAGGCTGCTTTCTTTGTGCATGTGGAAAGACAAAAGATCAGACTAGAAAAACAACAAAAGATGCGAACAAAGAGATTATGATCGGTGGAGACAATTATCCGCCATTTAACTATACCGATGAGAATGGCAATCTGGCAGGAATCGATGTAGAATTTGCCAGAGAAGCCTTTCATCGTATGGGTTATAAGCCGGTCTTTGTAAATATTGATTGGGAGAATAAGAAAAATCTTGTGGAACAAGGAAAAATAGATTGTATATGGGCGTGCTTTTCAGTGACAGGAAGAGAAAATGATTATCACTGGGCAGGTCCTTATATGCTGAGCCGTCAGGTGATCGCAGTGAACGACAGCAGCAAGATCAATAAGTTGTCTGATCTTAAGAATAAAATCATTGCGGTTCAGTCTACAACCAAACCAGAGGAATTATTTCTAAAACAAACAGATCCCAAAAAAAAATACCAAAAGTAAAACAAGTCTACAGTATGGAAAACAGAGAATTGATCTATACTTCTCTGAGCAGAGGATATGTAGACGCTATTGCAGCACATGAGATCTCGATCAGACAGTATATGTCTGATTTTGAAGCAAAATACAGAATTCTTGATGAAGATATTCTTGAGACTGGAATTGGTGTTGCGTTTGCAAAAAATGATAAAAGAGGAATAGAAAAAGAACTGTCAAAGACATTAAAAGCAATGGTCAAAGATGGAAGTGCCAAAAAAATTCTACAAAAATATGTTCCTGATGCAGAAAAATATCTGGAGGTGAACAGCCTTGAGAGATAAAGCGGATAAAAGATTATGGACATTGAGTATTGTTGGCTGTATGATCGTTGTCTTGACAGTTCTTTTTGTGTCCGTAAAAATAGAAACAAACAATACCAAAAACAGGATTCGTTCGACGATGGAATACATCAAGGATCAATATTCCATGTATAACAGTTTTAATGAAGCAGTTGAAGCAAGAAGTCTTGTCAGAATGGTTGAAAAAGTCCAGCAGACGGCGAGAAATTTCAAAACAGATAGACAGGCATTGGAAAAAGAATATTTAAAACAGTATGCAAGGGAACAAAGACTTACGGGGATTATTGTATTAAATGATAAGAATAAACAAATTGCACAATATCATATTGGACCAAGATTTAAAAAAGTTTTGGGTTATGTCATGGAGAAAGAAACACTTCGTGATGTAAAGAATTATCCACAAAAATCATATATGGCAAGAATTGAGCTGAAAAAGGGAGGCTATATTGATCTGGCATCGTATGGAAGAAAGGATGCAAAAGGAACGGTTATAGGATATCAGTATGTAAAAACCGAATATGCGAAAAACAATAATCTTACAATCCAAAACGTGCTTGCTGGATATAAGCGGGAAAATGATGGAACGATCGTAATCACAAATGGAAATGATATTATAGCATCAAATGATGAAAAATTAATTGATACAAAGGTACAGGAATCTTGTAAAAACATTGACGAGTAACATTGGAATAGCGGTTATTTTATATGGAATTTTTGTGGCAATCTTAATGACGATCAAAGCAAGATCCAATCAACAATATGAACGCATTCAGAAACAAAGAAAGCCAATATTGCCAAAACAGAATTTCTGCAAAGAATGAGCCATGATATCCGGACACCGATCAATGGAATCCGGGGAATGGTAGAAGTTGGAGATTATTATAAAAGTGATATAGAAAAACAATCAGAATGCCGCAAAAAAATATGGGAAGCATCAGGCTTCTTACTAGAATTGATCAATGAAGTTTTGGATATGGGAAAACTGGAATCGGAAGAAGTGATCCTGGAGAGAAGAAGTTTTAATTTCTTTCAATTGTTTCAAGAGATTCGAATGGTTATTGAAAAACAGGCTAGAGAGAGAGGAATTAATATAGTTGTACATAAATATAATGTGATTCATGAAGATTTGATCGGAAGTCCAGTGCATGTAAAAAGAGTTGTGATGAATATTTTAACAAACGCGATCAAATATAACAAAAATAATGGAAAGATCTGCATAGAATTTAATGAAATTCAGAAAAATTACAATACTATTATTATTCGATTTAAATGTGAAGACACTGGAATTGGAATGAGTGAATCATTCCAAAAGACGATCTATGAGCCATTTGCACAGGAAAAAGCAGGGGCACGAACGGTTTATGGTGGAACAGGACTTGGGATGCCGATCACAAAAAGTCTTGTAGAGAAAATGGGAGGAACAATCTCATTTGAGAGTGAGCAAGGTGTGGGAACGACGTTTTATATTGAGCTTCCATTTCAGATCGATCATAATATAAAGCACGAAGAACTTAAGACAAAAGAGATAAAAAAAGCATCGATCAAGGGTGTCAATGTATTGCTTGTCGAAGATAATGAATTGAATATGGAAATTGCAGAATTTGTTCTGGAGAGTGCCGGGGCGAATGTAATTAAGGCATTTAATGGAAAAGAAGCATTGGAAATTTTCAAAGAATCGAAACTAGGAGAAATTGATATTATCTTAATGGATGTGATGATGCCGGTGATGGACGGATTAGAAGCAGCGAGATATATAAGATGGAGCAATAAAGAAAATGCCAGAGATATTCCGATCATTGCGATGACAGCGAATGCATTTACGGAAGATCGTAGGAGGGTTTTGGAAGCGGGAATGAATGAGCATTTGGCGAAACCGTTGGAATCTGAGGTGTTGATCAAAACGATCGCGAATTATTGTGGGAAGGTCGATCAATTTTAAATAATAATACAACAGATTGTAAAACATTGCATGAAAACTGTCAAAAAATTGTGAATAATTGCTAAAAACATGTAAAAAAACAGATAAAATACTAGCAAAAATAAATAGAAAGGACTACAATGGTTGGTATGAAAGGAGGTTTTACTGATGGAAAGAATAGCAGAGAAACTTTCAGAGATCGAAAAGACAGCGCGTGCGATCGTAGATAAT
>ENA-OPYX01000337-OPYX01000337.1-human-gut-metagenome-genome-assembly--contig:-NODE-337-length-28039-cov-11.726677_pt1 | contig 28039 bp, 28 predicted proteins | sample MGYA00242639_ERZ504486 | MGnify/ENA primary metagenome ERZ504486 (study PRJEB26092, sample SAMD00036296) | human gut metagenome | host: Homo sapiens | study: EMG produced TPA metagenomics assembly of... | reverse complement strand
CAAAAAAGTCATTCAATATATTTATTACTGCATAATAAAATAATAAATAAAATGCTATACCACAAACAAAACTCTATTGTTCTAATATGCTGTTTTATATTTATTAAAATCATTAAACTAAACAATAAACATAATAATGATATAAAGTCATCTACGTATTTGAATTTAAAACACTTATAAAATGCATTATAAAATGTTAATATATTCACACCACTTATTATTGCACTTGCTATTGTTATATTTCTGTTAATACAGTTTTCTCTTTTCATACCCAATTTTCTCTTTGTTTATTTTTGCCATTCCCGTCTGCAGACAGTCCCGACTTTATGCAAAGCTTTTATATACAAAAATTAATCATCTATGAGCAATGTCACTTATTATCCCACCAACTATAGACACATTCCAAAACATATGCAGTACGATTGCTGATAGGATATTATTAGTGCGTAAATATACATATGCACATCCCATTCCAAGTATGAAATATATTAATAAATTGCTTATTTCCTGCATAAATCCACTCTGGTTTAAGCTATTTATGTGAAACATTGCAAATATAACGGCACTTATTAACATATAAACAACATTATCTGCCTTTAATATAGTTTTTAGAATAGTAATAACTGCACATCGATTAAATAATTCTTCTAATACTGGTGAAAATATTATAATTTTAATTATAATACTAGCCGATAACGCCTTCTCTTCTCCTTCTCCCAGCAAAACTTGAATTAATACTGACAAAAATGCTATTATTAAAAATACTGTACTAATTTCATTTAAAACCTCTTTATCAAAGGTTTTAAATCCTTCCCTCAAAAATGGGTAAAATATACCTATTGATAAAAAAAAGATTAAAGCATACATTATATAGTCGCTATATTCTATATAATGGTTTAATACAATATTCATGTATTTAAACCCACCGAGATATCCTATTATAAATATTATGGCATATACCATTATCGTAACTTTATATATTTTTTTCATTGTTGTTTTGTACAAAAGTAGTCTCTTATAAAATAATTTATTGAGACTACTTTTCCTTTTCTGTCTATCCTTAAATATTTATTGCCTTATAAACATAAAATATTTTAAAATAAATCGCATGATCCTAATGCATACAGAGTTGCTGCTGTGCATACTCCTATAGTCACCTTTACCAGAACCAGTATCTTCTCTTTACAATAAAAATTAATAATCTAGGGTAGCTCATTACACCTTTATCGTCCGATTCCACTGAATATTCACACTGTTTTTCTTTTATTTCATCTTCTCTGATAACAAAATTTTCCTGCTGCATCTCCCACAGTCTGTAATACTGCCCTTTCTTTTCCAGCAGTTCCTTATGTGTTCCCTGTTCTATTATCTTTCCTTTGTCCATGACTATTATTTTGTCACAGTTTTTTACCGTTGCCAGCGCAATTCGCTGTTTTCACCACCGCTTAGGCTGTTTAAATATAAATACCAGCACTATACTTATGATTGTCATCATTACAATTATCGCAAAAAGCTTTGGGTTAATCTAAAACAGTATCACACCTGTGATAAGAGCCATTGATATATCCATGATAAGCAATAATGCTATATTTGTAAACATTTAAAATCTCCGGAAATGTATATCTGCTAAGGAATCCTTCACTGTCAACCTTAACCGCCCGGCAGTTAAATCCAAGCTGCTCTGCACATTTTGACAGACCTATGAGATTTGTCCCTTTCGTATGCTATATATTAAAAGCTTATTTTCTAATTTTTTCTGTTTAACAAAGCCTCATTTTTAGAAGCAAATCTTATAAAAAAGCTGTTTGGCATCTCTGTTCATTGCTGCTCTCCTATATTTGCATAGTAACCAATGTTCCAAATCCATTTTCCTTTTCTACTATATACTTCTTATCAATTTTTCGTTCAAAGCAGGCAAATTCCTTTTTACTGAAAAATAACATAGTCAATGTAATTTCTTCATCTTTTGATTTCGATATTGTGATCCATGTCTTATGATAACAATCAAGACCTAGAATTTTCTGAAGGTTTTCTCTTAGTCTGGCACTATTTTTTATTTGATTTACTTCCTTGTTAAGTACTAATACAAATCCTATATTTCCAAATAAACTGTAGATATCCATATTTTTTCTATCTGAAAACCATATTATTGGTGTAAAAATAGCCAACAACATACATGCTGCTAAATTTAAGGATATAAAATCATCACTTACATTTATATCTAGTGCTAATATTACTAATAAACACGCCCATGAAAGTATATTCACAGCTGCCAATATCTTCCACAGAATATTAATTCTTTTCGTCTTTACTAAATAGTATCCCGCAATAAAAATAAGAGCTATGTACATTCCTTCAACAATCTCTTTATTCAAATTCATTACTCCCTTCATGTACTTTAAAATTTATAAAGTAGGTCACACGAACGACACTTTCTTGTCATGAATGGCATGTTTTTACCTTGCTTTCTAAAAATATTCAATTGCCATACCATTTTGTTTTTTTACAAGAAAACTGTTAAAAGCTATCATTTCAATAGGTAACACAGCTAAAATGATATACGAAAAGATTCGTGTTATTAATGGCAATCCCATAAACATTGACGGATACAATATTCTAATCACTATTTCAATAATAATTAATATCGCTTCCAACAAAATTCTCCCTTTTTTAAATAATATATCTATTTTGCTCCAATTTGTTTCTTCACTGATTTTTCTATAACACCATTCACTTTGAATGATTCCAATTAACATTCCATAGCACTTACCTCTTGTATAGTATAGATATCTACTTAATTACATCCTCTTTTTGTTTTTCCTATAATTGTGAACATTTATTAAAATAGTCACTATTGTAATCAAATTTATAGACACCAGAAAAAGCATATGTTCCGATACATTTATCTGCTTAACTATCAAAACAACCATTTCCATAACCATCACCATAAACCATAAAACCACTTGTGTTATTAATAATATAAATCTAGCTTTTTTATCTTCTACGCGCTTATCTTGCTCCATTATTATCCCTTCGTATGCTATATATTAAAAGCTTATTTTCTAATTTCTTCTGTCTAACAAAGCCTCATTTTTAGAAGCAAATCTTATAAAAAAACTGTTTGGCAACTCTGTATTTTTAAAAATCACAATATAAAATATTATAAGAATCAATTTTGTTACGTTTGATACATTTTCTACATTAACCAACAAAATATCATCCCACTTATAACCAAGAACACTGCCTATAGAACTCGCCAATACATTAAATGCAATAAAAATAAGTAAAAATTGTCTACTCCATATATTTTTTGTCCAAAAAGATTTTATATATTTACGTGATAGTATCAGCACAATAACAGAAACTACTATAAGAACAATGCAAACTAATGGTTTCTTATAAAGTTCAAATATATACTGCAAGCTAAACATGTTTATTAAAATCCCCATGCCACGTCCGCCAAATATTCCCGATTCATTCAATTCACATTCAATTTTCTTGATTTCTGATATCATAGAAATATAATACACTGCATAAAACATCAAACATCCGATTAATAATACGCTAATATTCTGAAACTGATCTCCGGCCGTTGTCTTGTCTAATATATAATAACTAATTATACCTAGTCCCCATATAATAAAATGTACGATATATTTTTTCACTCTTCACCCCTGCATTTAGCTTGTGATATCTCTTATGAGATATCACAAGCTAATAATTTACTATAATGTTATAATATCTTAGTTTACCTTGGCATTAGCATCTTGCATATTTTCCAATAGTATTCTACTACATTTTTAGAATGATCATAATAATATTACAGCTATGATCTGACATACTATTCCTATAATATTAAATTTCCTGCTATTATGAGCTTCCAATATGTCTTTTTTTGAACTTTTCAAATTACAAAAAACAGATATTAACTGAAAGTCAGAATCCTATATATAATACTTTATACATTTTTATCCCTAATATCTACCATATCCCCAAACCATTTTTTCTTTTTTGAATCAAATCCAATATACATTCCACCGTGTTTTTCACCTTCAGTAAAAAGCCAGCTAGATAACCCAAAAGCAGTTGACAGTGCTCCATAATATTTTGCACCAACAAGTGCTCCCTGTAATCCAGGAATCAATGCTAATACTGTACATGTCAATGATGAAACTGACAATATTCCACTAAATACTGTTAAAGTATATGCAACACTACTACATTGCTTTTTGTTTAAATTCACTCCATAAAATTTTCCTCCTTCCGTATAGCACATTTCCTCTTCATCCATTACAGCATAACTGCTTGGGAGCACCAGTGCTCCATCGTAACACATATCCATATATGTGTACCTCCTTTTCTCTTTGTTTTATTTTTGCCATTCCCGTCTGCAGACAGTCCTGACTCTATGTAAAGCTTTTACATACAAAAATTAATCATCTAGGTGTAGCTCATTACACCTTTATCGTCCGATTCCACTGAATCTTCACACTGTTTTTCTTTTATTTCATCTTCTCTGATAACAAAATTCCCCTGCTGCATTTCCCATAGTCTGTAATACTGCCCTTTCTTTTCCAGCAGTTCCTTATGTGTTCCCTGTTCTACAATTTTCCCTTTATCCATGACTATTATTTTGTCACAGTTTTTTACTGTTGCAAGCCTGTGCGCAATAATAAGCATGGTTTTTTTTCTGAATTTATTGTATATCATATCAAAAATGATATTTTCTGTTGCAAAATCCAGATTGCTGGTGGATTCATCCATGATATAAAACTGATTTTCTTTAAGAAATGCCCTTGCAAGCGCAATTCGCTGTTTTTCACCACCGCTTAGTCCATTTCCGGCTTCTTCGAGATATGTGTAATACTGCATTGGAAGTCTCTTGATAAATTCATGTGCATCGGCCGCTTTTGCTGCCTCCCTGACCTCATCAAGAGTCGCACTCTGTCTTGTAACCCTTATATTATCATATATGCTTTTTGAAAAAAGCTCTATGTTCTGCGGTACATAGGATACAGCACGCCGGATATCGTCATTTCTGTATTCCGAGATATCCATGCCATCTATTGTTATGTCACCAGACTGTGGCTCATAATATTTAAGCAGCAGCTTAGCTATCGTAGACTTTCCGCTTCCGCTTGCGCCTACAAGTGCAACTTTCTGCCCTTTTTCTATCGTAAAACTCACATCATCCAGCGCAGGTTTTCGGTTTCCATAGCCGAATGTGACATGATTAAGCTTTATATCACCATCAATCTGTGTTATTTCCTGATACTGTCTTTCACTCTGCTGCTCTCTTTCATAATCCATGATCTCAGACAGTCTCTTCATGGAAATGTTTGCCTCCTGTATTGAAAGCTGCAGACTTACAAGATTGCCGATTGGATCCATGAAATATCCCGCCAGAGTCATAAACGCCATATAACTTCCAAGTGTCAGGCTATTGTTTATCACCTGCATAATGCCGACATACAGCATTACGAGATTCCCTGCTCCTGATATGACACTTGATATGGTTCCCTGCACATTTGAAAGCATTCCCTCTTTATAACTTATCCTAAGTGACTTTATGTATTCGCGTTCTATACTTTCCAGTTCGATGTCCTCGTTCGCATTTCCTTTTATTGTCTCAACCGCGCGCAATCCTTCTATTATCTCTGAATTGAGTATTGATGACTGCTGCATCTGCTCCTCATTTATCTTCTTATAAGGCTGTTTAAATATAAATACCAGCACTATACTTATGATTGTCATCATTACAATTATCGCAAAAAGCTTTGGGTTCATCTGAAACAGTATCACACCGGTGATAAGAGCCATTGATATATCCATGATAAGCGATAATGCTATATTTGTAAAAATATCCTTTATGGTAAATGCATCTGAAAAACGTGTCGTAATGTCACCTGTTTTACGGCTTGCAAAGAATTTCATCGGCAGCTTGTATATGTGTTCAAAATATCCCAGCATAAGCGGAATATCTATCTTTATTGACAGGTGCATAAGTATCCACTGTCTTACAAAGCTGACAAATGTCGAGGTCAGTGAAATTCCTAGGAATACTGCAAGCATGATCTTTAAAACATCCTTCTGCCGGTAAGGCAGTATCTCATCATATATTATGTTGTTGAAAAGTGATGATAAAATCCCAAGAAGAGTTACAAGAAGTGATGCCACAAGTGCATATATAAAAAGCTTTTTCTGTGGAAGAAGCAGCTTTATGTACCTGTCAAATAGCTTTGTTCCCTTAATCTTCTCACGTTCAAATTCGCTGTTTGGTTTTAACAGCAGCATCGCACCTGTAAATTTCTTATAGAAATCATCTATTGAAATTCTCTCTATATCCTTCGCCGGATCTCCCACTATCACATACTTTTTCGTTATCCTGAAAACAACAACAAAATGCGACATTCCCTCTTTAGTAATAACATTTGCAATCGCCGGAAGTGTATATCTGCTAAGGAATCCTTCCCTGTCAACCTTAACCGCCTGGCAGTTAAAGCCAAGCTGCTCTGCACATTTTGACAGACCTATGAGATTTGTCCCTTTCAGGTCAGTTCCCATAAGATCCCTTAATTTCGTTATTGTGGTTTCTTTTCTGTAATGCAGACAGACCATACCCATGCATGCCGCTGCACAGTCTGTTGCATCATGCTGCTTTATAAATGTGTATCGCATTGTGTCCCTTCCTGTTCGCTATATATTAATTTTCTCTTCTAAACATTATTTTTCTGCCATGTCTGTTTGCAACTGGGCATGACTTTATGTAAATCATGATTACATACACCTTTACCAGAACCAGTATCTTCTCTTTACCGCCACATACATAGCTATTCCTGCAATTATGCCGATTCCACCTGCAATCAGTATATATCTGACTGCTGCGCTGCCCTCTCTGATGGGCTTTGCCGTGATCATATACTTTCCTGGTGTGCTTAAATTAAGCCCGCTCATGTCCTCTGTACTCACAAGTTCGTATTTATGCTTTACGTTATTATATAGATACAGATATTTTCCTTTTACATCATCTATGTGCAGTGTCACTTCTCCGCACAGATACTCTCCATCATTGAGATTAAATTTTATGCAGTCTCCTGCCCTTTCGAGTTCTATATCCGTATTAAGTTCATTTTTATAATTTACTATCTTCTTTCCGTCTATTATGATGCTGTAGCCGTCTCCGGTCACTTTCATTGCTCTGCCTGCTGTGTACAGTTCATATAGCATCTGTTCACTTATTACAGGTATTTCGGATACATCCGTATTTTCATCAAATATCTGTTCACTTGTATTTTCTGCGTCTGTACTATCTACTGCCGCAGGTTCAGCCACAGAACTTTCCGTATCTCTGTTTACGATTACCGACACTGCGCCAGACAAATCCCCATTTGAAACTATTATCGTAGATGAACCTGTCTGTTTTGCCGTTACCACACCACTGCCCGATACTGCTGCAACTGATGTGTTGGTTGATTTGTATGAAACCGCCTGCTCTGCCTCTGCCGGAAACACAGATACGCTCAGTTTAAATGCCGTTCCCGGCTTCATTACGAGATATTCTTTGTTTATATTTATTCCGGTTGTTTTTACTTTTACTGTCAGATTTACCTCTTTTATTATACTTCCGGCAGATACATATATGGTAACATATCCTTTTGAGATACCCTTTACTTCACCTGCTGAAGTCACAGTTGCTATATTTATATCAGATGAACGGAATGTTATCGTGCTTTCCGTAGCATTCGCCGGAAGTGCTGTGGCTGTAAGGTTTATTGTCTTTCCTACTTCCACTTCCTCCTCATGATCTGATATCTCGATATCCGTTACCGGTATATTCTGTCCCGTATCCTGTACGTCTGTTTTGTCTTCCTTGTCCGTTTCCGATGCATTGTCCGGTTCCGGTGTTTCATCCATATCCGGTTCTGCATCATTTGCCATATCGCTTTCTTCCGCTGTCACTTCTGCAGCATATACCGCCATCGGTAAGTACTCCATTCCCAAAGCCAGTATAAATATAACTGCAAATATTCTTATTCTGTTTCTTAACTTCATAACCTTATCCCATGTCATTTTCCGGTTTTTATTCCGAGTTTCTCAAGCACATAGTTAAAATATGTGACTTTATCATACTGTATCCTTGCAGCCGCCGTCATACCGTTAGTCACGTCTACCTTGTCTCCCTCACGGCTCAGCACATAATCCTGGTCTAGCACTATCATCACTTTAAACGCCCGGCTTGTCGCTCCATCCTGCCCTTCCTGTGTAGTGACATTGCTGTCTATCCGTGATACGCTTCCGCTTATCGTCCCATAGACATTCTGTGACAGACCGTCCATAACCACCTGCACTCTGTCTCCCTCATGCATTCTGGCCATATCAGATGTGGAAACATATGCTTCGAGATATCTCTGCGAATTTTCCGGTGTGATCGTTGCCACAGTTGTCGTTGTCTGTACAACCATTCCGCTCTTATAATTGCCCAGCATGTGAAGCACGCCTGATGCTGTTGCCTTTACTTCATATGAATCCTGTCCTCCCGATACTGCCGCAAGCTGCGCATCAATTGATTTAATCTGCTGGTCCGCCTCTGCGATCTTGGCTTCTGCCGACTGTATTGCAGAATAATAGACTTCGTCTATCTTCCCCTGATTTGTCTCAAGCTGTGCCTGAATCTGCTCATCAGTATATCCATATGCCTGATACGTTGACACATCAACCTTATTCTGTTCCACCTGTGATTTGTAGGTTTCAAAAAGGCTCCAGTACAGACCGTCATCCGCTTTTGTCTCGTCAAAATAATTGGTATCATCTTTTATTGATTTTATAAGAAGACTGTACTGTGATATCTGTTCTTCATATGATTTTCTGTTGTCTTCAAGCTGTGTCTGCTGCAGATCATAATCAGTGCTTTTAATTGTAAAAAGCACATCCCCGGCTTCCACAAGTGCGCCCTCTTCCATGTTGCTGTCAAGAATCTCTCCCGTATAGCTGCACATGACATAATTTGACTCATCATTCGTCACAGTGCCCTGTGCCTGTATGGTATACACCTTTGGTGTTTTTATACTCCATACTACTGCCACAATAAGAAAAACGGTTACAACTGTTATAAGTATATAGCCGAATGCCGGTGGATTCTTATCAAACAGTATTCTTGATTCCCTTATTTCATCTAAACTCTTAACGCTTCTGCTCATAACGCTTTTATTCCTTTACAGGCATGAATACATCTGCAACCATTGTCTCTTCTTCTTCGTTTCTGTCTACGTAGATCGTATAATTGCAGCCATCCAGCTCTCCTCTCCTATATTCGATGTGTAGATATTAGTATCTGCACACCGAACATATACTAAAATACATGATATAAAAATCACCATATCACATATTTTTCCTTATTTTTATCATCCAAAGATAATAATATCCAAAAATAGCACATGTTATTAGATTCCATTCATACAACACTGATAATACTATAATAAATTCAAATATTACAGCAATTGCACAATTAACGCCTCCTATTCTATCATTATTGTACCTTATAAACAAAATCATATATATCAAAATGATTATACACATTAACGCGTATTCTGTTTTTGTATTAGTTGTGTTCATAAACATACACGTAATAATTCCATTTGCCAATAGCCATTTATTCATTTCCTTTATACGGCAATCATCTGCTTTTTCGTACGTATCAATGAAATCTATCAACTTTATATGCTTTCCATATAACTCTTTACAAATCAGAATTGTTACTATTATCCCAATCATACTAAAACCAATAAGAGCATACTTAAACACAACACTATCAATTTGTGCACCAATAAATGATATTCCTATCAAGAGCTGTTTAATTATTACATTTACCTCTACGCACTTACTGTGTAATGAAATATATTCTTTGTCTTTAAGGAAATTTGATACTGATGCTCCTAAAAGTCCTACCAGTAGAAAAATAAACGATATAAGCACTAAATAGTTAAAATCATCTTCACAAATAAGTTTATATAATATAAATATTCCTGCATAATAGACTACGTCTGATATTATTAATATCATTCCCAACACTTCTATCCATCTCCAATTTCATTTATAAAACACAGTACAAGTGCTCTCACGACAATTAGTATTTTACCGTAATTCCTATTCCAACAGCCTCCTTAAAAGGATTCCAGTTCCATGACACTCTCACCCCATTATTTAGTGCTCCTCTAGCCAAGCCCTTTCCAAACGCTATAACCTGTCCTGCTGCCCATGTAAGTATACCTGCAACAACAGCAGTTGCTAACCCGCCAAATTTACTTACCTTATTAATCAGACATTTAGCTAACGTATACGTCAAAGCTCCTGCAATTGCCACTTGTGGAGATAATCCAATTGCACAAAGTCCATTTATGCATTGCTTTTTGCTAAGATTTGCAATTTCCTTACCACCTTCTAAATATGTCATTTCCTCTTCATCCATTACAGCATAACTGCTTGGGAGCACCAGTGCTCCATCGTAACATAATTCCATTTTGTGTCCTCCTGTTTCTTTCTTCTAAACAATATTTTTCTGCCATGTCTGTTTGCAATCAGACATAACTTTATGTAAATCATGATTACATCCTCTTCTGCTCATAACACTTTTATTCCTTTACAGGCATGAATACATCTGCAACCATTGTCTCTTCTTCTTCGTTTCTGTCCACGTAGATCGTATAATTGCAGCCATCCAACTCAATATCATTCTCAAATGCATACACCCCAAGCTTATCATAAGCGAACTTCAGCTTATCATCCGGTCCGTTATATCTGGCATACAGACAGTTTTTTACACGCAGCAGAGACTCCATCCTATATGGCTGCTCTACGTTGTGGATAAAGTTGTTCGCCTGGAGCATAAACTGCATGTTGATATCAGGCTCATTATTTTCATCCAGCTCAACCTTTGAATATTGAATTAACGGTCCGATCTGGTTTGCTCCATGCGTCTGTATGTATGTACTTATTTTGTTAATTTCAGAATCAAAAAGATTTTGATCATCTGATTCAAGATCAAGCCTACGGACTATGACGTTTTGGAGTTTCAGTGTTTTGTTTTCATAAATATTTATGCTATTCATAATTCACTTCCTTTCTGATTTTTTATAGTATTGTTGTCAGAAGTGTTTGCAACCACTTCTGACTCTATGTAAAAGCTGTTACATACAAAATCACTACCTACTAAACTAAATATTCTTTCCCATTTAAATATTATAATTACCCATTTCTTATCTCTTATTAAAAAATGTCCATATCCACTGTGCCAGATTTTCCAATCCATACGTAACCATTATGTTTCGCCTCCTTCGTGATAATCTTATTATTCACCAAGGGATTGTCTACAAGCAACAGATATGTTATTATCGGTTTGAAATTGTTATTAACGGTCATAATTATAAAAGAGGAACACTATGAGCCCTACAAAATATGCTATTGCCATTTGTGATGATGAAAAATACTGGCAGAATCAAATTCTTAATTGTTGTAAACTTTTGGAGAACGATATAAATTTTAATTTTGAATACCATATATTTTCATCTGGCGAAGATGTACTTAAATACCAGAGCAATATTGATATTTTGTTACTAGACGGAGAATTGCCAGGCACTTCCGGACAGTCAATTAAAGAACAGTTTGAAGCTTCAAACAAAAATACCATTATTATTTTTATTACCAGTCATAACGAAATAGTCTACGATTCTTTTGGTAAAAATGTATACGGATTTATCACAAAACCTATCAATCAAACGAATTTCAACAAGACTCTAAAGAAAACTATAAATAAAACAATAGCTGCAAAATATCTGACTCTTCCAGACTCAATTAATGATAATATCACTCTTTCATATCGTGATATTACCTATATGAAGGCAAATGGCAGCTATACCACAATTTATATGAGTGACTCAACCAGTCATCTTATCAGAAAAGGACTGAATGATCTGGAAAAAATCATTACAAACGATACCCTTATAAGAGTACATAAATCATATATCGTAAACTCATATTACATAAAAAAGTTAAATTCTGATGAACTTATTCTTACTACCGATACTACTGTTCCACTTGCGCGAAGACGTAAGAAACAGGTTCAGACTAAGATCGCACAAAATATTTATGAAAAGGCAGAGAGCATATGGAACAATTGAACACCGTAATTTTCGATATCGTAATAGAATTTTTACTTATTTTTTTATTGTACTCAGATACAATAAAAACCTCATTATATAAATTTTATACATGTGCTGTTATTTTCTTTTTCTCGGTTGTATTACTATACGTTCTACCAAATATAGCTTCTCCACTTATTGATTTTTTTCTTGAAATGCTGTTAGTATTTATCTTATTAACAGACAAATGGTACAATAAAATCGTTTCCTTTGTCCTTGTATATATTTTGGATTCATTACTCTATCAGGCTCTTGCTCTTATTTGCGATTTAATCTTAGGTTTTCCAATATTTGTTGGCATGAATACGGTTAAAGAAAAAAATATAATAAAAACCATAGTAATCCTGATGCTGGCAATTGCTCTTTTTATAAAAATCAGGAAAAAATACCACTTTTCTTTATCTTTAAAAAATAAAATTTTTATATGCGGATATACAGGTACTATATGTATTATATTATCAATTTCACAGCTATACCAGAATCTGATTAATAGTTACTTTTTGTATTCATTTGCCTTACTGTGCATTGTATCATCCGGAATTATACTAGCTTACATTATCTCTTTATCCGAAAGAAATATAAATTATGAAAATCTACAGAAACAAACTCAGTATGTAAATATTTTAAAGCATTATTATAACGAAACCAAAGAAAAAAACTTAGAAATTCGCAAACTAAAACACGATATCAAAAATCAAGTTAATGTTTTATCCCAGTTACTGGAATCCGAAAACTATAAAGAAGCTTTAAACTATATCGATTCTCTTAAAAAGCACACTTTAAATAAAACGCCTTCCATAATTGATACTGGAAATGTTCTTGTAAATGCTATTATTATGCAAAAGCAGGCAGAATATCCTGACATAAAAATCATATCTAAGGGGGCTATAAGAAACAATCTCACCATTAACGACTATGATTTATGCAGTATATTGAACAATCTTCTGGATAATGCTCTTGAATACAGTGCCAAGAATAATTTTAGTACCGTCTGGTTAAACATATATCTGGAAGCTTCTGTTTTGCTTATAGACGTTGTTAATAATATATCCGCACCTATAGATATCAGTAAATTTTCTTCAACCACAAAAGCTGATAATATAAATCACGGACTTGGATTAGCAATTGTTAAAGAAACGGTTCATTATTACAATGGTTCACTTAAATATGAACTCTCTGAATCACAAATAACTGCTAAAGTTCGGTTGTTTACTGTGGAATAACTCCAACATACAACTAAAGGCGGCAAATTGCCAACAACTTGTTGACGATTTGCCGTCTCTTATTTTCTTACCACTTTATACCAATGTGATACGATATTTTGCGGTACTTTACGAGGTTTCTTCCGGACAGGTCTTTGTATTCTCTTTTTTCAGCAAAGCCGCTATTTCAAACCTGCGGCTATTTCGCCAGGTAATACCCAGTACTTAGTGGCAAGCCGCCACTAACCGGGCAATGGTTGCACCCTTGTAGCCCACATATAAACCAATAATCATACTCTTGATCCTTCAACCTGCTTCTTGGATACTCTGTATTTCTTATTTAATACTGAAATTGCATCTGTAGCAGAAACTTTCTTGGTTAAGACATTTCTTACTCTTTGACGACATTCTGCATCAAATGGCATGCTTTCCATTTTGAAGCTGGATTCAATACTGCTTACTCTTCTATCAACTGTCATACGCGTATCCTTTCCCTTTCACAGAAAGGTATTTGTTCTTCTATAGTATACCACAAAACGCTACATCTATACTACAAATTTCCGTATTATGAAAAGCGAACACATAACCTTCTCCGGTGTCATTGTCATTCCAATTTTCCCCCCATTACATTTCAGGTGCTTACCACTCAGACTTACCATTTTATACCACTGTGATACGATATTTTGCGATACTTTACAAGGTTTGCAAGCTAATCACTAAAGACCTTCCAGCCCTTGTAAATCAAGCAATTCCGCCACTTTCTGTCATCTACTTCTCATCAACAACCTGGAAAATGAAAAACTTAAGATAATACGACTCCGGTACATTAGCTGAGTTGGCCCACAGTATCGGATGATCTGGTCCCTGTGTGCGGAACTCCACCTGGCGCAGCCTCTTGTGAGTGGCCTTTGCCGCTTCCTTGACCGTTTTTGCAAGCAGCTCCTGCGTCATGAAATGAGAGCATGAGCAGGTAGCCAGAAATCCACCATCCTTAACAAGCTTAAGTCCCTTCATGTTAATCTCGCGGTAGCCCTTTATCGCATTTTTGGTAGCCTCACGCGACTTTGTAAATGCCGGAGGATCCAGAATGACTACATCATATTTTTCACCATCTGCAGCGAGCCGTGGCAACTCATCCAGCACATTTGCAACGCGAAACTTCACTGTGTCTGAGAGATTATTTCTCTTCGCATTTTCTGTAGCCTGCTTAACCGCATACTCTGATATATCAAGTCCTGTGACCTCACTTGCGCCCGCAATTCCTGCATTGAGGGCAAATGTACCCATGTGCGTGAAGCAGTCGAGCACTCTTTTCCCCTTGCAGATACGCTGCATAGCAAGCCTGTTATACTTCTGGTCTAAGAAGAAGCCTGTTTTCTGTCCATTTTCCACATCGACCATATAGTGAACTGCGTTTTCTACTATCTCCACATTTGTGTCAAACTCGGCTCCTATAAAGCCTTTTACCTTAGGAAGACCTTCTTTTTTGCGCTCATTTGCATCACTGCGCTCATATACTCCACGAATATTTATTCCGTCCGCCGCCAGCACTTCCTTTAACAGTTCAACGATTTTCACCTTAAACTGCTCCATTCCAAGTGCAAGACACTCCACCACAAGCACATCTGCGTATTTGTCCACTGTAATACCCGGCAGGAAATCAGCCTCGCCAAATATCACACGACAGCAGTTTAAATCAGGCACATTATCATTGCCTCCTGCCATCACCTGCTTGCGGTAATCCCAGGCATTTTGCACTCTCATCCTGAGGAAATTGTCATCAATCAGCTGGTCTGCTTTTCTTGTCATCATTCTGATACGGATTTTTGAATTCTGGTTTATGAAGCCGCGCCCCATCGGATATCCGTCAAAATCGTGTACCACAACAATATCTCCGTTCGTAAAGGTGCCTGTGATTGTGTCTATTTCATTGTCAAAAATCCATGCGCCACCTGCCTTTATAGTGCGTCCTTCGCCTTTTTTCAGTGTTACAATTGTATGATTTTCCATGTTTGTTCCTCTTCTAATTTACTTCATTATTCCTTGCTAAAATCTGATTATATAGTTTATCTGAAATTCTATAGCCTTTAGAAATAAGTTTATCTGTCGACATTCCATTTCAATTATATGAAATCCAGGCAATATTTACAATACACAAATATTTCTGCAAAACATGCCGATATATATATTATAATATAATCGTAACTATTATAACATCCGACCGGTAAATGGAGATAAATATGATTACAATTAGCTTATGCATGATAGTAAAAAATGAAGAAGAGGTGCTCGAACGATGCCTGAACAGTCTCAAAGGGCTGATGGATGAAATCATCATAGTGGACACCGGCTCGACGGACAGCACAAAGGAGATAGCTGCACGATATACGGACAAAATCTATGATTTCTCATGGTGCGACGATTTTGCTGCGGCCAGGAATTTTTCGTTTTCCAAGGCTACGCAGGAATACATATATGCACCTGATGCCGACGAGATGCTCGACGATACCAACCGCAGGCGTTTCATGATGCTTAAGGCTGCGTTACTGCCGGAAATTGAGATTGTCCAGATGAAATACATTACTCCAAGCAAATTCAACACAGTGCAAAATTCATCCTCAGAGTATCGCCCGAAGCTGTTCAAGAGGCTTCGCACGTTTACATGGATTAATCCGGTGCACGAGACTGTGCGCTTAGAGCCTGTAGTCTATGACAGCGATATCTGTATACAACATCTGCCGCAGGGCACTCACGGCAAGCGGGATTTCACCATATTCAAGCGCTCCTTTGAAAAAAACGGCACCCTGCCAAAAAGTATAGCGACTATGTATGCCAAGGAGCTTTTAAAATGCGGAAGCCCCGAGGATTTTACCAATGCCCTGCCATATTTTCAGGGTGAATACCGCAACAGCCCTGACATCGAATCCACCTGCGTGCTATCCCGCTACTATCGCATGAATGGCGACTACGACAAATTTTTTTCTGTTGCCCTAAAAAATGTAGCAGTTGATGGCTGCAGTGAGGTGTGCTGTGAGCTCGGTGCGTACTATTTCGACAAGGCAGACTATGAGGAGGCAAGCCTGTGGTATTACAACGCTGCCTTCGAGACAAAGCCGGTACTCGATGTGGAGTGCGGCGGTGGCAAGGCGCTTCATGCCCTGTCTGAGTGCTACTCAAGATGGGCTGATGAGAAGCAGAAAAAGCTTGATTCGCTTCCTCCTAAATCAAGGAATGTATTCAAAGGCGATAAGGAGCTGATTGATTCACTGCGCAGCCAGGCGGCCGATTATCAAAAACAGGCTGAGGAATGGATGCTTCCGGAGGGTGACTAGCAGAGGCTGTCATATAAAAGTCTCTACCGTCATTTACCAACTTGTAAAATCTTCTCTAAAGTGATAATATAGAGATTATAGGGTTTGTTATTTTTTTAACGTAGCATTTTGCTACTATCATTTTAGGTATCTAAGGAGGATTTTATGAGCTTTTTAGAAGAGTACAAGCAGAAACTTGTCTCAGCAGATGAGGCAGTAAAAATTGTCAAATCAGGCGACTGGGTTGACTACGGCTGGTGCACAGGCACACCTGATGCCCTCGACAAGGCACTTGCCAGAAGAACTGATGAACTTAAGGATGTCAATGTACGTGGTGGTATTTTGCTTAAGCCACTTGCCATTTTCGAGCGTGAGGATGCCGGCGAGCATTTCACATGGAACTCATGGCATATGGGCGGTTATGAGAGAAAGCTTATCAAGAGAGGCTGTTCTTTCTACTCACCAATCCGTTACTCAGAGCTTCCTCGTTATTATAGAGATTCAACAACACCTGACGATGTCGCTATGTTCCAGGTTGCACCGATGGATTCACACGGTTATTTCAACTTTGGTCCTAACGCATCTCACCTCGGTGCTGTATGCGAGACTTCAAAGAAAATCATCGTTGAGGTCAATGAAAACATGCCTCGCTGTCACGGCGGTTCAGAGGCCAATGTACATATTTCACAGGTTTCTTACATTGTTGAGGGTGACAACCCTGCAATCGGAGAGCTTGGTGCCGGTGGTCCTGCAACAGATGTAGACAAGAAGGTTGCAGAGCTTATCGTTGACCAGATTCCAAACGGTGCCTGTCTCCAGCTCGGTATCGGCGGAATGCCAAACGCAGTAGGCTCACTCATCGCTGAGTCAGACCTCAAGGATCTCGGTGTCCACACAGAGATGTACGTTGACGCATTCGTTGACATCGCAAAGGCCGGAAAAATCACAGGAGCAAAGAAAAACATCGACCGTTATCGTCAGGCTTACGGCTTCGGTGCCGGAACCAAGAAGATGTACGATTACCTCGATGAGAATCCTGAGCTCATGAGTGCCCCGGTAAGCTACACAAATGATATCAAGAATATTGCCGCACTTGACAATTTCATCTCAATCAATAACTGTGTAGACCTTGACCTCTACGGACAGATCAGCTCAGAGAGCTCAGGCACAAAGCACATCAGTGGTGCCGGCGGACAGCTTGATTTCGTTCTCGGTGCTTATATGTCAAACGGTGGAAAGAGCTTTATCTGCTGCTCTTCAACTTTCACCGACAAGCAGGGCGTAGTTCACTCACGTATCCGTCCTACTCTTGTAGATGGTTCTGTCGTTACTGACACAAGAGCCAACACTCACTATATCGTTACAGAGTATGGTATGGTAAATGTAAAGGGTCTTTCTACATGGCAGAAGGCTGAGGCAATCATCTCTGTTGCTCATCCTGATTTCCGTGATGAGCTCATCAAAGAGGCTGAGAAGATGCACATTTGGAGAAGATCTAACAAATAATTAACTTTGTATATGATTTTTACAATAAAAGCGGTTTCAGGACGCAATGTCCTGAAACCGCTTTTGTGTTCTTAATCCGTCCCACAAACTATATTTTCAAAAAGTTAAAGCACCTCTTTTAGCACTTCCTCAATCTCGCTCTTTGCTGCCTTGACAGAGCCCTGCACCATAACCGGCTTACCGCCGCCTCTGGCACCCAGCTTATTTCTCAGTGCTGCGGCAACTGTATTGCAGTCTGCATTCTTGCTTCCGATAATAAAGCTATAGCCTGCCTCATCATTTCCTGTAAAAAATGCACTAAAACCACTATATTTCTCCACAAGGCCATTGACGCAATTTCTTGCTGTATTCGTATCAATGCCGTCCTCAAACAATACTGCATTGTCCGTATCAGCAGGAAGCTCTGCTACCTTATAATCCAAAAGCGCTGACTTTGCAGTGCCAAGCTCTGACTTAAGTGACTGGTTTACTGCCTTAAGCTTTGTGACGTTATCCACAATAGCCTCCTGATTTGTGGTAAATATCCCCATGAGCTCTGAGATAATGTCGCACTTTTGTCTGAAAGCCTCCAGTGCCCTGAAACCACAAAGGATGCTGATTCTGACGCCTCCTTTATAATTCTGATAATTCATAACCTTAAGCATGCCAATCTCGCCGGTGCGCTTCACATGCGGCGCACAGCATGCACACACATCATACCCCGGCACTGTCACTATTCTGACCTGTCCTTCAATCTCGATTTTGCTTCTGTACTCCAGCTGCGCAAGCTCATCCCTTGACGGATATGTCACCTCTATCGGAATATTTTTTGAAATGGCTACATTTACCTCATGCTCCACCTCTGCTATATCCTCCGGTGAAATCACTCCACTGAAATCCATTGTCACTACAGAATCACTCAGATGAAAGCCCACATTCTCAAAACCAAACCTGCGGTGGACAATTCCCGAAAAAATATGCTCTCCACTGTGCTGCTGCATATTGTAAAAACGATGCTGCCAGTCTATTTTGCCATGTACGTGGACGCCTGCTGCAAGCTCTACTTTCTCAGAAGCGCACTCCATGCCTGTAATCTGTCCATCAGTCTTCTTTTCTGTCTGAGCCTCTTCTTTGCCCATTATGCAGCAATCACCTGCGGAAATATCCACCGTATGAGTAATGACTCCATTCTTAATCTGCACATCAACGACACTGTAGCCACCAAGTATTCCCATGTCCGGGCTCTGTCCGCCCTCCTCCGGGAAAAATAAAGTCTGATTTAATATTATATCAAACTGCTTATCATCTGCCTTGTTCGGCTCGCAAGATATAATATCTGCCTCAAACTCTATGGCATATGCATCCCTGTCGTAAAGTTTAATTGTTTCTGTCATACTCATACTGCTTGTTCCTCTCGCTCTATATTCTTACGCATCATTGCTATGTCCTATTATAGCGCATTCATAATTCATATGAAACCCCTAAATCTGGTTTCCCACAATCCTGTAGTATGCTCTCGAAGTAATCTTGAAAACAATATAGTATATGACCATAAACACAAAAAGCGTAGCAACCATACAGATCACAATAAGCTTAACATCCGTCAGATTAAACATGACAAGCAGTCTGCGAAGCAGAGGAAATGCTGCTGCAAGATGACACGCTGCAAGGATAATCGGCAGGAAAAATACCATACGCACCTGTGAAGTAATGGATTTCTTCACCTCGTCATTGCTCATGCCGACCTTCTCCATAATCTCATAGCGTGCTTTGTCATCATAGCCCTCTGAAATCTGCTTATAGAAAATAATCATCACAGTAACCATAAGAAACATCGTTCCAAGGAATATTCCGATAAAGAACAGGCCACCATACAATACATAAATCTGTTCTCTGTTTGCATCACGGCTTTCCTCATAGAAGCCTGACACATCTGATTTTACACTATTTTCCTCAAAATGCTTATCCAGAGCCTTTGCCACAGCAAGCTTATCCTCACTGCTGCCATACAGATTATAATCAATTTCATTGTTGAGCATAGTCGGCACACTATCCCCTCCCAGCGAGCTGTTCAGGTTAAATATCTCTGCAAGTGTTGCCTTGCTGTCTACCACTACATAGTACACACCACTATACATAGAGGACATATAGCTGTCTTTACTTACAGCAGTTTTTTCTGCCGCAGCTACTTTAAATTCTTTGCCCAACAGATTAATTATATCGCCATTAAACTTTTCTGTTCCATAAACAGCCACCGAACCGGTATCAAGCTGTGGGATTTTTTTATTCAGCCTCTCTTTAAAGCCGGTCTCCATCTCATCAATTTCATCTCCTGTGACAAAATACAACAGGGAAATATCGTTATCGAAACTTAACACCGGCTTAAACTCTGTCCCCTCTCTAAACACTGTCCAGCTAAAATAAGTGTAGCTTTTGCTGTCTTTAACATTACAAGCAGAGTCAGCTATTATTTTATCCGAATCTGCAGCAGCTTCTTTAAGTGCATCATCCAGATTCACATCATCCGGCACTTCCTTATACCAGCTATATACACTGATATCCGAAGGATATCTCTGCTTAAGTTCTCCCTCCATGCCCGCATACATACTCACGGTTGTGGAAACAACAACCAGCACCATTGTGGAAAGCACGCATATACTCGCTAGTCCGCCCGCATTCTGCTTCATTCTGTAAATCATTCCTGAAACCGCCGCAAAATGCTTTTTATTGTTCCTAAAACTTCTTGTTTTTCCTGAGTGCCTTAAGTATCACAATGCTTCCTGAAATAAATAAAAGATACGTTCCGACGATGACAAGCAGCACTGCGACAAAGAACAGTGAAAGCACCTGAAGAGGGCTCTTTGTGGTAATCGCAATATAATATCCCCCGGCAAGACAGCCTAGTCCGATTATAGCGATAAGCCATTTGCTCTTCGGCTCTTTCTCACCGACATTGCCACCGCGAAGCAGCTCTATCGGATTAGCAAGCTTCACCTGCATTAGGTTATAGATGAGAGTGAGAAAATACAGCACTCCAAAAATAAGTATTGTATTCACAACAGCGCTAGTAGATACAGCGAAATTAATTTGCGCTTTAATATTTATAATTCTATAAAGAAACATAATCAACAGCTTAGAAAACAAAATACCGGCTATAATTCCGGATACTATTGCTGCGAGTGCTACGGTAAGTGTCTCAATTATCAAAACTCTCGTGATATGACGTTTTTCCATGCCAAGAATATTGTATATTCCTACCTCTTTCTTGCGCCTTTTGATGATAAAGCTGTTTGTATAAAACAGAAATATATATGAAAAAATCGCTATTATTCCGCATCCAAGCCCCATTATATCCACCAATACATCCGCACCCGGCACCTTGCCAAGTCCCTTTGAGTTGTTTAAAAACATCATCACATAAAACATGGCTATCATGACCATTCCCGATATAATGTAAGGCATATAAAGAGTCTTATTATTTTTTATATTTGTAAATGCCAGCCTGCTATATATTTTATTCATGCTTCTCACCACCTGTCGTAATCAGCATAAGTGCGTCCTGAATCTTCACATAGAGCTCGTCATTTGTAAGATTACCACGGTAAATCTGATGAAACACCTGACCGTCCTTTATGAAAAGCACCCTGTTGGCATGACTTGCAGCCTTTGTGCTGTGTGTCACCATGAGAATGGTCTGTCCGTCCTCGTTTATCCTGTTGAACAGCCTAAGCAGACTGTCTGTTGCCTTTGAATCCAGTGCTCCTGTTGGCTCATCAGCCAAAATTAATTCGGGATTTGTTATTATCGCACGTGCCACTGCTGCCCTTTGCTTCTGTCCTCCTGACACCTCGTATGGATATTTATTAAGCAGCTTTTCAATTCCAAGCAGTGAAGCTATAGGTGCAAGCCTTTTTTCCATATCCCTATAGTCCACACCTGACAGCACAAGCGGTAAAAAGATATTGTCCTTCAGTGAAAAATTGTCAAGCAGATTAAAATCCTGAAATACGAAGCCCAGATGCTCACGTCTGAAGGCAGATATCTCCTTTTCCTTCAATGAGACAAGGTTCTTTCCATTTAAAAGTACCTCTCCCGCTGTCGGCTTATCAAGTGCCGCGAGAATATTTAAAAGTGTCGTCTTTCCTGAGCCGGACTCTCCCATGATTGCCACATACTCACCTTCCTCTACAGAGAAATTGATGTTTTTCAATGCCTGTACCTGGTTGCCACCAAATCTGGTGGTATATATTTTTTTGAGGTTACTTACTTCTAAGATTGCCATTTCAATGCTCCTTTACGATGATTTCAAAATGTTATTTAAACTTCTATTTTTGTTGCATTTATTTTAAATATGACGTCATAATCGGCTTCACAACTTATATTGTTGCTGCTTCATGTAATTATAATAACAAAATGCCGGAATGTATGCTATCGAATCAGCTTACATTTCGACCTTGTATCTTACATTTTTGTAAGAAATGACAAAGAAACTTAATCTGGAGTAGCAAAAAGAGGATTAGCACAGATGTGCTGATCCTCTTTTTATCTACAGATTTTTAATTACCTCAACTCTTGTGACAACGCCCTGCTTCACATTATCAACTCTGAGCGCACAATCCTGGTAATACACACAGGCTCCGATTGACACATTTTTACCCTCATCCTGCAATTTTTCGCTTATCACATCTCTAAGCAGCTTTGTCTTTTCCTCCGGTATATTTGTTCCGGAAATAAAATTCGCCCTCGCTACCGTCTGGCTGCCACGGCATATCATGTGGTCTGCCTCATCAAAGCTGCAGAAAAGGAATTTTCTGATGGCAAAAAGCGCCGCTATCGCACCTATTCCGACAAGTGTCTCATATACATTGAGATGCTCCACGATCATCTGCCTGGCTGTCGCAAACAAAAGCACCTCTATGATTGTGCCCGGCTTATGAGTACAGAGCATTTTCACAAACTCCACACCGATTGCAAGCGACATGATATATTCCATGTAATACTCCAGTTTAATTTTATCATGCCATATATCAAAAAAGCACTGCCCTATAAGCTTTATAATAAGCACCACTATCACAAACACCAGTACTGCCGACAGAAAAAGTTCCACGTAGGCTGCTACATTTTTCATTGTTTTTCTCAGGAATTGCTTCATTATCATTTATTCCTCTCTTTTTTAGTTACCGGCAATAATCTTTTTTATTGCAGTAATTTATTTTAATATCCTATGGAAATGATTATCATACTATTCTAATTTCATATATCTAAAAGCTCCCACATAATAGTCAAATTATGTGAGAGCCTTTGCGCGAAAAATTATATTTTTTTATGTTTTCTCCCGCATTCTGCGGGTATATATTTTGCCAGAATACTTTCATGGCAATTAGGGTCTAAATAAATTTGATACCAGGCTCCGGCAACTATTTGATGAATCCTACCTGCTTGCAGATTTCCTCTGTTGCTGCATCTTTTTTCTTGTTGAACTCAACTTTCTGCTGCTCGAACCAGTTGTTACCCTCTGTATCTATAGATACGATAAGTGGGCCAAACTCTTTCACACGGCAGTTCCAGAGTGTCTCAGGCATTCCGAGATCTCTCCACTCTGCGCGGACGATTTCCTCAACCTCTGTTGCGGCTACTACTGCATTTCCTGCCGGGAATACGCAGTGAATGGCACCGAACTCTTTACATGCACGCTCTGTATTCTCTTTCATACCACCTTTTCCGATGATAACACGTACGCCGGTCTCTTTTACGAACTCGTACTCGAATTTTTCCATACGCATACTTGTTGTCGGTCCAACAGATACCATCTCAAATTTGTCATTCTCGAGTGGACGGATGATCGGTCCTGCATGGAAAATAGCATTGTTTCTTACGTCTACCGGAAGCTCTCTTCCCTCCTCAACGAGACGTCGGTGTGCTACGTCACGGCATGTTGTCATGCTTCCATTTAAGTATACAATATCTCCTATTTTTATTCCTTTAAGATCCTCTGCTGAGATTGGTGTTGTTAAAATTGTTTTTCCATTAATTCTCTCTACCATTATAATTCCACCCCCGAATGTGTTGTGATTGTATAGTTAAGGTCCTTATCAAAAACAATGTGTCCGCGTCTGTGGCTCCAGCAGCCTACGTTTACGGCTACACCGATTGTAGATGGATGACGGGCTGTGTTCTCGATATTTACACCCATTACTGAGTATTTTCCGCCCATTCCCTGAGGTCCAAGGCCGATAGCATTGATACCATCCTCGAGAAGTGTTTCCATCTTTGCGGCTCTCTCGTTCTCATTGTGAGATCCGATTGGACGCATGAGTGCTTTCTTTGATAAAAGTGCTGCTGTCTCAACAGATGTTGCTACACCTACACCTACCAGGAGAGGTGGGCATGCATTTAAACCATAAGTAGTCATAACATCCATTACGAATTTTGTAACTCCTTCATAGCCCTCTCCAGGCATAAGTACCATAGCTTTTCCCGGAAGTGTACATCCACCTCCTGCCATGTATGTGTAGATCTCACATTTGTCACTGTTTGGCACGATATCCCAGAATACTGTAGGTGTTCCTTTTCCAACGTTCTTGCCTGTGTTGTACTCATCGAAAGTCTCAACACTGTTGTGACGAAGAGGAGCCTCAAATGTAGCTTTTACAACTGCCTCTTTTAAAAGTCCCTCAAGCTCATCAATAAGTGGGAATTTTGTTCCACATTTAACCCAGAACTGAAGTACTCCTGTATCCTGGCAGCTTGGGCGGTTAAGTTTTACCGCAAGCTCCTGATTTCTAAACATTGTATCATAGATTGTTTTTGAAAGAGGACTGTCCTCTTTGTCACGGAGTTCTGTCAGTTTTGCAATGACATCATCCGGTAATTTTTTTGCTATATGAGCGATAAAATTTGCCATATAGGTGGTAAGCTGTTCTACCTGTTTCTCGTTTGACATAGTTTTTCCTCCTAATATAAATCTTGTAAATAATTAAATATTAATTTATTGTTTACCCACTCCCATCCGTTCTTATGGGAAGAACGGATAGAAAATCGGCAGTAAGACCATACTTACAATGGTCGCCACTACTATAAGCGGAATACCGGCCTTTGCATAATCCTTGAAGGTGTATCCTCCGGCTGTAATGACCATTGTGTTGGCAGGCATACCGATAGGTGTGGCGTATGCACATGAACCACCGATAACACATGCCATAAGTACTGCACTCGGGTCAGCTCCAATCTCTGTGGCAATTGATACGCAGATTGGAACCAAAAGTGCTGTGGTGGCGGTATTTGACATAAAGTTCGTAAGTACACAGCAAAGCATGAACACTACGAATGTGAGAACGTATGGTGATGGATTTTTGCCAAGTATACCGATAACCGCTGTTGCGATTTCCTCGCCTGCCCCGGTCTCCTGAAGCGCCGATGCAAGTGAAAGAGTTCCACCAAATAAGAAAATGGTTTTCAAATCTATTGATTTAAGTGCGTTTTTCTCACTGATAACGCCTGTAATGATAAGGGCAAGTGCTCCGACACAGCCGATGACACAAAGCTTGATGCCAATCTTGTCCTCGAAAATCATTCCCAAAAGTGTAAGGATTAAGATAATCAATGACATCATCTGTTTCCATTTAGGCACATTTGAAAAATCCTTCTGCTCATCATATGAGCTTTCCGTACTGCCCCGCTTTTCAGGCAGGAATTTGTATCCTATAAATGCAAAGTACAGAATACCTGCTATAAGTATCGGAAGTCCTACCTTTGCATACTCGAAAAATCCAAAGCTAAGTCCAATCTCTCCCATAGCTGATTGTGCTATGAGATTTCCCGGTGCACCGATGAGAGATAAATTTCCACCCATGGCTGCTGCAAAAACAAGTGGCATAAGAAGTCTCGATCTCGAGTATCCTGATTTTGCTGCAATTCCGATAACTACCGGAATGAGAACTGCTGCAGTTCCTGTGTTTGAAAGTACTCCGCTCATCAGTCCCACAATCACCATGATTGCTATGATAAGCTGCCTCTCTGTTTTGGCGAAGTGTGTGACCACTCCTCCAATTTTGTTTGCCATACCGGTTTCAAACAATGCTCCTCCGACGATAAACATCGCTACGAAAAGAATTACATTGCTGTCAGTAAATCCTGAAAAAGCTGTTTTCCAATCCAGTACTCCTGTGATAACAAGACCGACACATACTATCATGGATGTAACCCCAAGCGGAATCTTTTCCCACACGAACATCACAACGGCAAACAATAAGAATAAAAGTGTTATTGTTGCTGGACTCATATCATTTTCCTCCTCCGTTTAATATTTGATATTTGATATTGTATCCAATTTCTGAGTTTAAGATATAACAAAAAACCGAAATCGTCAATACCTTTTTGACAATTTCGGCAATTTATATATATTCCACCTATTCAATTTGTGCATCTATTACAAGTAATGTGTTAAATTAGTAACTTACATCTACACATAATATGTCAGCATATCATCACGACTACGCATGATATGCTCGTACATCCTCCGCTGTGCAAGCTGCACATCATGAGCCTTGATTGCTTCGTATATAGCCTCATGCTCCTTTATAGAAATGCCCGCATATTCCTCCTCTGTGACCATGTTGCCCATTGAAAGTCCGTTCCACAGTTCTGCGATCATATTTTCCATCTTTTTGTTGCCGGATGCTGCCCAGATTTCACTATGAAACTCACGGTTTAAATCCGCATATCTGCTATAATCTCCGGAAGCTGTCATCTCCCTTGCATCCAGGTATGACTGCTCTATCTTGCTGATATCGATATCAGGTGAAGCAGCAAAACCTGCACATGCGCCCTCGAGTATGCCTCTAATCTGATAGTGCTCCCTTATGTACGTCTCTGTAATTCCAAGTACTATTGCTCCCTTATTCGGTCTTAGCTTGATAAGTCCGTCATGCGCTAATATCTGAAAAGCCTCACGCACTGGAGTTATAGATACATTAAGCTGCTGCGCTACACTTTCCAGTGTAAGATTTTCTCCCTCTTTTAGCTGTTTTGACAAAATTGCCTTGCGCAGCTCCGATGCTACACGCTCCTTCGCTGACGGAATCTTTATCGGTTTAAGTCCTATCATAATTACTTTTTCCTCTTGTTATCTTTTAATTTTATATGCTTCCGAATCATCTGTCATTATTCAGTATAAAACTAAGTCACCAATTACCTGCTGCTTTCTGTCCTCTCTGCTATAACAGCCTCACAAAGACTTCCAAAATATTCTCCCAAAAGTTCTCTGACAATCTTTATATCCTTATCCGAATATACCTCTGCTACTTTCGATAACAGCTCAAGTCTTCGCGCATTTTCCCTGCCTGCTGCCGTCTCTTCAACCGCAAACCTGATATAGCACCAGAGACCATTTTCAAGAATATGTGTAAAATACTCGTTATGACTATTGGATATAATTGTCTCATGAAACTGCAGCTCTGCAGACAATTTTTCATTTATAGCAGATGGCTCATGTACGCAATTGGTCTGCTCACTGTTATCACTGACCGCTTTATCCCACAAACATATACCAGACTGCAGCATGCCCTTTAACAGTTTTATCTCCACATCTGAAAGCAGCTCATAGATTTCCGTTATCACCTCGTCCGAAAAATCAGCCACCACCACATGCCTTGTTGCCAGTCTCTTTGCCAATCCCTGCGACTCAAGTATCTGCAATGCCTCCCTGATTGGTATTCTCGAATAACCGAGACTATCCGCAAGCTCTTCCTGACGCAATGGCACTCCTGATGACATACGTCCTGATAAAATTTCATTCTGAATAGCTTCCGCTATATAATCACATACTCTTTTATTTCTCATAATATAT
>ENA-OPYX01000334-OPYX01000334.1-human-gut-metagenome-genome-assembly--contig:-NODE-334-length-28078-cov-4.507638_pt1 | contig 28078 bp, 24 predicted proteins | sample MGYA00242639_ERZ504486 | MGnify/ENA primary metagenome ERZ504486 (study PRJEB26092, sample SAMD00036296) | human gut metagenome | host: Homo sapiens | study: EMG produced TPA metagenomics assembly of... | reverse complement strand
GTACGAAAATGAACTTCGGCAGAAATCTATTCAGAAGAAACAGATCAGCATACAAGAAGAAAGTCCGCATCCAAGAAAAGGAAAATGCCATCCATGTGCTCAATTAACTCCTATTAGTGGCTTTGAGATTTGACGCAAGGCCTAGCCGAGTGCATAGGCGAAAATGGTATACGGACACTTCGGGATTTATTAAAACTTACCTATAAATACGGATGGAACCAGAATAAATAAACTACCACACTTAGGCCCTACTTCAGTAAACAGGGTAATCAACCGATTAGCAACAGTTGAATATCCTTGATGATGAAAAGGATGCTATCTATATAAATATTTGGATGAATGAAAAAACGTAAAGGAGATAATTATTGAGACGTAAAGATTATCACAAAGAAGCCTTCCTGCCGATTTTCATTCTCGGGCAGGAAGGCTAATCACTTTGACCTTAAAACACACCACTCTAAATCAAGAATTTGCTTTAAGCAGAGAAGTCTTTAAGTTCCTCCTTCAGCCGTTTGCGGATAAAGAATAAACGGCTCTTTACCGTTCCCATCGGCAACCCTAACTTGTCGGCAATCTCCCGATACTTAAATCCTGCCACAAACATCTGGAAAGGAACTTTCATTTCTTCCGGTATCGAATGTATCACACGATACAGATGTTTCATGTCGTATGTAAATTCAAATCTGTCCGCATCTTCATCTTCAATCTGATATTGTTGATTGATAGAATAATTATCATCCATGATATTCATTTCGCGAACGGTGCGACGATAGTTATTGACAAAAATGTTGCGCATCAGTGTATACATCCACCCCTTCAGGTTCTTACTGTACGTAAACTTCTCTTGATTATCCAATGCCTGCAACAAACAATCCTGAACCAAATCATTGGCAGATTCGCGATCTGCCGTCAATTTATATTGCGAAGCGATGCAAATCCGGTTGTATCGCTAATATTCCTTTCGTAAAATCTACTTTTTCCATCGTCGTATTTCTTTTATCTAATTAGTACGGTACAAAGATCCGCTTTTTTTAGAATCATTATAAATAGCAATTCTTCCGATTAGTTTGGCAAATTTTTCCTTTGCCCCTCTCAACCATTTCATTTTTTTAGTTGTTGATTGGGCATTCACCTAAAACTTAACTCATAATGAAAACAAGCTTTAAAATGGTAGCTATGCTACTGGGGATAGGAAATTTTCCCCCTCTGTGCCCATGCGCAAAAGAAGGTAATCATCGAAGATGAAGAGCCCAACTCGATCATGTTTGTCTCAAAGAACAAAGCAGGAGATGAAATCATCCGAATCATGAACGACCGTTCACAGATGCGTTTTCACGACCCGAATGCTCCCCGCTTCCTGCTCACCGACCAGAAAGGGAAATTCGCCCTGGGCATCGGAGGATATGTTCGTGCAACAGCAGAGTATGACTTTAACGGTATCGTAAATGATGTCGATTTCTATCCGGCATTGATTCCACAACGCGGAAGCGGCAATTTTGCCAAAAATCAATTCCAGATGGACATCACCACTTCTACCCTATTCCTCAAACTGGTAGGACGTACGAAACATCTGGGAGACTTCGTTGTATACACAGCCGGAAACTTCCGGGGTGACGGAAAAACCTTTGAATTGCAGAATGCTTATTTATCCTTCCTGGGTTTTACTATGGGGTATGATACCGGATTGTTTATGGACCTTGCCGCAGCTCCTCCGACTATTGATTTTCAAGGACCTGACGGGATGACTTTCTATCGCGCCACCCAGTTGCGTTATGAAGCCAATGTGATGAAAGGTTTGAAAGTGGGTGTCGGCGTGGAAATGCCGTCAGTAGACGGTACTCCGGCACAAGATGTGAGAATCGGTAAGCAGCGGATGCCGGATATTCCTGCCTATGTACAGTATTCTTGGGCAAAGGCTAGTCATATACGTGTGGGAGGAATCTTGAGAAGTATGACTTATGAGGATCAAGTGAATAATAAGGCAAAGTCATTGACCGGTTGGGGGATACAGGCATCGGGGACAGCAAGACTGGGTGGTTTCCAGCTTTACGGACAATATACTTATGGTAGAGGTATTGCTCAATATTTGAATGATATCAGCAACTTGAATGTAGATATCGTTCCTTTGGCCGATGAGTCCGGACGTATGCAGGTACTGCCCATGAAAGGATGGTATGCCGGATTACAGTATAATTTCTCGAAACGGGTATTCGCATCGGCTACGTATAGCCAGTCACGCCTGTTTACGGAAGATTGCTATGCTCACTTTAATGAAACCCAGTATAAAAAAGGTCAGTATCTGGTCGCTAATGTGTTTTGGAATATAAGCCATAACCTGCAGGTGGGTGTGGAATATCTGCATGGCTGGAGAGAGAATTTTAATGATGTGAACCGTGAGGCAAACCGTATAAACTTGAGTGCACAATATAATTTCTAACTTATTCTCTGTATCTTTGTGTCTGTCAATAATGGAAAGAGAATGAAAAAAATAGGTGCACATGTATCCGTAAGCGGGGCGTAGAAATGGCCCCCGTTAATGCATTAGGGATAGGAGCGGACGCATTCGCTCTTTTTACAAAGAATCAGAGGCAATGGGTTGCAAAACCTTTGTCTGTCGAGAGTGTTACTCTGTTTAAAGAAAACTGCGAGAAAGAAGGTTTTGATGCCCGGTATGTTCTTCCTCATGACAGTTATCTGATAAATTTGGGACATCCTGACGAGGAAGGGCTGGAGAAGAGTCGTGCAGCATTTTTGGACGAAATGCAGCGTTGCGAGCTTTTAGGATTGAAAATGCTGAATTTTCATCCCGGAAGTCATTTGAACAAGATATCCATAGAGAAGTGTCTGGACAGGATTGCCGAGTCTGTCAATATGACTTTGGATAAGACGACCGGTGTGACTGCTGTGATTGAGAATACAGCCGGACAGGGAAGTAATGTGGGAAATGAATTCTGGCATTTGAGATATATTATAGATAAGGTGGAGGATAAATCTCGTGTGGGAGTTTGCCTGGATACTTGCCATACCTATACCGCCGGTTATGATATTGTGAATGAATATGACCGGGTCTTTACCGAGTTTGATGAGGTAGTGGGGAGAAACTATTTGTGTGCCATTCACTTGAATGACTCAAAGAAACCATTGGGTAGCTGGGTAGACCGTCATGACAGTATCGGAAAGGGGCTGATTGGTATTGATTTCTTCCGCCGCTTTATGCAGGATTCCCGTTTTGACGATATGCCCGTTATTCTTGAAACTCCCGATGACACCATTTGGCGGGACGAGATTAAAATGCTTCGCAGCTTTGAGTCATAGTTTGTGGCTGGGTGAAAACATATTTAAGGAATTCAGCTATCATTTTGCTTGTAAGGGCGAGGTTTGCTCGCCCGAAAATAGGCTGATTTGCATATTCTCCCAAGATCGTGCCCGTTGGTTCGGGCAGGCAAAAAAACTTATATTCGTCAATCTGAGTTGGCAAATAGTATTTTCACCACCGTAGGGGCAGACTCGTGTATCTGCCTGATAGTACGAAAGCAGTTGCAGGTTCTCTTTCCAAAGTATGACCGACCGTGGTCTTGTAAGCAGCTTCTTGACGATAAAGTCGGGAGAGAAGCGGAACTCTGGAAGAACCTGCAGACTGTTATCTAAAACTTATAAAATGAAGAAACCGACCCTTTTGGGTCGGTGTTCTACGGTAGATGTTTTTCCTTTGCTTGACGGCTATGAGACAATCCCTGCCCCTACAGCTGAATACATGACAGCACTATCGGACGGACTTTCGGCATCTCCTCATTTACTTGAAATCCGGGCCATACTCCAACCAAAATACCATTGCCCAATCCTGGTCATTGGCAAACGGGTCATAAAGATGAACTTTTTGTCCGTTCACTTTGTTCGGATAGATAAAGGCGCAGCTTCCTCTTCCGTCTTCGGTGAAGAGGCATAGATTGTTCCGGAAAATATTCAAGGCCCGTTCTGTATATTCTTGTTTTCCGGTCGCTTTGGCATAAAGACGGAAGGCAATACCCGATAAAGTGCTCCAGTAATGTGGGAAGGTATCTCCCCAAATCCGGTCTTTTCCAAACCAATAACCATCCCAGTGACGAATAGCGATGTCATAAAGGTGGAAACTGGGCTGTTTTCCGCCAAATGATTCTAATAAAGGAAGCTGGCTTTCGGCCCCTTTCAGATATTTTTCATCCCCGGTGAGCATATATACATTCAGCAGATGGATAATGGACGGAGCTACGATGCTCTGTTCGTAATTGACTTCGGAGGTCGGATAATTAGGCCCGTTTTCACAAAATACGTCTGCCATTGATTTGAAATCGTTCAGCAGAGTGTCCGCTTCGGCAGTAAATCCGTTTTCTTTCAATAGAGTATAGCCGTAGGTCGGGATATTGATGCAATAAAAACCATGCTTGAAATAACGGACCAGTGCACGCAGTGTGCCGTACCCGTCTTTCAGATATTGTTTATTGCCTGTGGTGCGGAACATGGTAAACCAGAAATCGGCCACCCACGGATAGTTGTATCCCCGGTTCTTGCTCTTGAAGTCTACGGTGGAATTGGTTGTGTAGTCCGGTTTCTGGATGCGGCGGATGAAAGATACGTAGTTGTTCAGGGCATCCATTAATTTTTTGTCGGAAGTACGTTGGTATTGTAGAGCCAGCAGAATCCCCATAGCTACCCTTTCTCTGGCTTCGTCGCAGTCAGAGCGTTTGCTGCCACTTTCTCCGTTGATGTAAAGGGATTCGGTATCGTTGTCATAAACAATGAAGGCACCGCTTCTAGGGTCACCGGGCTTGATGAACTGTTGGTGTCCGGCAATGAACTGACACCGGTGGTTGACCAGGCTGTCAAAGTTGCTGACGGCAAGACACTCTACCGACGTTTGCTTTCCGTTCCCGTAGGCCAGTGTGAAAATCTTCTCTCCGGGTTCATTTATTGTGGTGGTATAAGTGATGTTGTCACCGCTTACTTCTGCCACTTCTTTACCGTTCAGCAACAGCTTGCCTTTCAGTGAGGGGCAGTTGCTTTTGAACGAAACATTTATTTTTTCGCCTGCTTCTACTACATAACGGTCTGCTGAGGCTATGATCAGACCGTTGTCTATGGCTTTTGCTTGGAATTCATCCCAGTTGTCCGCCGATAGGAGTAACCATTGTATGGTATAACATTCTCCCGGCTTTAAAGTCTTGTCCTGTGGATTAAGTTGGAAAACACCGCGGAAGTTGGAGCTTCCTTTTTTCTGCGAGCGCTCCCTCACTTCATAGCCTTTAATGGCACCTTCTTCCATAATCAGTCCCAATCCGCCGGGGGCTCCGCTCATCCGGGTGCAATAGACATAGGCTTCATTTCCTCCTGCCCATATATGTGCATTGCAACGGGCTTCGTAGCAAGTCCGGGCATCCGGATAATTGTCATTGAAAGGTGTGTTGATGGCAATGTCCTGTAAGTCGGCGTCTTTTTCTCCGGTGTTTACGAATTCGTAGGATTCTACCAGGTTCCCGTCCCTGTTCCATTTTCGGGCTACGTTTATTTCTATGTCACCTGTCTGGTATTTCACGGTCATGTGATGGCTCGTGTCATGTTTTTTGTCGGGATATTCCAGGAGTATTCAGTGCCGTTTATCCGAAGATGTCCCAATCCCATCCATACCGGGAGTCCACCCATTCGTATTGTGTTCCATCCGTACGCAGGATCCAGTTCATGGAAGTGTCGCTTGTCAGATAAAGTCCGCTTAGCGCCCCTGTTTGTGAGTCGGCTTTGAACGTGATGTTTTTAGGGTAGCTACAACTGCCTAGTGCAATTAATGCCAAAGGTAATGCAGCATACAAGAAAAGCTTCATGATGTTTTTCATACTTATTTGGATTATTGATGTAACTGTGCAAAGAAAGGAATAAAAAGGGAAATTAATTTGTACTTTTCATACATAATCCTGTAAAATAGTTCATTTTCTTTATAAAAAGGCTTGAAGTGCCTGTTATTTTGTGGTTTTGAATCATTTTTTAGGTGCGGGTTGTGCGGGATAACGCGGATTTTTTCTTATGATAACATGAGTTTATTATAAGACTAGCTTATAACTGACAGGAATATGAGCAAGACTGATATTGAATTTTAATAATCCTTTTGTCATTTAACTCAAAACCATCCTGTAACGAGTTATTTCTTATATCGAACTTACGTTAATGTTATATCCCGCCGGTAGAGTGGTTTGTGTCTTTCATTGTATGGTTAAGCCTTTTCTATCCTATCCCTAAGCTTAAACGAACGTATCCTTTCTATCTCCATAGTCTTTGGAGTTAACTCCCAAGCTTATGGAGATAACTCCAAAGGCTATGGAGTTAACTCCGCAAGTTTGGGAGATAGAAGTTGTCAGTAAAAGAACCCTTAACCTGAAGGATACAACCGCTTAGCTTGCCGTAGTTTATAGGATAATATATCCTTTCCGTATCCTTCGTTTATTTTATGTCCTGATTACATGTCTTTTATTTCATCCAAGTTCTTCTGGATATCTTCGTCTTTTAACTCATAATTCATCAAGTTACCTGCCAGGTATTGGTCGTATGAGGCCATATCAATCAGCCCGTGACCTGAAAGGTTGAACAGGATCACTTTCTCTTCACCGGATTCTTTGCACTTGTTCGCCTCGCGTACAGCGGCGGCGATGGCATGGCACGATTCGGGAGCCGGAATGATTCCTTCTGCTTGTGCGAACAAACAACCAGCCTGGAAGGATTCTAATTGCTGGATATCAACCGCTTCCATCAGATTGTCTTTCAATAATTGTGAAACGATGACACCTGCACCGTGATAACGGAGACCTCCCGCATGGATATTGGCCGGAGAGAAATTATGCCCCAGTGTAAACATGGGCAGCAACGGGGTATATCCGGCTTCGTCGCCAAAGTCATACTGGAATTTACCACGGGTCAGTTTCGGGCACGAAGCCGGTTCGGCAGCAATGTATCGGGTTTGTTTCCCATTCAGGATAGTGTGGCGCATAAAGGGGAAGCAGATTCCTCCAAAATTGGAACCGCCACCAAAGCAACCGATAATCATGTCGGGATATTCGCCTGCCATTTCCATTTGCTTTTCGGCTTCCAGACCGATAACCGTTTGATGCAGTGTGACATGGCTTAATACCGACCCTAGTGTATATTTACAGTTGGGAGTGCTCATTGCCAGTTCGATAGCTTCGGAGATGGCTGTTCCCAGTGAACCTTGATAATTGGGATTACGGGTAATGATATCCTTGCCGGCACGGGTAGACATGGATGGAGAGGCGGTGACCGTTGCTCCGAATGTCTGCATGATGCTGCGGCGATAGGGCTTCTGATTATAGCTGATCTTTACTTGATAAACGGCAGCTTCCAGCCCGAATACCTTTGCGGCATACGATAGAGCGGCGCCCCATTGTCCGGCACCGGTTTCTGTAGTGACATTGGTTACGCCTTCTTCCTTGCAATAATATGCCTGGGCCAGAGCCGAGTTCAGTTTGTGGGATCCGATGGGGCTGACACTTTCATTTTTGAAATAAATATGTGCGGGAGTCCCTAGTGCTTTTTCCAGTCCGTAGGCACGTACCAATGGTGTGCTGCGATAGTATTTGTACATTTCACGCACTGCTTCGGGAATTTCAATCCATGCGTCTGTCTGGTTTAATTCCTGTTTGCAAAGTTCTTTGGCAAAAATGGGGTAGAGGTCTTCCGGTTTCAGCGTTCTTTGGTTTTAGGGTTCAACGGCGGCATGGGTTTGGTCTTCATGTCTGCCTGTATGTTGTACCAGTATTTAGGAATTTCATCCTCTGGTAAGATAAAACGTTTTTGTTTTGTGCTCATAATCTTTCAATTTAATAGTTTTGCGGTCAAAATTAGGTAAAAAAAGTATTCCTTACTAATTTTCAACTGCTTTTTTGTCGGGAACAATAAAAAAAGGGATGTCAGAGTAAAAATGCGAAGTTATTTGTTATTATAGGCAGAGATGTGAATATTTTGATTAAGTTTGTTTTCTGTTAATGCAAGATGATATCGACATGGAACCTTTACACAAACTATTTATCTATCGTAAGAAGTTAGTAAAACCGTACATAGAGCGATTGCTGAAATGGATGGACGGGATAACTTATATGATGTCGGCCTTGTTCATCCTTACATTGGTTTATGAGCATGGATTTCTTATTTCTTTTGAAGAAATGGAGATGATAAACACGCTGTATCATTTTGTCTGGATTGTTTTTCTGGTTGATATTTCCCTGCATCTTTTATTAAATTACTCGGATACCAAGCGGAAGTACCGGGGACTGGCATGGATACTGAGTCTGATGCTTTATCTGACTTTGATTCCGGTTATTTTCCATGAACCGGAGGTGCAAGGGGGAATTCATGATTTCTGGTCTTTTTTCCACAGTCGTTTATATCATGTGGTGCTGCTCACTTTGCTTTCGCTGCTGCAATTGTCTAATGGGATAGTCCGGCTGCTGGGCAGGCGCACCAACCCGTCTTTGATCTTTGCATCCAGTTTTCTCATATTTATTCTGATAGGGGCAGCGTTACTGATGCTTCCGCGTGCCACTTATCATGGCATTTCCTTTATCGATGCTCTGTTTACCGCTACCAGTGCCATTTGTGTCACGGGGTTGGTTTCGGTCGATGTCTCTTCTACATTCACGTCCGAGGGGTTGTTCATCATTATCATGCTGATACAAATCGGCGGTTTGGGAGTCATGACCCTGACCAGTTTCTTTGCCATGTTTTTTATGGGGAATACTTCGCTCTACAATCAGTTGGTGGTCCGTGATATGGTAAGCTCGCAGTCACTCAGTTCGCTGCTTTCCACCTTATTATATATATTAGGGTTTACCTTGGTGATAGAGGCTGCTGGGATGGGGGTTATTTTTTTAAGTATACATGGCACTATGGGCATGGATATTGAGGAGGAACTGGCTTTTTCTGCTTTCCATTCCATCTCTGCCTTTTGCAATGCCGGATTCTCTACTTTGTATGGAAACTTAGGTAACGAACTGGTACTTCATAATCATAACTTGCTATATATCACTATCTCTTTCCTGGTTATTTTGGGAGGTATAGGTTTCCCGATTCTGGTAAATCTGTATGAAACGGTTTCTTATGAAAGCAAGCGCTTGTATCACCGTTATGTCAAAAAGAATAAGAGGACAATCCGTAAAATACATTTATATAACCTGAATACCCGTATCGTATTGATTATGACGGCTATCTTGCTAGTGACGGGTACTGTGGCCATTGTTGTTTTCGAATGGAATCATGCTTTTGCGGGAATGACGGCTACAGAGAAATGGGTGCAGGGCTTCTTTAACGCAACTTGTCCCCGTACGGCAGGATTTTCAAGTGTGGGCATGACTACTTTCAGTGTGCAGACGTTGCTGCTGATGGTGGTGCTGATGATGATTGGCGGCGGTACGCAGTCTACGGCCGGTGGTGTGAAGGTGAATGTGTTTGCTGTAGTCATGTTGAACTTGCGTGCTATTCTTATAGGTGCCGATAAAGTCAATATTTTCAACAGGGAGTTATCTCATGATTCCATCCGGCGTTCTAATGCCACATTGATTCTTTATCTGCTGATTGTTTTCGCGGGTATCTTCGGTTTAAGCATTCTAGAGCCGCAGGCTTCAGTGATGGCGTTGGTTTTTGAGTGTACTTCGGCACTCAGTACGGTAGGTTCAAGCCTGGATCTGACACCTACTTTGGGAAGTGACAGCAAACTGATTGTCATTGTTCTGATGTTTATCGGACGAGTAGGGGTGCTTACTTTGATATCCAGCCTTATTAAACAGAAAAAAATAACAAAATATAAATATCCGAGTGATAACATCATAATCAACTAGTTATGAAATACATTATTATTGGTTTAGGAAATTACGGCGGAGTGTTGGCCGAAGAGCTTTCCGTATTGGGACATGAGGTGATAGGAGTGGATACAAACGAGCATCGTGTGGATGTGTTGAAGGACAAAATCGCGACTTCTTTTATTATTGATGCTACGGACGAACAATCGCTCAGTGTGCTGCCACTGAAAGATGTGGATGTGGTTATTGTTGCTATCGGCGAGAATTTTGGTGCTTCTGTGCGTGTGGTGGCACTGCTGAAAAAGAAAGGAGTGAAACATATCTATGCCCGTGCGGTAGATGATGTGCATAAGACCGTGCTTGAGGCTTTTAATTTAGATAGTATTCTGACACCGGAGAAAGAAGCGGCACGGAGCTTGGTTCAGTTGTTGGATTTACACGTCAATGTGGAGTCTTTTCAGATTGACGAGGAACATTATGTGATGAAGTTCAAACTTCCTTCTTGTTTTGTAGGCTATAAGGTGAGTGATCTGTCATTAGAAACGGAATTCAATATGAAAATCATTGCATTGATAAAAGGGGAGCAAGTGCTGAATGGTTTGGGTATCTCGATATTGGAGCATCAGGTGGAGAATCATTTTGAGGAAAATTATGAGTTGGAAGAAGAAGATCAGTTGGTCTGCTATGGGCTTTATAAGAATTTTATGGATTTTTGGAAGGCGTTGTAGTAGGAATGCCTTTCAAAGAAAGAATATTTTTTTTCTAAGTGAGATTAAACCTTTTCTTTTGGGTTTAGTCTAACTTAATAAATAATTTAGTTTAGTTTTTAGTTTTCTCTGAAGGCCGGCCAATGTGATATTGCCCGGTTTTCGCTTTTTATGGAGGTTTTCTTGTGAGTGTCCGTTACTTTTTGTTACTTTGTCACCTAGAAATCGAGATTTAGATGAAACAGATATATTTTTTATTTGTCGTTTTGCTGGTTGTAATGACCGCTTGCGGAGGTAAGAAAGAGGCTTCCGTTGATGCAGAACAATTGATGTTCCAAATAGACAGTGTGGATCATGTGACAGGTTTGCAGCGTATGCAGGTTTCACGTATTGACCAGCATATTGTCAGTGGCGGAAAAAAATATAATTTGTTTATAGAGCGTGCTCCCAGTGATTCTCTGCCTTCAGTCAAAAGTGACTTGGGAATTTTTGCCGACAATCGTATCATCGTTAGAATTTCCCGTGAAAATGGGAGCCGGGTCTTTGCCAAAACTTTTACCAAGCAAAGTTTCTCTGGATTCGTAAGTGCTGATCATCTCCGTCATTTTATATTGGAGGGCGTGGTATTTGATGAAGAGAAGACCCGTGAGGGAAAAAATATCATATTGGCTGCCAGTGTGAGTTATCCTCAGACAGATTTGTATATTCCTTTCTCCATCACTATTACTCCTGAAGGAAAAATGAGCATATCTAAAAATGAGGATATGGAGGAGCTTCCTCCCATGTTGGGAGACAGCCTTAATTAAATCTAAAATACAGGAATAATTTTTCGCGTCATAATCTTTTTAGGCGGTTAGTTGTTGGTATGGCATTAACTAACTAAAGAATAAATTAGATTATGAGAAAGATTTTATTTTTAATGGCTATGCTGGTATGCTCTCTTCAATTCGCCATGGCTGGCGATGTTGTGACCCGCGATGTGAATAAGCTTCCTGTTGCCGCACGTGAAATGATCGGCAAACATTTCTCCCAGACTAAAGTTGCGTATATCAAGATTGAAAAGGACTTGTTTCAGACCACTTCCTATGATGTAAAATTGGCCGATGGCATTGAATTGGAGTTCAATTCAAAGGGAGAGTGGCTTGAGATAGATTGCAAGAACAAGTCGGTTCCTTCTACTTTTATCCCTCAGGCTATTTCCAAGTATATGAAAGCTAATTATAACGGGCATAAAACGGTGAAGATAGAACGTAACCGCAAGGGATATGAACTGACATTGGAAAATGGATTGGAAGTAGACTTCGATCAGTTTGGAGGATTCTTGAAGTTGAGCGATTAAAAAAGATTTTTTCTGTAATAGGGGAACTATCTCTCCTTATAGTAATGATGCCATAAGAGGGTGTATCAGAAATAAATTGAACTATCTTTTTATTATCAGCGTTGAAAAAGATAGTCGCAACCAATTTTGATTCACCCTCTTATGTATTATAAATACAGTTCTCGGTCTTTGCCCTGTTATTAATCCATCGGCTCGTAATCCTTTGCCAGACCGCCTTCGCTGGTTTCCTTATATAAGGAAGGAAGGTCATGACCGGTCTGTTTCATTACTTCCACCACTTTGTCAAAGGATACACGGTGATTACCGTCTGTAAAGGCAGAATAGATATTGGCATCAAGAGCTCGGGCCGCTGCATAGGCATTTCTTTCGATACAAGGGATTTGTACCAATCCGCATACCGGATCGCAAGTCATTCCCAAGTGATGCTCCAAGCCCATTTCGGCTGCATACTCTATCTGGGCCGGGCTACCTCCGAATAATTGGCTGGCAGCGGCGGATGCCATTGAACAGGCCACTCCTACTTCTGCCTGGCAACCGGCTTCGGCTCCGGAAATGGAGGCGTTGTGTTTTACTATATTTCCTATCAATCCGGCAGTAGCCAGTGCTCTTAAAATCCGCATATCGCTGAAGTCACGGCTTTTTTGCAAGTGATAAAGTACAGCCGGAACCACTCCGCATGATCCGCAAGTAGGGGCTGTGACGATTTTGCCACCTGAGGCGTTTTCTTCACTGACTGCCAGAGCGTATGAGAATACTAACCCGCGGGAACGCAGATTGTCCTTATAACCTTTTGCCTTAATATAGTAAGTGGAGGCTTTTCTGCGCAGATTGAGTGGCCCGGGTAATACGCCTTCTTGATCCAAACCACGCTCAATGGCTTCTCTCATGGTTTTCCATACTTCTGCCAGATAGTCCCAAATGTCTTCGTCTTCACATTGCTGGACGTATTCCCAGTAATTGCGCCCGGTACGTTCACACCAGTAGAGGATTTCACTCATACGGTTCATATCATAGATTTCCGGAGTTGAGCCTTTGTCGTGTCCTTCTTCGGCTAGAGCACCTCCGCCTACACTGAAAACAGTCCATTCATCTGTCACTTTTCCTTTTTCATTCAAAGATTTGAAAGTCATTCCATTGGGATGAAACGGATAGAAGACATGGGCTTTCCAGATAATTTCTGTAGGCGCATGCGGTTGCAATGTATCTAAAATGGCTACATCGGTCATGTGTCCTTTACCGGTAGCGGCGAGGCTTCCATAAAGAGTAACTTGAAAAGCTTTGGCTTCGGGATGTTTTCCTAAGAAGATTTCAGCAGCCTTGCGCGGTCCCATAGTATGACTGCTGGACGGACCGGTGCCGATGCGGTATAGTTCTCGGATAGATTTCATTTCGTTTTATAAGGTTAGTTATTATGAGGAACAAGGTATAAAATAAAAGGAGGAAACTAGCAAAAAAGGGAAAAGAAAAACTCTCTTGACAAATAGGAAAGTTGTCAGGAGAGTTTGGAAAACCACCGGTAGGATTTGGTGTATTGTCTTTATTCTAATTGTCTTTGTATACCTTTGTCACCGACGACAAAATACTGATTATTTTTAATCAGCATGGCACGTCCGCGCTTTTTTTTCCGGTTTTCTTTATTGTCCACATTTACTCCGATAACCTTGCCGTTATAGAAAGTGGAAATATCTTTGAAAATGGTATGTCCCACAATAATATGTTTTGCCTTATAACGGTCCATAATCATTTCTAGGGAGTCTTTTGCCAGCGGATTGTATTTGCCATCGGTGCGTACTAGTCCGCGATACCAGATGGGACCGCTGTTTCCATACAGGAAGGCTGTGAGTGGAGAAAGCGCTTTGCGTTCTTTTTTCGTCATAAATAGTCCTTTACTCATTTCTTCATTGACAGTGGGAATGCTCAAGTTCTTGTCATAGAAGTCTTTGCCCAGTCCGGCATGTACATATAGGTCGTTACCTATCATTTGCATGGTGTTACGGGTTCCCAACCATCTGCCCAGTTCGGTATCGGGACCGAATAGCCGGGGGTACTCCATCTTTAGTTTTTCTGCTAATATTTTATATTTTTCTTTGGTGTATCGGAGGTCATTGGCCAGCACCATCGGTTCATGATTTCCCAGTATGAACGATACGTGTCCTCCGGCTTTGGCTGCTTCCTCTTCCAGTTTGTAAAATAGCCAGAAGATTTGCGGTACATCTTTTCCTCTGTCAAAAATATCACCGATAATCATCAGATGGTTTTTCCCGAAGCTCCATTTGTAGTCTTTATCAATGATATGATTGCCTTGTAACAGGCTGATTACACAGTCCAGCCTTCCATGAGGGTCGGACATGACAAAAACTTTGTCTGCCTGGGGATAATTCCATCCGGGACGTTTTACCGGGTGTAGTTTTACATCAAATGGAAACCTGCCTTTGTGGTCTGTCACATGCAGGGTAAAGTTTTGAGGTAATGTGGTATAAGTGGTATCAATGATATTCCCTTTCTTATCTACATTGATTACTCTGATTTGGCCGTCAGGCTGATACAATACGTATGGACCGTCGGCTGTTAATTCTTCTTTTTTTCTCTTTGTCTTTCTTTTTGTCTTTGAAAATCAAGAGTTCCGGCACTAAGGCCGGAACTGATGAATGCGAGGGTAAATGCAAGAAGAAAGTAGTTGATAAAATTAGTCTTGCTTGTCATCGATTTGATTTAATATTAAAATTATAAATTTATAGGACATCTATTAATAATGTTCAGTAATGGGGCCTTCTCTATCATCTATTTCTTCTATATTGCTTGTTCCTTCTATAATATCTCCAGTTGCAAAATATTTTGAGAAGCTGAATTTTATATCTGGATTATTTTTATTTATTAGTTCTACATAAAGATGGATAAGTAAATCATCCCTTTTTTATTGGGTAATGTGCATGAAAATGTTTATCACTGGAATCCCCTTCTAGAATATCAGTGCTAAAGCTGGAACCTCCCCCATAATACTTCATTTCATTTATATAGCCAAAAGGAGGGGCAGATGCATAACTGTTTGATTTGAAAAGTAAATTAGCTTTGGAATACACCCTATATTCTTGAGAAACAACAGGATTAACAAGAATTTCGTAATCTCCTACTTCATATTCATAAGTAAAATATCCGGCATCATAATACATTCCGATTTCTCCTTCGACATTTCTGATTATTTGAGGAGATTTTTTTTCAGATTCCACACACCAAGGGGAAAGTTATAAATGGGTACATCATTATTGTTGTTTGTGGTTCCTGCTACTGGAAATGACGAAATACTTCCCCAACCAGTTGTTGTTTGTTCACTTTCAAATTGCATTTGTGTATTTGTATTGATTTTTAGATCAATTTGTCCAATTGAAGGCTTACTTTTGTTGATGCCAATAATGGAACCTGCTAGACCTTTTTAAGGCACTTACAGCTGCAGAGCCTCCTGACGTAACTAATGCTTTTAACCCGTTTTTAATGCCACTAACAGTTGCACCTTTTAATACTGTTTCCAATACTTTTCCAAAAAGAATCTTCTTAGTTATTCCGTTTTCAATTTCTTTACTGACTGTATTAATAAACCCTTCTTGATTAACTGCAATAGAAGTTTTTGAATTATTGAATGTATTGGCAAGATTGAAATTGAAGTTAGAAATATTAGTGGTGTTCATTACGATAGTACCTGTGATATCTCCACTTGTTTGAGCCATACTGTAGTTTTATTTTATTAACAGCCCAACCTCTAATTTCGAAATTAGCTAAGCTTTGTGTATTAAGACTAGGATCATAAGCACACTCTATTTCTAATCCATACCAATTGTTTGCTTTATATCCAGAGCTAACAAACTCGTTTCCTAAAAATGTACCTTCTGTACTTGCTATATATGAAGATTTTTCTGAACGATTTATGGGTATAGAAATTTCTTCCATAAAGTTGAATAGACTGGTAGTTTTGTCTGTACGGATTCCCCAAAAGGCCTCTGAACTACCTAAGCCTGCTGATGAAGCTATTTCATAAAAGAAAAAACGGAGTAATCCTGTATATTTGTGGTATAAAGCAAAATATTTTGTAGGAGTACTTTCGGTTATATTGCTATAAATGAGTTCCCAGCCATTTTCTCTAGAATAATATCGATTTGCATATATTGGATCAGAAGCATTCTCGTCTAACCATGTTGAAGGAATTCCTAGATTATTGCTGCTACCTTTTTTCCATGGAATTCCCATGGTAGTTATGGTATGTGTAAATGGGTTTATAGTTTCAATGTCATTTATACGGTCCCAATCAAAGTAATTATCAAAAGCAGAACGATTACTTGGTGGATTATTGGGGTGGGTGGTTATTATGTCATTGGTAAAGGTGTCATCACAACTATTAAATAAACATGAAGCAAAGATGAATAATAATAAGGATTTTCTCATATCTTTATGTATTTTATATAGTTAATTTCTCTTTAAGTTAGGGAGTGATAATACTCCCTAACTTAAAGAGAAGGATTTATTGATTTGGATTTTATCAATTTGTGTTGACTATTATTTCAGATATTCTGGTGTTTGTACAATATTAGAATTAGCATTAATTTCTTTTTGAGGAATAGGTAATATTGTACGATAATAGTTTCTGTCGAAATCCATAGATGTTTTTTCGTCAGCGAAATGCACTACCTCTTTCATCATATCGTCTGTTTCGTTAATACGAATTACTCGTAAGTTATTACGTAATAAGTCAAACATGCGGTGCCCTTCACCAATGAGTTCTTTCCTGCGTTCTTCTAGAACATCATCAAGGGTAACCTTTGCGGGCATCGTATAGTCCGGATTTCCTCGGAGTGCAATGGCTTTCAGGTATTTTGCAGCTTTTGTTGCATCTCCGTTTTTCACGGCTGCTTCGGCTGCATTTAAGTAAGTTTCGGAAAGACGTACTATAGGAATATTGGCATCCATAATATTTTCTCCAGGTTGTGGTTGATACTTATTCAAATACATTACTTTTTTGTCTTGATTAACTAATAACTTAATGCGTACATCATTAGGCGTTTCTAACAGATGGTGATAAAAACTGACTGTAATGCACATATCTTGATATCCTTTTGGAGAAGTTAGATATCCCATACTTTCATTGCCGGGGCTTTCGGTAGTAGTATTGACTATTTCGAAGAGAATTTCTCCCGGATTTGCTTCGGAGGCTTCCGTACCCCATACAGTGGGATATTCTTCGGTATTCCATAATTGGTATTTATTGGCTTCCGATCCTTTTATTGCTTCTTCTGCAGCTTGTAAAGCTTCACTGTTCTTCCCCATATACAGATATGCCCGACTTAACAAAGTTAATGTGGCCCATTTACTGATTTTACCTTTCTTATTTAAGGATAAATCTTTTTGATTCAAACTAGTACCTGACCATGAATATGTGGGTATCATTAAACTAGCCGCATTCTTTAAGTCTTTGATTATTTGATCATAACATTCAGCTACAGTGTTACGTGAAGGTTTACTGTCGGCAGTGGCTGATGCTGAAGTGATGATAGGTACTCCTAAAGAGGCTCCGTTATCTTTTAAATAAGTATATCCGAAGAAGCGCGTAAGGTCAAAAAGGGCCAGACCACGTATTGCTAATGCTTGTCCTTCCAAATCATTGCGGAAGATATGCTCATCTTCATCGTTTGGAAGAATTTCGATATTGTCAATGCCGTCTAAAATTACATTACAGTTTTGAATGATGGAATAAAGATATGACCAGTGTGTACTTGGTCCATTTGCAGGTAACCAATCCATTTGGTAATAGTGAGCTGTTCTACAAGTTGATTGTACAGCTTGCATGTCATCTCCTGTTACATCTCCGTAGTAGATTAAACGCCCGGAATACGCATAGGCATTACGCATTGTCGCATAAATGGCGTTTAGTGAATAATCAATGTCGGAGAGAGATTTGATACTCGTTTCTGTTGGAATTTGTGTGGACGGTTCTAAATCCAACCAATCGTTTCCACATGAAGTAAACAATCCGATGGATAAGACTATTGATAAAAAATTATGTAATGTTCTCATATTGTTGTTTTTTAGTGGTTAAAAATTGATGTTGAGACCAAAAGTAACGGTTTTTAAAGGCGGTGTGGTTTGAGTTGCACTACCGGCACTAACAGCTTCAGGATCATAATTGTCATAGGCCGCCCATGTCCATAAATTGCTTGCTGATGCATAAAAACGAACATTTCCTATATTGATTTTATTTGTCCATTCTTTAGGTAACGTAATGCCGAATGTGATATTTTTTAAGCGGAAATAATCAGTACTGTGGATACGGCGGCTACTTGTTATTTTATGCATTGATACAGAAGATGATTTACCCGGCATATATACTTCTATATTGGTTTGATCACCTGGCTTTTTCCAGCTATCACGATAATAAGTCGGAATGTTTGCATAGGAATCGTAACCGCCATGTTCTGTCTTTTGTGCCCAAGTATCATAAGAATATCCTCCGAATTGATAGGAGAATAAGAAATTTAAATCAAGCCATTTATAACGCAATGAATTAGAGATACCTCCGTTAACAGTTGGTTCTGCATGTTTATAAGGAATGAATTGTGCATTTTTAGAGTTCTCGGTAATTTCTTTTATATAATTTCCGTTCTCATCCAATTCATTGGTATAGAATAGAGGATTTCCTGTTTCAGGATTGATGCCCGCAAATTCTTGTACATAGAATGTACGATAAGAACTTCCTACTTTGTGTATTTGGGTTCCACTGACAATTTGTGTCTGTTCGCCATCTAATTTTACAACTTTATTGGAGTTATGACCTAAATTGAAAGTTGTATTCCAGTTAAAGTCTTTTATTTTAATATTAGTGGAATTAATAGTTAATTCAATACCTTTATTTTTCACTTCACCTATATTCATTAAATAACTACTAAATCCTGTTGTCATGGATACAGGACAGTCCATTAATAAGTTTTTAGTTGTACGGGTATAATATTCAATCGTGAAGTTCAGACGATCCCAAAAACCAAAATCCAAGCCAATATTCATATTATAATTGGTTTCCCATTTCAGATTAGGATTTGCAATTTGGGACATTTGAATACCGGGTTGCTCCAAGTAACCACCACTAATGGAGCTTAATCCCATATAGCCGAAATAATCAGAAGGAAGAGTACCGTTTACACCGTATGATGCTCTTATACGCAAGTCTGTCAACCAATCTTTTACAGGTTGCATAAATTCTTCTTCAATAGTACGCCATGCTCCGGATACAGACCAAAATGTTCCCCAACGATTGTCACGGTGCAAACGTGAACTGCCATCAACACGAAAACTAGCTCCTAGATAATATTTATTTTTGTAATCGTAATTCAAACGGCTTAAATAGGATACCAGTCTGTACTTTGAATCACTTCCCCCTACAGATACTGTTTTCATTCCATTACTAATGGCATGTTTGTCGGGAGTTGTAAAATTGTAAGCTTCCCCTGATAAATAGTCATTGTAGGTATCATCAATTTCATATCCGGCAAGAAAGTCCAAATGATGAATGTTGTTGAAAGTAGTTAAATAGCTTAAGGTGTTACTCCATACCATTTTTTTATATTCTCTTATGCGTTTTACTACTTCTCCATTTTCATCTTCACCGTTGGAAGTACGTGGGTCATACCATTTCTCACCTTTTACAGTAGTGTAATCATAACTGAATGTTGTTTTGAATTTCAGATTTTTTATGATTTCGTATTCGGCATAAAGCGTATTGAATGCGCGTAGCATTTTTTCATGTTTATAATCGTATTCAGCTGATAATTTGGGGTTGCGGTCATTGGCTTTACGAATAAATTTACGATTCCAACTGCCATCTTCATTGTAGACCGGATCTGAAGGAGTAGCCCAATTACGTGAGGAATAGAAAGGAGATGTATAAGTGAATCCTTCGTCATAAACACTCTGATTTACATTTGAGAAAAGTATCTTGGCGCCTACAGTCAATTTGTCTGTTGCACTGAAATCTGCGTTCAAACGCCCTGTTACACGTTCCAAACCGGAACCTTGTACAATACCGTTCTGCTTCATATATGATAAAGAAGAGTAATATTTAAATTTATCGCTGCCACCGGCTAGTGATGCTTCATAGGTAGAATGATGTCCCTTTTGGAAAAGCTCTTTATTCCAGTCTGTGAAACCACACCATGGAATTGGAGCATATTTATCGATTTGCCCATCTGCATAAGTTTTACTTTGTGACATTAGCTCTTCCTCTGATATATTAGGATTTTTATCAGCTAGTTTACGTTGTTGATATAATATCAATCCATTGTAAATATATTCACGTCGTTCTTCTCCCCCCATAACTGGGCGATAATCCATTGCGAAATCATTGCTACCCCAGTCTGCTTTTAATGAAATTTGTGCTTTTCCGCTTTTTCCTTTCTTGGTGGAGATTAAAATAACTCCATTTGCAGCACGTGAACCATAAAGGGAGGCTGCTGCAGCATCTTTTATTACTGTAATATTTTCAATATCCGAGTTGTTTAATGTAGACATTATGTCAAATCCGGAGTCGGAGCTGGTAGCAGCAACAGAACCGGATTGGACGGGAACACCATCGATTACGTATAGTGGAGAATTGCTTGCATTGAAAGAACCCATACCACGAATACGGATAGAAGTGGAGGCACCAGGCTGACCTGAACTGGAAGTGACTTGTACTCCGGGAGCATTACCTTCTAGCAAACTGGAGAATGAAACTACGGGTAAATCTTTTAATTCTCCTGTCTTCACAGTAGAAGCAGAACCTGCGTATGCCGATTTCTTGAAAGTACCATAACCGGTAACAACCACTTCTTCCATAACATTATTATCAGGAGCCATGACTACTTTCAGTATCTTTCCGGCAGTGGCTTTAATTTCCTGCTTGGCATAACCTATATAGGAGATAATCAAAGTGGCAGGTATACGGTCTATATCTAATGAGAAGTGCCCGTCCAAATCTGTAGTAGTTCCATTCGTAGTACCTTTGACTAAGATATTCGCTCCAATAATAGGTTCTCCCGTCTCATCCAGTACTGTACCGGTTAATGTTGTTTTCTGTTGAGGAACAGCAGACTCTTTTTCTTCAATTTGCTTGATAGCAATAACGCCGTTGTGAACTGAATAGGTCAAACCGCTATTCATAAGACATTTATCAAGCACATTGGCTATTTTTTCGTTATTTACATTTAGGTTTTGGACTTTTATTTGTTTTACATCATTGGTGCTGTATACAAAAGTAAAGTCGGTTTGTCTTTGGATTTCCCAAAGAATTTCACTCAACGTGGCATTCTTGAATGAGGCTGTGACAGTGGCTTGTGCAAACACTTTGTTGGCAGCCTGCATAAAACCTGTGGTAATGATACAGAAAAATAGGAACGTAATCCACAAACGTTTACTACTTTTACCGTGATTGGTGTAGTTGTGTTTTTTGTCCATAATACATCATTTTTATTAGTTATAGAATGTGATTGTTTTGTTATTGACTTTTACGTGTACTTTTTGAGTCTCTTCCAACAAACGTACAAATGGAGTGATTTCCGAATACCGATCTACATTGCATCCGAAGCGTAGGTCTTTTATTTTCTCATTGGCAAAAATTACTTCCATGTCATACCAGCGTGATAGTATTTTCATGATATCTTCCAATCGCTGGTCTTTGAAATGAATTTTTCCTTTTATCCATGAGGTATAAAATCCGGCATCTACCATGCGTATCTGTATGCTGCTGTTTCCGAGGCTGATGGTAGCTTGCTGGGAAGGCTTTAAAATACAGCTTTCTCCAGTTTCTGTATTTACTTTGACAGAACCGTTTACCAAAGTTGTCTGATACTCTTCCTGTGGATAAGCAGAGATGTTGAATGTGGTTCCCAACACTTCTACTTGCATGCCTTGAGTGCATACTATAAATGGTTGCCCTGTTTTGCAGACTTCAAAATAGGCCTCGCCTTCCAGTTCCACTTTGCGTGGACCGTTATCAAATGTCACAGGAAAGCGGAGACTGGTCATTGCGTTCAGATGCACTTTTGTTCCATCACTTAACAATAGAGCATATTCTCCACCTCGTGGAGTTTCCACTTTATTATATACAGGCTTGTTTTTTGGGACTGTTTTTGATGTTACTTGGTAATTCAGCATTGTAGAGTCCATGTGGACTCGGGCTCCGTCTATTTTCTCAAGCAGACTCTCTGTTTCTTTATTTATATGGATTGTCTGGCCGTCCTCCAATGTCAGAATAGCTTGGGATTCCCCAGGTAGAATGGATTGTGCGATGAACTGTTTGTCCGAAAGAGAAACGGGCGAGGTGAATTTCATGGAAATACTTACAAAAAGGACAGGTAACAGAATGATTGCGGCATAACTTACTATTTTGATATATCTGCTTCTGTTATTATTTCTTTTGATTCGCTTTTCCACTTCTTTCCATCCGGATGAAGGATTGAATGCCGTATTTTTCCGGAAATGTTGCTTTTGGTTTTCTTCATCACAAATTTTCTTGAATAAAATCTCGTGCGCTGTAGATTCTTCTCTCCAAGCAGTTAGTTTTATTGTTTCTTCCGGGGTTATTTCTTCCGACAGATACCTTGCTATGAGGTTGGCTATATAGAAATCTTGTTTTATCATATTTTGACCTGTTTTTTATCTCTTTTATAATAAAACAGGTCTGTTTGAAATTTGGGTGAATAATAAAACGACTTTTTTTGGAAAAAAAATCAAATTAATGTCTTTTTATATAAAGAACAAGAGGAAGTAATAGTAGTCTTTCAAGTTCTCTCTGAGTTTCTTGTAGGCTATTTTCTTTAATGTATGGACTGTTTCTGTAGATATGTTTAGTCTGTCTGCTATTTCTGCGTTTTTTTTCCCTTCCAGAGATAGTTGCATAATGGCTTTCATTTGGTCAGGTAATTTATTTATGGCTTCAGAAACGATACGATAAGTTTCCTCTTCAACGATTGCATCGTGAAAAAAGGAATCCTTTTTCTTTTCGATGACATTTTGAGCGTATTCATATACTACTTTTGAATGCTCCAGTTCGTTGAGTGCTTTATTGCGTACAGCTGTATATAAAAATGCTTTTACCTGATGCAGATAAAAAAAATCTTCTCTTATTTGCCATAGTTTGGCAAATGAATCTTGTACAATATCTGCTGAAGTTTCTTGGTTTTCTGTATATTGATTGGCAAATAAGCATAGAGTTACATAATATTTATTGAAAATATCATGAAACCCTTGCTCATTAAGCTTAATACTTATAGTTGTATGAGAAGTTCCCGCTGCCACCTTTGCTTTTAATTTTCTCTAATTTTAGTGCGAATATAGAGAAAATTAATTAAAAACAGCCTCTTATTCTATTAAAATATTATTTTAAGTCTACTACAGTAATACCTGCCCCACCAAATTGTACGTGTTCGTCTTGATAGTGTGCTACTCCTGGAACACTTCCCAAATAGCTGCGAATCAGGGTGCGCAGTATGCCTGTACCTGTTCCGTGAAGGATACGTACACGGTCTATTCCCAATAGTATGGCATCATCGATAAAATAAGTTACTGCCTGTATCGCTTCATCGCCACGCATACCGCGTACATCAATATCTTGTTTGAAATTTAGTTTCTTTTCATATACCCGATCTTGTGTTTCACTGCTGACGAAGGTACTTTTTACCATTGTTTTCTGGGTGGGCTGTATTGGTGTGCTACGTTCCAGCTTATCCAGTTTTACATTGGTTTTTATCATTCCGAACATAACTATTGCATTTTTGCCATTAATTCCTAGTACTTCTCCGACACTGGATTGACCTTTGATCTTTACAGTGCTACCTACAGTGATAGGCTGTTCTTTGGGTATTGACAGTTGGGAAGATTCCGCCTTGGCTTTATCCTTTTTGTTTTTTTTCCGCTCTTGTTTTTCACGGAGTTTTTCCATTTTCCGGATGATTTCATCTTCCTTGTTCTTTTTCTCGATATCTTCTATCTGATTTTTAAAATCAGTCAGTTCCTGACGTGCCGATTGTGTACGTTCTTTGTCGGCTTGTGCTTCCTTGATGATACGGATGGTATTTTCAATTCGGGCATTTGATTCCTGTATCAATTTTTCCGCATCTTCTTTGGCCTTTCGTAAAATCTCTTTACGACTTTTCTCCAGTTCCTGTAGTTCTTCTTCGTATTTGGCGATGGTTTCTTCCATCTGTTTTTCTCGTTTGCGGATGTTCTGACGCTTGGTTTCCCAATAACGTTTGTCACGTACGATATCTTGTAGATATTTATCAGCATTGATATATTCACTCCCTACAATTTCGGATGCGTCGGCTATTACTTCTTCCGGTAAACCTATTTTCCTAGCTATTTCTACTGCAAATGAACTTCCCGGATTTCCTATTTGTAATTGGAATAAAGCTTGCATTAAATGCCTGTCATATAACATGGCACCATTAACCACTCCTTCGTGATCTTCGGCAAAATGTTTCAAATTTTGATAATGAGTGGTGATAACGCCGAATGTGCCCTTTTCATTGAAACGTTTCAACACAGCTTCAGCTATGGCTCCTCCAATTTGTGGTTCTGTACCTCCGCCGAATTCATCAATGAGGATAAGGCTGCGTTCGTTACAGCTTTTCATCATTGTTTTCATGTTGGTAAGGTGTGAGGAGTAGGTACTCAGATCGTCTTCGATACTTTGTTCGTCACCTATGTCTATAAAGATACTGCCGAATAATCCGGCATGGCTACGTTCATGCATCGGAACCGGCATACCACATTGTAACATATATTGTAGTAATCCCACAGTCTTCAGACAAACGGATTTACCTCCGGCATTCGGTCCGGATATAATTAGAATGCGTTGATTTTTAGTTAGTTCTATATCTAGAGGAACAACCTTTTTATTATGCTTGGCCAGCGAGAGTTGCAATAGTGGGTGTATGGCCATGGTCCAGTCCAAAATCTGTTTGTCTTCCAATGATGGTTTGGTGGCGTTCGTCTGAATGGAAAAATGGGCTTTGGCACGGATGAAATCAATTTCTGCCAAAAACTCGTATGACTGGAGGATGGCGGGGACCTGTGGGCGGATTATGATAGAGAAATCTGTCAGGATACGGATGATTTCCCGGCGTTCTTCTCCTTCCAATTCCCGTATTCTATTGTTTGCTTCCACTACTTCGGCCGGTTCTATGAAAACTGTTTTGCCGGTGGATGATTCATCGTGTACAATTCCCTTGATTTTCCGTTTTAATCCCGGTGCGACAGGGATGACGAGTCTTCCGTCACGCATGGTAGGAGTTACATCTTTATCAACATAACCTTCTGCTTGAGCGTTGCGTAGAATTGCATTCAAACTGCGTGATATGCTTCCGGCTGTCGAGGCCAACTCTCTGCGGATGCGTAATAATTCGGAAGAAGCGTTGTCTTTGATTTTTCCGAATTTGTCTAAGATGTTGTTTATACGCGTAATGAGTTGAGGAAACACGATAATATCTCCTGCCAGTTTTTGTAGGGCAGGGTAGGGGGAGTTTTCTTTTTCTTGTTCTTCGTCATTCGAGGTCAGTGTCAGAAAATGGATGATATCACGAATTGTTTCTAAAGAACGGCGTAAATCAAACAGTTCTTGCTCATCCAAATACATACCTTCTACGCGGATACGTTTTAGTGATGGTCGTACATCAAAAAATATTGGTCGGGAAAACTGTCTTCCTCTTGTATGATGCGCATGAATTCCATCACCTGTTCCAGCCATTCATTAATATCCTTAAAGGATTCTGAGAAGTTCATTTCATCTACTCTTTCTTGACCTAATGTGCTGAGACATTTCTCTTTTAGTAAATGACGGATGGAATCGAAACCTATTTTCTGTTCGAAATTCTGAGGGTATATCATGATTTATTTCTTTCGTTTATTATTCGTATGCAAAAATACGATTTGAAAATTTTATAGCAAAAAACTGGTAAACTATTTGCTTATTTAAAATAAAGTCGTACCTTTGCAGCGCTTTCAACAGAAAGTACTTTTGAAAAAAGAAGTCTTGGAGAGGTGGCAGAGTGGTCGATTGCGGCGGTCTTGAAAACCGTTGTACTGCGAGGTACCCGGGGTTCGAATCCCTGTCTCTCCGCAATAAATGCTGAAAATCAGTAATTTACAAGAAAAACACCCAATTTTACACCCTAAAAAGTAAAATTGGGTGTTTTGGCTTTATTTAATACTTTGTTCTTTTATTACTTATTTGGCTTTGCACTGTCTTTGGTTGCTTAGCTATTATTTATTGTATAATTTGAAAAGGGGATATTGTGTTGTTGGTGATATTTTTACACTAATATTTATTTGAATCATTTTCTTTCTTTAACTTTTTTAGAGTAGGGAATCTCCCGAATAATTCTGTCTTTTATAATAGTAATACATTCCTTTAGAGCTTGATTTTGTGTTATTATGTTTGTATCTTGGTGCTAAACGCATTATTTTTATATTGGATAGGCATTTAGGTTATGAATTGAATATAACTTTGGGCTTTTAAAGTACATTTCATTTTGTCAATGAAATACTAATTAATGGGTATTTTACTGATAAAGAAATTTGTATGATTTTGCATAAATGCATATCGCAAAGATGCAAAAACGATTTATTTTATTGTTTTGATAGTGGATTTGTTTACAGCTCTTGTATGTTATACTTTTATTTTCATGCTTTGGGCATAATAATGAAATTGAATGGTTATTTGTGATAAAATACCAATTAATTGGTATTTTATTGTACAGGAAAAATTCTTTAATTTGCAAAAACTAAATAGTATTAATATGAAAAAAATATTCATTCTTCTGTTCGTTTCCTTAGCATTATTTTCCTGTGAAAAAGAAGAAGATAATAAAATTTTTGAATATCAGTTGCTGCCAAGTGAGAATGTATCTAAACCATTTAGTTGTTTGGGGGAGAAACGTACTATTACTTTTACAATTATTCAAAAAACATTGATAGATGATATTTTAGATTCAGAGGTTCCGATTATTCCCAAGGATGTTTCGATAGAATTTGATAAAACTCTTTTTTCTGATATAGAGACAAAAATAAAGGGTGATCAGGTTGTATTAAATATAACCTCAAATATTAATAAGGAAGATAAAATTTTGAATGTTGATCTACAGATTTCTTACTCTACTATTAATGGTATAAAAGTAGAAAAAATTCCCCTAATTATAGATAAAGGGAAGTTGACATTTGTGTATAAAATCCATTCGGAACAGAATCCTTTTGTTCTACCAGTTGAAGGTGGAAAATTTGAATTGCCTTTTATTTGTAAAAAGCAGACATATTTGAATGATCAGTTTATAGAGGAAACTTATTCATCATTAAATGGATTGAGATTTAAAACGATAAGTACTGGTAATGTCTGGTTTCTTACGGTCAGAAAAGACGGGGAAAAAATCGGTTTTTACAAATTCACTTTTGTGGGAGAAGGACCATATAACCAAAAAACAGATCCAGAGTGCTATTTTAACATATATACCCATGATGCAAATTTAATTACAGATAATCCTACGGAAATATTCAGACAGGATTTCATACAACCCCAGACCCCGGGTGAGGATTATTATAAACCTTCTCGGTCCTCTTATAAACATGGTACTTTTGATTTTTAACATATTCGGTATTAACTTAATTATATTAATAATGAAACAGTATGTGTATTTATTGATTTTGCCAATTATGTTTTTAATTTCATGTTCCGATGATACTAACCCCACTGCTTGTTGATTTATTTCAAAAATATGCTGAATTCAAGAATGCCCATAAAAATTCAATAACATGAAAATATCCCTTTTATTTTTAATAGTTTTATTCTGTGGCTCTTGTGCCGGATATAGGGTTAGTCGTTTCACCACTGATCCTGTGAAAATTGGCTCTCCAAAAGAATTGGTTTTAAAGAAATATGGTCCTCCTTTTAAAATTAATTCATATAATAATGGAAACAAAACATTAGAAGTTCTTTATTATAAAGAACCTATGGTTGTAGCTCGATACGAATATATCTTAACAACAAGTCTTACATTCGATGATTCTATTTTAACGTGAGTTCGAAATAAAATCAAAAAATAGCAAGTTGTCCGTCATTGACAAACTTTACGTCAATGGCGGGCTTCTTTTCAAAAAAGCAGTATGCCGCGATAGCCGACAAGGAGTTGGCTATAAAG
>ENA-OPYX01000333-OPYX01000333.1-human-gut-metagenome-genome-assembly--contig:-NODE-333-length-28104-cov-3.498123_pt1 | contig 28104 bp, 31 predicted proteins | sample MGYA00242639_ERZ504486 | MGnify/ENA primary metagenome ERZ504486 (study PRJEB26092, sample SAMD00036296) | human gut metagenome | host: Homo sapiens | study: EMG produced TPA metagenomics assembly of... | reverse complement strand
ATAAGTACTGCAGCCAGAGGCAGCATGATCACACGCAGTAGGGGATATAACATGGAAGAAATGGCATATCCTTTTTGTTCCATTCCACTTGGTATGATCTTTGGAAAAATACTGTTATATGCCAGTTCATCCAGACTTCCCAGTGTAGCAAGAAGCAAAGAATATCCAAGATAACCAACGTATGAAAAGTCGAAAAACAGCAAATAGATTCCCATAAGAGCATAAAAGATTCCATTGATGAAATCTCCAAATACAAGAAATGGTTTTCTGGGAAAGCGGTCCATCCAGGGAGCAACCAACAGTGGGATTAAAAAATTTGGGGATCAATTGGATTGCGATTACAAGAGCAGATGCAAAGGTGCTTCCAGTTTCATCAAAAACAAGAAATGACAATGCGAAATTGCCCACAATTCCTCCCATACATCCAAAAGTTGTAGCTGCAATCAACAGAGAAAAATTTTCTGGTCCATAAGGGATTCTTCATATCGTGATATCACCTCCTGTTTTTTTAGTATACAGGAAGAATGAAAGAAAGAAAATAAGGGAAAATTGAGAAAATTTTATGAAAGTTTTCAGGTAAAAGACGAAAAGAAAGAGATGTTGAAAAAAGAACATCAGGAAATGAGGCATAAATATGGGCAAGGTGGATAATAATAAGCATATTGTTAATAGTTCAGACGGAAAATCCGGACGTAGTGGATTAAATGTAATGTTAAGGCTTATAGGTCTTGTAAAACCGCTTGCTGGTTATATGGCGGTGGCAATTCTTATGGGACTTGCAGGACATTTATGTGCTTCTTTTATAACAATATTCGGTGGTTATGCAATACTCGATGTATCAGGGTATGATACAGGACTCACACTTGGTGTGATATTCGTGTGCGTAATTGTGTTCGCACTTGTAAGGGCAGGTTTCAGATATGCAGAACAGTCGTGTAATCATTTTATAGCATTTAAGTTACTTGCAATAATAAGAGATAAAGTATTCAGGGCATTAAGAAAGCTTTGTCCAGCCAGGCTTGAGGGCAGGGACAGAGGCGACCTTATATCTATAATAACTTCGGATATAGAGCTTCTTGAGGTGTTCTACGCACATACAATATCACCTATTGCGATAGCTGTATTGTATACAATAATTATGTGTTGTTATATAGGCTCATTTCACTGGTCGCTGGCACTTATTGCACTTATAGCATATATATGTGTAGGTGTTGCGATACCGCTTATTGCATCTAAGGCAAGCGGAGATGATGGTTTAAGATACAGAACTAAGTCGGGAGAACTCAGCAGCTTCGTACTTGAAAGCCTAAGAGGTGCTTCTGAGACAATACAGTACAGTAATGGCACTAAACGACTTGAACTTATGAATGGCAGGACGGATGATTTATCAGAAGATGCAAGAAGAATGAAGAATGTGTCTGGTGTTAATACAGCGGTTACTAATGTGTGTATACTGGTATTTGACATAATTATGCTTCTTGCAGGTGTTAAGCTTTATTATGCCGGTATTATAGGCTTTGATGGTGTACTCCTTACTACTATTGCATTATTCTCATCATTTGGACCGGCAGTGGCGCTGGCGGCGTTAGGAAGTACATTGCAGAGTACATTTGCGGCAGGTAACAGAGTTCTTGATATATTAGATGAAGAACCGGTTATAGAGGAACTTACGGGTAATAAAGAAATTGAATTTGAAGGTATTAATGCGGAAGATGTTACATTTGCCTATGGACAAGAAACTATACTTGATAATTTCAGTATTGATATTAAGAAGGGTGAAATAACTGGAATAATAGGAAAGAGCGGAAGTGGAAAGTCAACGCTCCTTAAGCTGTTTATGCGTTTCTGGGATACAGATAAAGGAAGAATAAGTATTTCAGGCAGTGATATTAAGAATATTAACACTTCTAACTTAAGGGATATGGAAGGTTTTATGACACAGGATACACATCTGTTTCACGACAGCATAAAGAACAATATAAGAATTGCAAAGCTTGATGCGACAGATGAAGAAATTGTGAATGCCTGCAAGAAAGCTTCCATACACGATTTTATACAGTCGCTTCCACAGGGCTATGATACACCTGTAGGAGAATTGGGAGATACACTTCGGATGGAGGAGAAAGCAGCGTATAGGACTTGCTAGGGTATTTCTTCATAATGCACCTTTAATACTCTTAGATGAGCCTACAAGCAATCTTGACAGTCTTAACGAGGCGGTTATCCTTAAATCGCTTAATGAGGAAAGACAGAATAAGACGGTTGTGCTGGTGTCACACAGACAGTCAACTATGAGAATTACGGATAAGATATATTCCGTAGAGAATGGGCGAATGAGTTAATAATTATGAAAAAGACAGATATAATAAAAGAGAGAAAAGAGAAGCAGATGGTTTCTTATATGATAGTGTTATATTGTAAGAAAAATCATCATAATAAATATAATAAGGGCAGTATCAATAAAAATGGCTTGTGTGCTGAGTGTCAGGAGCTTGCTGAGTATGCAGGATTAAGAAGTGATAAATGCCCATTTATGGAAACTAAGACATTCTGTGCTAACTGCAAGGTACATTGCTATAATCAGGAGATGAGGGGGAAGATAAAAGCAGTAATGAGATTTTCAGGACCGAGAATGATGTTTCATCATCCGGTTGCGGCTATTCATCACATTGTTTCAACAATGCGTGAGAAGAAAAGGCTAAGAAAGGAAAGTGAATATTAAATATGAGAATTGAGGTGGTATATGGGGTGTTAATTCCTTTATTGGGAACAACACTAGGAGCAGCTTGTGTGTTTTTTATGAGGAAGAATATGAAAGATGGGATACAAAGAAGCCTTACAGGCTTTGCATCCGGAGTTATGGTTGCAGCTTCTGTATGGAGTCTGCTTATTCCGTCAATTGAACAGTCAGAAGGTATGGGAAGATTTGCGTTCGTGCCGGCACTTGTCGGTTTATGGGCTGGTATGCTGTTCTTGCTGCTGCTTGATAATATAACGCCTCATCTGCATATTAATAGTGAGGTTTCGGAAGGACCAAGAACTAATCTAAAAAAAAACGACTATGCTTGTCCTTGCAGTGACAATTCATAATATACCTGAGGGGATGGCAGTTGGTGTTGTGTATGCGGGCTTTCTGCTTGGCAATTCAGGAATTACAGCAATGGCGGCACTTGTGCTGTCGGTTGGAATAGCAATTCAGAATTTCCCAGAGGGAGCTATTATATCAATGCCGCTAAGAGCTAACGGGCTTGGCAGGGGGAAGTCATTTCTGTATGGATTTCTGTCAGGCGTGGTTGAACCTGTAGCTGCATTCGTAACGATACTGGCAGCAGGAATAATTACACCTGCAATGCCATATCTTTTAAGCTTTGCGGCAGGAGCTATGATATATGTTGTAGTAGAAGAACTTATTCCGGAGATGTCACAGGGGAGGCATTCTAATATTGGAGTAATTGCATTTGCGATAGGTTTTGGAATAATGATGATGTTAGATGTGGCATTAGGATAAATGTGTATTAGGAACTTGTAAATGTTACTAAAATGTGGTTTACTTATAAGGATATGATATTGATAGGCTTATGCGTACTGAGAAAGGTATGGTTATTAGATGAGAGTTGGATTAGGTTATGATGTTCATAAGTTAGTTGAAGATAGAAAGCTTATAATCGGTGGAGTAGAGATTCCTTATGAGAAAGGATTGTTAGGCCATTCAGATGCAGATGTATTATTACACGCAATTATGGATGCACTTTTAGGTGCCGCGGCACTTGGAGATATAGGAAAGCATTTTCCAGATACAGATGATGCTTACAAGGGCATATCAAGCATTAAGCTTTTAGAGGAAGTTGGTGTGCTTCTTGATAAGAATAATTATATAATCGAGAATATAGATGCTACAATTATTGCACAGAAGCCTAAAATGCGTCCTTATATAGATGCCATGAGAGAGAATATTGCAAAGGCATTAAAGATTGATGTTAACTGTGTTAATGTAAAGGCGACAACAGAAGAAGGTCTTGGCTTTACAGGAACAGGTGAGGGCATATCCTCACAGGCTATATGCAGTCTTGTGTCAGTGTCTAATTATATATATGGTGATTCGGATATGACTAACTGTTGCAGCGGCTGTAATGGATGTGCTGCAAGAAGAACACAGGAGTAAGTCTGGTCACAGGATTACAATTGAGTAATTATTAGGAATTCAGCATATCTGATTGTGATTAAATATCATATAATAGATTAAGATTAATTAGTTAGGAAGTTATCAGATATGAAATATTTAGATTTTATAAAGCAGGAAATGGCTGTCATTATGGATAGGGATCCTGCGATTAAAAGTAAAATGGAAGTGTTCCTTTATCCAAGCTTCTGGGCATTGTTAAAGTACAGAAAAGCCCATAAGCTTTATAAGAAAGGGCATTTCTACAGAGCAAGAAAGCTGTCACAAAGAACAGCAAGAAAGACAGGAATAGAAATCCACCCAGGTGCAACTATTGGCGAAGGGTTATTTATTGACCACGGACATGGTGTTGTCATCGGTGAAACTGCTATTATAGGAGATAATGTAACACTCTATCAGGGAGTTACGCTTGGTGGAACAGGCAAAGAGCAGGGCAAACGTCATCCGACACTTGGAAGCAACATAATGGTTGGTGCAGGTGCTAAGGTATTAGGTTCTGTGACTATAGGTGATAATTGTAAGATAGGTGCAGGTTCAGTAGTGTTAAAAAATGTGCCACCTAACTCAACAGTTGTAGGTGTCCCTGGCAGAGTTGTTATGAGAGGTGATGTAAGAGTGCTTGAAGATCTTGACCAGATACATCTTCCAGACCCGGTTATGAGCGATATAGAATATCTTAAGGAGCAGAATAAGAAGCTTAAGAAACGTATCGCACATCTTGAAAATCTTGTTAATGAGCCAAGAAATATAGAAGAATAGAAGATTAATTTTACCGACATAAAGAAAGGATCAAAGTTATTATGAAGATTTATAATACACTTTCAAGAAGTAAAGAAGAATTCGTGCCATTAGAAGAAGGCAAAGTTAAAATGTATGTATGCGGACCAACAGTGTATAACCTTATACATATTGGTAATGCAAGACCTATGATAGTGTTTGATACAGTAAGGAGATATCTTGAGTACAAGGGATATGATGTTAATTATGTATCTAACTTTACAGATGTGGATGATAAGATTATTAAGAAGGCTATAGAAGAAGGAGTTACAGCAGAAGAAATCTCTAAGCGTTATATTAAGGAATGTAAAAAGGATATGGCTGGAATGAATATTAAGCCAGCAACAACACATCCTCTTGCTACACAGGAAATTGACGGTATGATTGATATGATAAAGACACTTATCGATAAAGGTTATGCCTATGAGAAGAATGGTACTGTATATTACAGAACAAGACGTTTTGAGGGTTATGGAAAGCTTTCTAAGAAGAATATAGATGATTTAGAGGCTGGACATAGAGATGATGCACACAAGCTTAAGGTATCAGGTGAAGATGAGAAGGAAGATCCACTTGATTTCGTATTATGGAAGCCAAAGAAGGACGGAGAGCCTTATTGGGAGTCACCTTGGAGTGAAGGACGTCCGGGCTGGCATATAGAGTGTTCTGTAATGTCTAAGAAGTATCTTGCAGATGAGATAGATATTCACGCAGGCGGTGAGGATTTAATATTCCCGCATCACGAGAATGAAATTGCACAGTCAGAAGCCGCTAACGGAGTTCCGTTTGCCAAGTACTGGATGCACAATGCATTCCTTAATATTGATAATAAGAAAATGTCTAAGTCATTAGGTAATTTCTTTACAGTAAGAGATATTTCAAAGGAATATGATTTACAGGTATTAAGATTTTTTATGCTTTCAGCACATTACAGGAATCCTATTAATTTCAGCCATGACCTTATGGAAGCAGCCAAGAATGGTCTTGACAGAATAATCACAGCAGTTACTAATCTTACACATCTTGAAAAGAGTGCTAAAGATAGTGCTATGACAGAAGATGAGAAGAAGGTAATAGATTCAACTAAAGACATTTATGGTAAATTTGAAGCTGCTATGGATGATGACTTTAATACAGCTGATGCAATATCAGCAGTATTTGAATTAGTTAAGCTTGCTAATTCTAATTCATCAGAGGACAATACTAAGGAATATATAACAGCACTTAAGGAAAGTATTGTTACACTTGCTGATATATTAGGACTTAAGGTCATTAAGGAAGAAGAACTTCTTGATGAAGATATAGAAGCACTTATCGCAGAAAGACAGCAGGCAAGAAAAGATAAGAATTTTGCAAGAGCTGACGAGATAAGAGATGAACTTACGGCTAAGGGAATTATTCTTGAGGATACAAGAGAAGGTGTCAGATGGAAGAGAGCATAAAAGATAACCTGACAAGTGACATATGGGATGTACTTGGACTAAAAAGTGTAAGTCCAAGACAGCTTTCCCCACTTGTTCTTGCGTATATAGGTGACAGTATATTTGACTTAGTAGTAAAGACTAAGATAGTTACTGCTGGCAATACACAGGTTAATAAGATGAACAGGGCTGCAAGCAGTATTGTCAAGGCTGAGTCACAGTCTAAGATGATAGGTTATCTTGAAGATAAGCTTACCGAGGAAGAAGGAAGTGTATACAAGAGAGGCAGAAATGCCAAATCCTACACATCAGCCAAGAATGCTTCCATAAGTGATTATAGAAGGGCGACAGGCTTTGAGGCACTTATGGGTTATCTGTATTTGTCAGGACAGTATGAAAGAATGTGTGAGCTTATTAAAGATGCACTTGACTGGCTTGAAAATGATAATAAACAGGCATAAAAGAAAGGTTAGAATTCATAAATATGAGATATAAGGAATTAACATTTGAGGGGCGTAATGCAGTCATTGAGGCATTTCGTTCTGGAAAGACAATTGATAAGCTGTTTATTCTTGATGGCTGTCAGGACGGTCCTATAAAGAGTATTGTAAGAGAAGCTAAGAAGACTTCAACAATAATTAACTATGTGGACAAGGAAAGACTTGACAGACTTGCCAATACAGGACACCATCAGGGCGTTGTTGCAATAGGTGCAGCTTATGAATATGCAGAAGTTGAAGATATATTAGAAGTTGCAAGATGCAAGGGCGAAGCACCATTTATATTTGTTCTTGATGAGATTGAAGATCCACATAATCTTGGTGCAATAATAAGAACAGCTAATCTTGCAGGAGCACATGGTGTTATTATCCCTAAGAGAAGAGCTGTAGGACTTACAGCGACAGTAGCCAAGACATCAGCAGGTGCAATTAATTATACACCAGTAGCCAAGGTTACTAATATAGCTAACACTATTGAGGCATTAAAAGAAAAGAGGGCTTGTGGTTCGTATGTGCAGATATGGGTGGCGAAACTATGTATAACCTTGATTTAAAAAGGACCGATAGGTCTTGTTATAGGCAATGAAGGCAATGGCGTAAGCCGTCTTGTAAAAGAGAAATGTGATTTTGTTGCCTCAATTCCTATGAAGGGAGATATAGACTCTCTTAATGCTTCGGTTGCGGCAGGAGTTATGGCGTTTGAAATAGTAAGGCAGAGAATGGTATGAAGCATTATGAGTTGTACAAAGATGAAGAACTTGTAAGTATGTATCGTGACGGAGATGCAAGAGCTGTGGATGAGATTATGGAAAGATATAAGAATCTTGTTAGAAAAAAAGCGAATGCTATGTATATAGTCGGCGGGGATAAAGACGACCTTATACAGGAGGGAATGATAGGACTTTATAAGGCAGTCACAACATATGATGAGCTAAAGGCAGCTTCGTTTGCTACATTTGCCTCACTATGTATTAACGGACAGCTTATGAATGCAGTAAAAGCTTCTAATGCCAAGAAAAATACCCCTCTTAATTCCTATGTATCATTTGATACTCCAGCGAACAAATCAGACGATGAGTCAGATATGAAGCTTGTGGATACATTAGTACACGACAGTGAACAAAATCCAGAAGCACTATACATTGACAGGGAAGTAACAGACAATCTGGAAGAAAAGGCCTTCGAGTCATTGAGTCCGTTCGAGAAACAGGTAGTAACACTCCTTATGGAAGGCAACGACTATATAAAATAGCCGACCAGCTAGGCAAGACACCCAAATCAATAGACAACGCAATACAGCGTTCAAGAAATAAGATAAAAATAATTGTAGATTAGCTATAAATATACTTGATTAATCATTACAAAAATGATATAAATAAAATTGCTGTAAAATACAGCAGTTATGCTATTGTAGCTCAGTGGCAGAGCACTTCATTGGTAATGAAGAGGTCGGGGGTCCAATTCCCCTCAATAGCTTGCGCGAGTAACGAGTACAATACCACCGTCACATAATTCACAAATGTGACGGTGGTATTATATATCATTCCAACCAACTCTACAGCTTGTCCAGTGTCGAGAGAACCAAAAAAATTTTCCACCGGGGTATGCTTGCATACATCGGTGGAAAATCTTTTTTGGTTCTCAAAGGCGCAGAGCGCCGCACCAGACAATGCGAAGAATTGGCTGGTGTGACACTGTACAAGCGTCCGTTCGCCACCCCTCAACATTCACATATCTCCAATTCCATGTGTCACTACGTATTAGACGAGTACCGCGACAACAGAAATAGCAAAGCTATTACTGTTGCAATTAACCAAATCTATGCACACGCTTTTAGCCGTGTGCGTAGGCTGTTTGAATATCTAAATCAAGTATATGCTTTAAGCCGCACGCAGACAGTCAAATTAAGTAAAATCACCTAACCACCACCGCCTGATAATAATACTTCTGATAATAAGTAACAAATTCCTCCATTGACCTCTCCACAATCCCATAAGTCGGGTCAGCCAATGTCACGACCCCTCTGTCAATATCATATCCGGAAAGTGCTGCACAATGCTCATTGCGAGGCCATGTAAATACAGTCCCATCATCAAGTGTTACATCATTATACTTAACATCGGGGTCATTATAATTATAGCTTGTCCATACAATAACAGGATGTCCAAGTGACAATTCGGTAAACAGATCCTCAACCGGTGAGTAACTCATTATGTATGCTGAATAAGACGAATTCTGGCTCTTTAAAAATGAGTTGGCGGCATTAGCAATAGCAGGAGCGAAACAGCCGCTGCCTGTTGTCTTCCACGGAGAACCCCAGAAATATTCAACGAAACACCCTTGCGTTACAGTGTCACGCATATCAAGATAATTTCTTGCAAGAGTTTCTTTATCAATGCCATAGCCAAGATAATTAAGCACCTCTGTCAATGATGTTATCTCACAGCCTGTTGGAAGTTCAGGATACTGGCTCACAAAAGGAATATCAAGGCTGAAAGAATTAGGATATTCGTAATTCTCTGCAGCTCTTGTAGTGTGTTCAAGTATTGCTGATTTAATTCTTTCCGGGTCAACAGAAAGAGTTTCAAGTGTGCTGTCAACATTTAACACAACAGTGTTGTCGTCCTCCTTTTGTTTGTGGTTATCACGGTAATATATGCCAATAACCAGACACAGGGCAGTAATAGATATAAGAAGTATAAAGGTTGTTAATATATTTTTTCGTTTCTTGTTATTTTTTTTGTTCTTTTTGTTCTTAGCGGCTTTATTGTTACCTGCCATATATAAAATCCTTTTCTTTTATTAATAATTAATGCTAATTTCTTAATATATGTAGTTCCTTGGTGGTTTTATATCCGATTGTCATCATGTAATGCACACCACGCACTGAGCACGTTAAGACAGTCTTTATTAAGCGTGTAGTCCGTTCGTGATACAGTTTTCTCGCAGTTGTTGATTGGCAATCTTAAATATGAGGTCTGTCCAGTTACAGCAAGAATATGAAGCAATTCTTCAATTTCACCATTGTTAAGAATTTGTTCAAATGAAGATGGAGAAAAATATTTGTTATTACGATTACGCATTAGCCACCTCCGTATACAATTATGATAATTATATATAAAAATGCCTTAAAGCTCAATCGTAAAACAGCAATCATTCTAATTTATGGTGTGACTAATTATAATTTGATATGCAGAATACATATGAAGTTCAAGAACATATTATTATAATGAACTTGCTTGTTTTTCAGAATAATTAAACTACTTTTGTAAACTTCTTTCATAAACCCATTGATTGAAACTGCCAACTTGTGTTATTATATCAGTTGTGGTTTTCTGTTTACAGGCCACTAATGTTATATGCTATATTAGGAACTAGCAGAATGGAGGAAGCTATGGTAAAAGCTATTGTTGGTGCGAACTGGGGAGATGAAGGAAAAGGTAAGATTACAGATATGCTTGCCGAAGAATCTGATATCGTTGTAAGATTCCAGGGAGGAAGTAACGCTGGACATACAATCATCAATGATTATGGTAAGTTTGCATTACATCTCCTGCCATCAGGAGTATTTTATAATCATATTACAAGTGTAATCGGTAATGGTGTTGCATTAAATATTCCATACCTTGTAAAGGAACTTAAAAGTCTTACAGACAGGAATGTTCCAATGCCTAAGATTCTTGTATCAGACAGAGCACAGATTATGATGCCATATCATATAGATTTTGATACATATGAAGAAGCCAGACTTGCAGGTAAGTCATTTGGTTCAACTAAGTCAGGAATTGCTCCATTCTATTCAGATAAATATGCTAAGATTGGTTTTCAGGTAAGTGAATTATTTGGAGATGAGAATACCCTTAAAGAGAAGATTGCCAATGTATGTACATTAAAGAATGTAATGCTTGAACATCTTTATCATCAGCCACTTCTTAATGAAGAAGATATATTTAATACACTTATGGAATACAAAGAGATGGTTAAGCCATATGTATGTGATACATCAGCTTATCTTCATCAGGCACTTAAGGAAGGCAAGAAGATTCTTCTTGAAGGTCAGTTAGGTTCACTTAAAGACCCAGACCACGGAATATATCCAATGGTTACATCTTCATCAACACTTGCTCCTTATGGTGCTATTGGTGCTGGTATTCCAGCAGCTTCAATTACAGATGTTGTAACAGTTGTTAAGGCATACTCATCAGCAGTAGGTGCTGGTGCATTTGTAAGTGAGATATTCGGAGAGGAAGCTGACGAGTTAAGAAAGCGCGGTGGTGACGGCGGCGAGTTCGGTGCTACAACAGGACGTCCAAGAAGAATGGGCTGGTTCGATGCAGTTGCTACACGTTATGGTGTGCGTATGCAGGGAACAACAGAAGTTGCTCTTACAGTAGTTGATGTACTTGGATATCTTGATGAAATTCCTATGTGTGTAGGCTATGAGATAGATGGAAAGGTTACTAAGGACTTCCCAACTACTTCAGAGCTTGAGAAGGCTAAGCCAGTATTAAAGACACTTCCAGGCTGGAAATGCGATATAAGAGGAATTAAGAATTACGAAGATCTTCCAAAGGAATGCCGTGATTATGTAGAAGCTATCGAGAAAGAGATAGAAGCACCTATAACAATGGTATCGAATGGACCAGGAAGACACGAGATTATTCACAGAGTAAGCTCATACAGCAAATAATTAATAATAACAATAATGCCGTATCTGTAGTCATTAAGATTATCAGATACGGCAAATTTGCGTTAAATAGATTGGTTATATATAATTAATGGTTTCGTCCGGACAGATATTTGTACATAAGCATCATAGCGTAGGCTACGATGGGAAGAACAATATCTGTAAAGATAAGACCTTTGAATAAAGTATGTGCTGTTTCATTATCAATAAATGCTGTGATTAAGGTTGTAAGCAGTAATATGCCCCACGCTATAACTATTATAAGTGCGGCGGCTTTTTTGAATTTTTTCATAAATTATCCTCATTTCTAATGGATTTAATAATATAGAAATGTTATCATATTTTTATTATATATAAAAGGGATATAATTATTAACTATATATAGTTATGTATAAAGAAATATAATTATATGAGTGCTGTGATTATCAGGCGGCTCATAGATGTGAGAGAAAGGTATTAACAGAGGTAGTGATTATGACAAAGAATGTATTGGATTATTTGTATACATCTAAAGAAAAGTTTCCATTAAAGACGGCAGTGGCTGATAATGTATCATCAATGACATATACAGAACTTGTAGATAATGCGACAACAATAGCTGTTGCACTTCTTAAGTACACAGGAGCAAGAAAGGCAGTTCCTATATATATGGATAAAAAGCTGTGTTACACTTGCGGCATTTATGGGTGTAGTAATGACAGGCAATTTTTATGTGCTTTTAGAGCCAGCACATCCGGCAGAGAGAATTCACAGCATACTTGATACTCTTCAGGCGGATATTATTGTACTAACAGAAAGAATGAGAAGAAGGCTGCAAAGCTCGAGTTTACAGGCAATATTGTATACATTGAAGACCTGCTTGAAGCACAGGTTACAGATGAGGACAGAAAGAAGCTTTCGGATATTAAGGCAAATGCTCTTGATATAGATCCATTATATGCAATATTTACATCAGGTTCTACAGGAGTACCTAAGGGAGTTGTTGTAAACCACCGTTCGGTTATAGATTTTATAGAATGTTTTACAGATATATTTGGAATAACAGACAAGGATGTAATTGGTAATCAGGCACCATTTGACTTTGATGTATCGGTTAAGGATATATATTCAAGCTTAAAATGCGGAGCAACACTCCAGATTATACCAAAGAGTATGTTCTCATTCCCAACAAGGCTCTTAGACTACCTTGATGATAACAATGTTACAACTCTTATATGGGCTGTATCAGCGTTATGTATAATAACTACACTTAAGGGCTTTGATTATAAAGTGCCAAAGGCAATTAATAAAGTTATATTCTCAGGTGAGGTAATGCCTATAAAGCACCTTAATATATGGAGAGAATATTATAAGGATGCGTTATTTGCCAACGTATATGGTCCCACAGAGATTACCTGCAACTGCACATATTATATTATAGACAGGGAATTTGCTATTGATGATGTTCTTCCAATGGGCAAGGCATTTCCTAATGAGAGAGTATTCTTATTAGATGAGAATGATAAACTTATTAAGAACAGTGAAGCTGATAAGACAGGCGAGATATGTGTATCAGGAACAGCGGTTACAATGGGTTACTTTAACAATAAAGAAAAGACAGACAGTGCATTTGTCCAGAACCCGCTTAATGGCAGTTATAATGAAATTATATATAGAACTGGTGATTTGGGATATTATAATGATAATAAGGAAATGTGTTTCTCGTCAAGAAAGGACTTCCAGATAAAGCACAATGGACACAGAATTGAATTAGGAGAGCTTGATATGGCTATTAATTCAATGGATAACATACAGAGAGCCTGCTGTATATACCAGCAGGAGGAGAATAAGATATACGCTTTTTATGAGGGGGAGCAGGATAATAAGTCACTCACTCATTATCTTTTATCCAAACTTCCTAAATTTATGATTCCGGAGGTTATGATTAACGTAAAGTCAATGCCTCTTACTAAAAATGGAAAGATAGACAGAAAAGCTTTAATGGAGGAATATAATGCTTAGTACAGAAAAAAATTATTGAGATAGCGGACCAACATTCAACACCATTGTATATATTAGATAAAGAAGCACTTGAAAATAGAATTAATGAGATAAAGGCTATATTAGGAGAAGGGGTTACACTCTGCTATGCTATGAAAGCTAATCCATTTTTTGTAGATGCATTTAAACATCTTAATACTAAGTATGAGGTGTGTTCACCGGGAGAATTTGCAATATGCGAGCGATGAGAAGGTCAATATGAAAGATATTGTATTATCCGGTGTTAATAAGGAGAAAGCTGATATATGCCACGTTTAAATGATTGCGGCGGAGTTGGTGTTTATACAGTAGAGTCAAAGGAACAGTATAGCCTTTTATCAGAATGTGCAAGGGAAGCTGAAGTTACAATAGATGTGCTTTTAAGAGTAACAAGCGGCAACCAGTTCGGACTTGATGAGGAAGATATTAAGGATATTGTTAAGAACAGGGAGCAGTATCCAGAGCTTAATATCCGTGGTGTCCAGTGCTATACAGGCACACAGAAGAAAAAGTTTGATATTATAAAGTCAGAAATAGAGTGGCTTGATGGACTTTGCGACAGTCTTTATGCAGATTATGGCTTTAAAGCAGAAGAATTAGAGTATGGTCCGGGACTTCCGGTATCATATTTTGGTGATGTGGCATATGATAATAATTATGATATGTTAAAGGAGCTTGCTGCTTTACTTGAAAATTACAAGACAAAGTACAGCATAACACTTGAAATGGGCAGATATCTTGTGGCTGAGTGCGGCGTATATGTAACAGGAATTGCTGATATTAAGAAGAACAAGGGACAGCAGTATGTAATAGTTGATGGCGGCATTAACCACGTTAATTATTATGGACAGGCTATGGCTATGAAGATACCGGCATATTCATATGTAAAAGCAGATGGAACAGTAGTTAAGGACAGAAATGTAATGTCAAGGCTTAACGGAACAGATGATGAGAAATGGACAATATGCGGTTCACTCTGTACAGTCGCAGATCTCATTGTTAAAAATCTTCCAATTGGCACACCGGAATGTAATGACAAGATAATATTTTACAATATTGGAGCATATTCAATAACAGAGGGTATATATCTTTTCTTAAGCAGGAAGATGCCTGTTATAACAGCTTACAATAAAGACGGAAGCGTGGAAGTATACAGAGATGTGATAAGCTCAGACAGAATTAATTCAAGACAGAATTTATTGAGTTAAATTTACTGGATTAAATATGGCTGATACGAAATAATCTGTATGGGATATTGCAGCTTATACAATATATGATAATAATTTATATAAAATATGCTTGACTTAATATATACATATGTTATATTTTGTATCTGATAGGATTCCTGTTTTTAGTGAGGGCAGAGTGCTTAATTGTAGCTGCCTTATATTATAATGGAATTATTTTAGATGGTGGAAGTTAACAATTTAACTATTCATGACGATATTTTTATTAAGAAAGGCTAGGTTTTTTATAATGGATCAGTTATTGGATATTTTGACAGAGGTTAATTCAGATGTGGATTACGAAACATGCGATACACTCGTAGATGATGGAATTTTAGATTCTTTTGATATTGTATCAATTGTAGGTGAATTAAATGACACATTTGATATCAATATTACTCCTGTTGATATTGTACCTGAGAATTTTAATTCAGCAGAAGCTATGTGGGATATGATTCAGCGTCTTTCTGAGTAATTAACATAATATATGGCTGTTCTTAGAGCGTGGTACGTTTAAGGATAGTCATTAATAAGTTAATTGACGTTAGTATGTATGTAAGGCACGGAGGCCGAAGTCAGCAGACAAGGAGGAATGGTTATGGCAACAATTTCAGCTTATACTTCCAGTTCAATTTCAACATTGTTTTCTGGTCTTAATTCAAGCAGCAGTAACAACAGCTTTGGAATTGGAAGTCTTGATCTTAGTACTTACAATTCAATTAAGACAGGTGCTTACAAGCAGTTATTAAAGTCTTATTATGCTAAGAATCCTGTTTCATCAAACAGCAGTTCATCTAAGACAGATAACAGCAGTGCAACAACAATTTCATCACAGAAGATTAATGCGACTAAGACTAAGGATGCTTCAAAGGCAGTTGTTAATGATGCAACTGATTTAAGAAAGACATCTTTATGGCAGAAGAAGTCTGTTACTAATGAAGATGGAACAACAGAGAATAAGTATGACGCAGATGCAATCTATAAGGCTGTATCAGCATTTGTCAAAGATTATAATTCTATGATTGATGCGACAGGTGACTCTTCTGATACAAGTGTATTAAGAACAGCATCTAATATGGTTAATACAACCAAAGCTAATTCCAAGGTATTAAAGGAACTTGGAATAAGCGTTGACAGCAATAACAAGCTTGTTATTGACAAAGACACATTTATGGCAGCGGATATGTCAGTTGCTAAGTCGGCATTTGCTGGTGCAGGCTCATTTGGACAGTCTGTTGCTAACAGTGCAGCATCTATATACAGTAGTTCGGCTACTACATTAGCTAAGTTACAGACACAGAACCTTTATGGCTCTGATGGCAGCTACAGTTATGTTTCAGCTTCTGTATATAATCAGTTTACTTAAAAGAGAGGTTAAATATAATGGCATTATTAGATACATGGAGAAATCTTGCTTACCAGACAGAGATGGATAATAAGACAGCTAACGAATTCTGGGGAAGCTATTTTACACAGGAAAAGGCTATATATGAGCAGATTCTTGCAGATCCGGATACAGTAGTTAAAGGAACTGTTAAAGAACTTGCTGATAAGTATGGAGTGGAAGTGCTTCTTATGACAGGATTTCTTGATGGAATCAATGACAGTCTTAAAACTCCTAATCCAATTGAGACAATGGAAGAGGATACAGAAGTAAGTCTTGATTATGACAAAGAAAAACTTTACTACAATATGGTTGCTTGTAAGGCAGATTGGTTATATGAGCTTCCACAGTGGGATAACCTTCTTGATGAAGCTACAAGAAAAGATTTATACAAGAAGCAGAAGTTATCAGGAACTATCGTTAAGGGCAAGAAGATTGGACGTAATGATCCATGTCCTTGCGGAAGCGGTAAGAAATACAAACAGTGCTGTGGAAAGAACGCTTAATTGGTAATAAACAGTTTGTTGGTTAACCTGCAGGTAGTCTTAAGACTACCCGCAGGTCTTTTGAATTTATGCGAATTGGAGATAATATGGAAGCATATACAGGATTTGCCTATGTCTATGATGAGTATATGGACAATATACCATATGACGAATGGGAAGAGTATTTAGTAGAATTATTAAAAGAGAATGGTATAGACAAAGATAATACAGTTATAGACCTTGGCTGTGGCACAGGCACAGTGACAAGAATGTTGGATAAAGAGGGGTATAACTGCATAGGAATAGATTTATCTGAGGATATGCTTTCTATAGCAAGTGACAAGACATATGACAGCGGACAGCAGATAATATACAGTTGTCAGGATATGAGGGATTTCGAAGTTCCATATGAGACAGATGCATTTATAAGCATTGGTGACTCAATGAATTATATAACAGCTAATGATGATTTGTGTGATGTGTTTAAATGTGTAAAGAAAGGCCTGAAACAGGGAGGAGTATTTATATTTGATTTAAAGACAATACATTTTTTTAAGGATATATTAGCTGATAATACATATGCTGAGAATAGGGAAGATTCAGCGTTTATATGGGACAATTATTATGATGAGGAAAGTTCTAATAATGAGTATGAGCTTGCCGTATTCGTAAGAAATGAAGATGGAACATTTGACAGATTTGAGGAAGAACACTATCAGCATGGTTTTACTTTGGAAGAAGTATCTGATGCTGTAAAAAAGGCTGGACTTAAAATCAGGAATGTATATGATGCTTTTTCACATAATGCACCTGATGATAATTCCGAAAGGCTGTATTATATAATAGAAAAATAGCTGCGTGCCATTATGCACGCATATAAGTAATAAAGTATTATATAACAAAAGTAATAATGAGTTATGTAATACGCAGATAGTGAATCGTGCACTGAAATATGCACAGAAAAGAGGAATGTTATGAAAGACTATATAGTAAGAGCAACAGCCGCTAATGGACAGGTAAGAGCATTTGCGGCTACTACAAGAGGTGTTGTTGAAACAGCAAGAAAAGATCATAATACAAGCCCTATAGCAACTGTAGCACTTGGAAGACTTCTTACAGGTGCAGCTATGATGGGAATAATGATGAAGAATGATTCAGATATACTTACTGTCCAGATTAAGGGAAATGGACCAATTGGTGCGATGACAGTAACAGCAGAGCCTAATGGACATGTAAAGGGCTTTGTTGCCAATCCGGAGGTTATGCTTCCATTAAAGAATGGACATATGGATATAGCCGGTGCAGTTGGTATCGGTGTTTTAAGTGTAATTAAGGATATTGGCTTAAGAGAGCCTTATGTTGGAGATACTATTCTTATAACAAGTGAGATAGCTGATGACCTGACATACTATTTTGCAACAAGTGAGCAGGTTCCATCATCAGTAGGACTTGGTGTTCTTATGAATAAGGACAACACAGTAAGGGAAGCTGGCGGATTTATTATACAGCTTATGCCTAATGCAACAGATGAGTTTATAGATAAGCTTGAAAAGAGAATTAAAGAGATTAAGTCGGTTACTAATATGCTTGATGAGGGCATGACACCGGAGGATATATTAGAGCATATATTAGGAGATATGGATTTACAGATACTTGATACAGTTCCTACAGAATTCTACTGCAACTGCTCTAAGGAAAGAGTAAGTGCGGCTGTAATAAGTGTTGGTAAAGAGGAGCTTCAGAAGATGATAGATGAGGGCGAACCAATAGAGGTAAACTGCCATTTCTGTAACAGCCACTACAAATTTAGCGTTGATGAGTTAAAGGATATGCTTATTAAAGCAAGATAATGAATATAAATCAGCTATTTCTTGAATTTATTATATAATTGCTGTATTATTAATTTAATATGGATTGATTAAGCAGGAACTGTTTAGGAGGAACTTACTAATGGATAACGAGACTGTTTCAAAGAATTTTATTGAACAGATTATTGATAAGGATATTGAGGAGGGACATTGCCAGAAGGTAGTCACAAGATTCCCACCAGAACCTAATGGATATCTTCATATAGGACATGCCAAATCAATATTACTTAATTATGGACTTGCCAAGGAATATAATGGTCAGTTTAATATGAGATTTGATGATACTAACCCAACAAAGGAAAAGGTTGAGTTCGTAGACTCTATTAAGAAGGATGTTGAATGGCTTGGTGCTAAATGGAATGGAGATGTTCTTTTTGCATCTAATTATTTTCCACAGATGTATGAAGCTGCTATCAGACTTATAAAGAAGGGAAAGGCTTATGTAGATGACCTTTCAGCAGAGGAGATAAGACAGTATAGAGGAACACTTACAGAGCCGGGCAAGGAAAGTCCTTACAGAGAGCGTTCTGTAGAGGAAAATCTCAAGCTTTTTGAAGAGATGAAGGAAGGTAAGTATGCAGACGGAGAGAAAGTATTAAGAGCTAAGATTGATATGGCTTCTCCTAATATCAATATGAGAGATCCTATTATATACAGGGTTGCTCATATGACACACCACAGAACAGGTGATGAGTGGTGCATATATCCTATGTATGACTTTGCACATCCTATTGAGGATGCTGTTGAGGGAATAACACACTCTATCTGTACACTTGAGTTTGAAGACCACAGACCATTATATGACTGGGTTATTATTGAGACAGGATATAAGACATCACCAGAGGAAAATCCTAAGCAGATTGAGTTTGCCAAGTTATATCTTACTAATGTAGTAACAGGTAAAAGATATATTAAGAAGCTTGTAGAAGATGGTGTTGTAGACGGCTGGGACGACCCAAGGCTTGTATCTATAGCTGCTTTAAGAAGAAGAGGTTTTACACCAGAATCTATAAAGATGTTCGTGGATCTTGTAGGTGTTACTAAGGCACAGGGTTCAGTTGAATATCCTATGCTTGAATACTGCATAAGAGAAGACTTAAAGCTTAAGGTTAAGAGAATGATGGCTATTCTTGATCCTGTTAAACTTGTTATTGACAATTATCCAGAAGATCAAGTTGAATATATGGACGTTGCCAATAATCAGGAAAATCCAGAAATGGGAACAAGAAAAGTACCATTTACTAAAGAATTATACATTGAAAGGGAAGATTTTATGGAAGAACCTCCAAAGAAGTATTTCAGAATGTTCCCAGGCAATGAAGTAAGACTTATGAATGCTTATTATGTAACATGCACAGGCGTTGATAAAGACGAGAATGGCAATATTAATTGTATTCATTGTACTTACGATCCAGAGACAAAGGGCGGCAATTTTGCTGGAAGAAAAGTTAAAGGAACTATACACTGGGTATCAGCATCAAGGGGAATAAATGCTGAGGTAAGATTGTATGATAATATTGTAGACGAAGAAAAGGGGGTATACAATGAAGATGGTTCTATGAACATTAATCCTAATTCACTTACAATTCTTAAGAACTGTGTATTAGAGCCAGAGCTTGCTAATGCCAGGCCAGAGGACAGATTCCAGTTTGTAAGAAATGGATATTTCTGCGTTGACAACAAGGATTCAAAGGGGAATGTATTGGTGTTCAATAGAATAGTTTCATTGAAAAGCTCATTTAAACTTCAGAAGTAATTAATGCCATTATAATGGCAGTATGGGTAATGATATGGAAATCAAAGATGAAAAGTCTTATATATTTGATAAGACGATGAAATGCAATGTATGTAACAAAGAGTTTACTACTAAGCAGGTAAGAACTGGCAAAGCCAGATATACAGGAACTAACGACATACTTAAGCCATTGTATACAGGAATAGATAGTACGAAGTATGATATTATTATGTGTCCTCATTGTGGCTATGCGGCAGTTCCGAGAACTTATGGAAAGCTGACACCTAAACAGAGGCAGCTAATCAGAGATAATATTGAAGGTAAATTCAAGGTTACATGGAAGGAAGAGGACAGCTATTCTTATGATGTAGCGATAAGACGTTGTAAAATGGCACTTCTTACGGAGATGATAACAGGTACTAAGATAAGTGAAAGTGCGTATCTTTGTTTAAGATTAGCGTGGCTTTATGATGGCAGGATTGAAGAACTTAGAAGCCAGAATGCCAGTGAAGAAATAATTAACCAACACCTGAAATCCCAGCAGGAGTATATTCAGGATGCCTATAAAGGATTTAAGGAGGCAGTTCAGACACAATACCCTCCTATATGTGGTATGGATGAGAATACAATTAATTATCTGCTCGCCAGCCTTGGCATAAAATGCAAAGATTATGGTACAGCAAAGCAGTTTGCCTCATCAATAGTAACATCCAGGTCTGCACAGGCAGGTCTTAAGGAGAAGGCAAGGGGATTGTTAGGACAGATTAAAGCAAATGAATAGAATTAAGACAGTGTTTCAAAAGCTATGGTCATATGAGACATTTCATATATTCATGTATTCAATTGCACTAAATGCAGTGATTGAATGTCTTAATAACAGAGGATTAACAGGACTTTTGAAGATATTCACAAGTCCTGTTATCTTTCTTATGAACACCTTGATAATAATGACTACATTATCAATAGGGTTGTTCTTTAAGAGAAGAATATTTGTATATGTGCTTATGGCTGTATTGTGGATTATATTAGCATTTATTAACTTTGTAGTGTTGTATTCACGAAAGACACCATTTACAGCGATGGATATATATCTTATAAGTGATGCCATAAAGGTCATACCGCTGTATATTAATGTATTCCAGATGATACTTATAGTAGTCGGGATAATCGCAGTTATATCAGGGCTTGTAATGTTGTTTAAAAGAACAAAGGTGTATACACAGGAACGGCCATTATATAAGCAGTTATTACATTCAGGCTTTAAGTTTGCAGTGATATTCCTGCTTACATATGCGGTTGCGGCAAGCCTTATAATTAATGGATATGTACAGACACATTTTGGCAATCTTGCACAGGCATATAAGCAGTATGGATTTGTGTATTGCTTTACAAGCAGTATTAAAGACCGTGGAATAAGCAAGTCCAAGGAATATTCAGAAGAATATATTGATGGAATAAAAGATGAGCTTGATGAAAATGTACCTGACGCATCAGAGACTTCACCTAATATAATATTTGTACAGCTTGAATCATTTTTTGACCCTAAGCTTGTAAAGGGTGTTACATTTTCAAGTAATCCAACACCTAATCTTGACAGGATAATGAAAGAATATTCGTCAGGATATCTGTCAGTGCCTTGCTTTGGTGCAGGTACGGCTAATACTGAATTTGAGGTTCAGACAGGCGTTAACCTTGATGATTTTGGACCAGGTGAATATCCTTACAGGACAGTTATGCAGTCAAAGACGTGTGAGTCAGCCGCTTATGATTTAAGAAAGCTTGGCTATTCAACACACGCAATCCATAATAATGATGCAACATTTTATGACAGATATAAGGTATTCTCACATCTTGGATATGATACTTTTACATCTATTGAATATATGGATAGTGATTATCAGAAGACGCCACTTGGCTGGGCTAAGGATAAAATGCTTACAGCACAGATAAAGAAGGCTCTTGACTCAACAGAAGGAGCAGATTATATATTTACTATATCAGTTCAGGGACATGGAGATTATCCAACGACAATGCCAGAGGGCTTTATTCCAGGAATAACAGTTTCAGGATTTTTTGATGAAGAGGAACAGGTACAGTTCGAGTATTATGTTAACCAGATTCACGAGATGGATACATTTATAGGTGAACTTACTAATATGTTATCCAGAAGAAATGAAGAAACCGTACTTGTTATGTATGGCGATCATCTTCCAACATTTAATTTCACTAATGATACTATGGAGAATGGTGATATATACCAGACAGAGTATTTTATATGGTCTAATTATGGTTTAGAGAAGAAAGATATTGATCTTCAGGCATATCAGCTATCAGCTGCAGTATTTGACAGGCTTGGAATATCAGAAGGTTATATTATGAAGTTCCATCAGGCAAAGCATAATGATGCTGATTACCTTAAGAAGTTAAAGGTACTTGAATACGATATATTGTATGGTGATAAACAGATATATGACGGAAAAGTTCCTTATGTAGCCACAGATTTAAAAATGGGAATTGACGATATTACAATAGATGAAGTGTATGATTATAAGGATTATGTATGTATAAGCGGTAAGAATTTCAATGATTTCAGCACTGTATACATTAATAATAAAGAGCAGGAAAATGCAGAGCTTATAAGTAGTACAATGATAAGAGTACCTAAACGCAGTATCAAATCAGGAGATGAAATAGCAATAGCCCAGAGAGGCAATGATAAGATAGAGCTTGGAAGAACCACATATATTGTGCCAAATTAATTAGAATTATAATAAATAAATTGACACTAACAATTGAAAATGTTAATATGAAAAAGGTGTAATCACCACATATTAAATTTGGAGGTACTTGAAATGAAAGGTACAGTAAAGTGGTTCAATAACCAGAAGGGTTACGGCTTTATAAGTGATGAGTCTGGAAAGGATGTTTTTGTTCATTATTCAGGACTTAATATGGAAGGTTTCAAGTCTTTAGAGGAAGGTGCTGCTGTTGAGTTTGATGTAACAGAAGGTGCTAAGGGTCCTCAGGCTGTCAACGTAACAAAATTATAATCCGAATGGTTTGCAGTGTGCCTTTTCCTGATTTATATATAGATTTTTGAAAAGATATATTGTTATACAATTAAGATTATTAAAGAGCAGTCGCTTCTGGGTGGCTGCTCTTTTGTATATAGTGGAGATGATTATTATAATTTTTTTATATATAGTTAATTGTATAAGAAGTGCATTGTATGTTAGAATTAATAACAGATAAATATTACGGAGGAATTATTGTGGAAGAATATGGTATCAGTTTAGAAAATGGAATACCTGCAGGAGCAGAGAATATGCTGTCAGCAGGCGGAATTCTTTTATTATCGGCATTTATAGTGCTTACTATAGTTGTCATTAAAAGGTGGAATGGACGTTTTGTTAATGTGCTGGCTGGTGCATTTGCATACTCAATATTTGTATTTATATGCTGTAACCTGATTATGTCAGCACTTGCACTTATCCCATCAATAGATGAAGCATTTACTAATAACAGTACAGCATATACAGTTGTATATTCAATTCTTGCGGCTGTTGCAATGACATTTGCAAGATATGTATTGTGCAGGTTTATGAATGGGAGATTTGAAAGAAAAGGCGATATATATTTATCAGGTATAGGTCTTGCTTTAGGTGATGGAGTTCTATATGGACTTACAGTCATATCTACAATGTCAATAGCCACAGCTATTAACAATGAGGGGATTGATGCAATGATGGCAGGACTTACACAGAATGATACAGAAACATTTTACCAGACACTTGGTAATCTTGTTAATGCACCATCATATTTGTGGTTATTAATGGGAATAGCCTTCACACTTGATGTTATTCTTTCTATAGCACTCAGTGCTGCTATACAGGCATATGTTAAGGGTGTGGCTTCTTATATGACAGGCTGTTATGTTGCAATAATACAGTTTGCAAGTTATATATCATTCCAGATATTTGATTACAGTTCGCCAGTATCAATAATAGTCTGCTTTGTTATTAAGATGGTTATAGATATTGCGGCAATAGCATATGTGTTCAAGGTTGTTGTCAGGGAGATGAATTACGCTAATGACTGATATAGTAACTGGTTTAACAACAGAAGAGGTAAATAAATTAAAAGAGCAGGGTTTAGATAATATTCCTGTAGGCAATCAGTCTAAGACAATAGGACAGATAATCGCAGGAAATGTATTTACATATTTTAACTTTGTATTTGCGGTATTTGCAGCACTTTTAATTCTTGTAAGGTCATATATTAATATGACCTTTTTGCCTATTATATTGCTTAATACTATACTTGGTATAGTACAGGAAATAAAAGCCAAGATAGTATTAGACAGGCTTACTGTTGTTAATGCCCCTAGAACTAAGGTTATAAGGGACAGTGCTGTATCAGAGGTTGATTCAGTTACACTTGTTAAAGGCGATGTATGTATATTCACAGCAGGCAACCAGCTCAGTGCCGATGCCATACTTGCAGAGGGCTGTGTCAGAGTTAATGAGGCAATGGTAACAGGTGAATCTGACGAAGTTATTAAAAATAAAGGAGACATATTATTATCAGGAAGTTATATTGTATCAGGAGAATGTAAGGCAGTTCTTACGCAAGTAGGCCATAAGGCGTATGCGGCAAGACTGGCATTGGAAGCCAAGGCAGGGCGTAAGAAAAAAAAGACCGATATGATGAAATCTTTGGATAATCTTGTAAAAATAATTGGAGTTGTAATAGTTCCACTTGGAATTATTATGTATTTGCAGAGCCATTTCTTTCTTGGGCATACTATAAAGAATAGTGTTGTATCTATGGTTGCCTCACTGGTAGGAATGATTCCGGAAGGTCTGTATCTGCTTGCCAGCGTGGCTTTAGTAGTCAGTGTCAAGAAGCTAGCCAGGAGCAATGTATTAGTACATGAGATGAATTGTGTGGAGACACTTGCAAGGGTTAATGTGTTGTGCGTTGATAAGACAGGTACAATTACAAGACCGGATATGTCTGTAAGTGATGTCGTATTTTTAAAGGACAATGTAGGAAAGCTTATTGCAGGAGTTGCCGGCAATATGGATGATGATAATGAAACGATGAAAGCGATAAAGAATTATTACCATATTACGGGCAGGGATAATAGTGCAGAGAGAGTATACTCATTTTCTTCACAGAACAAATACAGCGGAGCAGTATTAGATGGCAGATGTTATATATTCGGTGCACCTGAATATGTACTGCTTGATACATATGCAGAATATGAGGATATATTTGAAAGATATTCAGGACACGGAGAAAGAATACTTGTATTTGGCGAGTGTGCGGGTGACCCTTGCGGTAATATTATAGAAGAAGCGGTTAATCCTTATGCTTTTATAATATTGGAGAATGAGATAAGGGATACAGCCAAAGAAACATTTGGATACTTTGCTTCGCAAGGTGTGGATATAGTTGTTATATCCGGAGATAATCCGGTCACAGCTTCAAAGGTGGCTGTGAGGGCAGGAATTAACAATGCAGAGAATTATATAGATGCAACGACACTTAAGAGCAGACAGGATATAAGGGAAGCGATAACTAAGTATACTGTATTTGGAAGAGTTGTTCCAAGCCAGAAGAAGGAGATTATAGAAGCCTATAAAGAAAGCGGCAAGGTTGTAGCTATGACAGGAGATGGAGTTAATGATGTGCTAGCGTTAAAATGTGCTGACTGTAGTGTGGCTATGGCATCGGGAAGCGAGGCAGCAAGCAATGCGGCACAGGTAGTTCTTTTAGACTCAGATTTTTCCCAAATGCCTCAGGTTGTGCTTGAGGGCAGGCGTGTGGTTAATAATATACAGAGGTCAGCTTCTCTGTTTCTTGTTAAAAATATATTCTCGATATTAACGACAATATTTACACTTATAGCGGCTAACCTTTATCCGCTTTATCCAACTCAATTGTCACTGCTTGGAGCATTTACAATTGGAACACCGGCATTCTTTCTGGCATTACAGCCTAATAAGAATATAATACGTGGGGATTTCCTTACGAATGTCATTATAAAGGCACTGCCCGCAGGAATAACTGATTTTATTATGCTGGCGGTGATATCGATACATGGTGCAGTTATTGGAATGAGCAATGAGCAGATATCAACAGTTGCAATAATAGTACTTCTTATAATCGGAATGATGTCACTTATAAGAATATGCAGGCCATTTGACTGGCTGAGGGCATTGGTATGTATTGCGATGGGGGTTGGAATTGCAATATGTCTATTATTCTTTAAGAAGATATTTGCAATCGCAGCTATCAATATGGTAATGCTTAATATGATTATTGTGTATGCAGTTGTTGCAGTTGGACTGTTTGTACTGATGTGCAGGATTGTAGGCACAGTAATAGAATATATTGAAGGTCATAGCAGAAGATTTAGAAAGCTTCTTAAGGGGTAGCTGCAAGATTTATAAAGATTGGTGGAGCTCTTGGTTGTATCGGATTGAATATATAAAATGTATATAATATGCAAAGATATATAATATGCAAAAGATATATAATGTATAAAATGTATGGATTATGCCGCTGTGGCTGGATTATAATCCATACATTTTTAATTTTAAAAGGCAGATTTATTTTCCAGCCGCCTTTTTAGAATAGTCAGTTGTTACAAGCTTTTCATAAGGCACATCACTGCCAAGCTCGCCAGACTGCTTTAATATGTCTTTAAGAAGCTCAAAGCTTTTCTTTTCAAAGATAGTGTCGCCCTTCCATGTATCCTGCGTCTTGTAACGGTCAACAATGGTTGTTATAGTATCAAGGTCGGTTTCAGGAAACTGTGGAGCGATAACTTCTGCGATTTCACTGCTGGTGTGGGAATTGACGTAGTCAAGGCCTTTCTGGATAGCGTTAGTAAAGCCTTGGATTACATCAGGGTGTTTTTCAATAAAGCTTTTGTTAGCACAGTAGGCAGTATAAGGAACATATCCGCTGTCAGTACCAAGAGAAGCTACTACATAGCCTTCCTTCTGCTGTTCAAGGAGCGTTGCAGAAGGCTCAAATTCTACAGTGTAATCAGCTATTCCTGATGTGAAAGCGGCTGCTGTAGAACCAAAGTCAACATTTTGAAGTATTGTAAGGTCATCTACAGGAGATATTCCATTTTTCTTAAGGATATATTCGAAAAGCATCTGAGGCATACCACCGGCTCTGCCGCCAAGAACTGTCCTGCCTTTAAGATTATCCCATTTAAAATCAGTTTCATTATCGCGGGATACAAGAAAATTGCCTGCACGCTGGGTAAGCTGGGCGAAGTTGACAGCGTAGTCGGTAGAACCTTCCTGATATACATATATAGAACTTTCTGAACCCATAAAACCGATATCAGCTTCTTTTGATACAAGAGCGGTCATTACCTTATCAGCACCAAAGCCTGTGACAAGATTAAGGTCAATGCTCTCATCTTCAAAATATCCAAGCTCAATAGATACATATTGTGGTGCGTAGAATATAGAATGGGCAACCTCGCTGAGTGTAATCTTAACTGTAGAATTATCGGTATCTTTTCTGCACGCAAATGCACTCATTATCATCATTACACATAACAGCATAGCAATGACACGTTTGATTGTCTTCAATAAAATCCTCCATTCTAAATGTATAAAATCACATTTTTATCTGTTCAATAATTATATTATTCAGATGAATTAATAATATGTGATTAAATTCTGTGAAAAATGATTAAAAAAAGTCTAATTAATTTATGATTGGCTAAATAATATTTAAAAAATAATGTTTAAAAATTAAAACTATAAAAAGTAAGCAATGAATGGTAAGG
>ENA-OPYX01000332-OPYX01000332.1-human-gut-metagenome-genome-assembly--contig:-NODE-332-length-28124-cov-2.790549_pt1 | contig 28124 bp, 19 predicted proteins | sample MGYA00242639_ERZ504486 | MGnify/ENA primary metagenome ERZ504486 (study PRJEB26092, sample SAMD00036296) | human gut metagenome | host: Homo sapiens | study: EMG produced TPA metagenomics assembly of... | reverse complement strand
GTGACACAGGGCGTGGATATGAACCACCGCGACATCCTGCTGGACCGCTGCGCCAAGGGCGGTCAAAAGTACCGTCTGGAATTGCAGTCCTACACCGGAATCCTGCATACCGAATTCAACCTGATTGTAGACCTGCGGGAAATCGACCCCGAAATTGAGGGTCTTTACTACGATATGGTTGTGCCGCTGGAGGCTTTTCCCCGGTTGGAAGAGGACGGCAAAGCCCGCCGCGATCTGGAAAACGTGCTGAACGAGGCTGTCAATCTGATCGACCTGCGCACACCTTATAACGAGAGCTTCTATCAAAGCATTGCTGCTGCCCGCCGGTATCTGGCAAAAGCACTTTATACCGACCTTGCCGGTCATGAGGAAGTCATTGCAAGCTGCATTGGCCACACGCACATTGACGTGGCATGGTGGTGGACTGTTGCACAGACCCGGGAAAAAGTGTGCCGCAGTTTTGCAACTGTGCTGAAACTGATGGACGAATACCCCAACTACAAGTTTATGTCCAGCCAGCCGCAGCTGTATTACTTCCTGAAGCAGCGCTACCCCGAGCTGTATGAGCAGATCAAACAGCGCGTGGCGGAGGGACGCTGGGAACCCGAAGGCGGTATGTGGGTTGAGGCAGACTGCAACCTGACCAGCGGAGAAAGTCTGGTGCGCCAGTTCCTGTACGGCAAGCGTTTCTTCAAGGAAGAGTTTGGTGTGGACAACCGCATTCTCTGGCTGCCGGACGTGTTCGGCTATTCGGGCGCGCTGCCTCAGATCATGGCAAAGTGCGGCATTGATTATTTCATGACCACAAAGCTGGCATGGAACCAGTTCAACAAAATGCCTTACGACACCTTCAAGTGGCGCGGCATTGACGGCACCGAAATCCTGACCCACCTTGTCACAACGCTGGGGGTCGGTCAGAGCGAGAATGACTTCTTCACGACTTACAACGGCATCCTGCATCCCGATGCGCTGATCGGCGGCTGGCACCGCTACCAGCAGAAGGACATCAACAATGATATCCTGATTTCCTACGGTTACGGTGACGGCGGCGGCGGTCCGACCCGCGCCATGCTGGAAACCTCCACCCGTATGGAAAAGGGCATCGAGGGACTGCCCAAAGTGCGTCAGGCATTTGCACGCACCTACTTTGATGAGCTGGCTGAGCGTGTGAAGGACAACCGCCGCCTGCCCACATGGGAAGGTGAACTCTACTTTGAGTATCACCGCGGCACATACACCTCCATGGCGCGCAACAAGCGTTCCAACCGTAAGATTGAGCTGCACATGATGGACTTGGAACTGCTCAGCCTGCTGGCACAAGCCAAGGTCGCATACCCAGAGGCAGAAATCGACAAGCTGTGGCATGGAATCCTCATCAATCAGTTCCATGATATTCTGCCCGGTTCCTCCATCCACGAAGTATACGAAGTCACCAAAAAAGAGTATGCCGAGATGGAAGCCGAAATCACGGCACTGCGCGAGGAGCGCCTGGATGCACTGACCCCCGCCGGGGAAGGCGTTACCGTGTACAACACTACCGGCTTTGTCCGCAGCGATGTGGTTGAACTGGGTGATTGCAAGGCAGAGGCTTTGCAGGACGAAGCCGGCAATATCTATCCCGTACAAAAAACAGCCGATGGTGCCGTGGCGTTCCTGAACAACCTGCCTGCCAAGGGCAGCAAAACGTTTGCGGTCGTACCGGCACAGGTTTCGGCTGCGCCTTTTGAAATTGCGACCGATGGACATAAGATTGACACCCCGTTCTATACTGTCACCTTTGATGAACACGGTCAGATGACCGGCATCTTTGACAAAGAGAACCGCCGCGAAGTGCTCAAGCCCGGTCAGGCAGGCAACCTCTTCCGCGTATATGAGGATAAGCCCATCTATTATGACAACTGGGATATCGATATTTTCTATACCGAAAAGTTCTGGGATGTCACCGACCTGCAGGACTTCACATGGACGGAGAACGGTCCCGTGCGCGCCACACTGCACATCGAACGCAATTACAGCAACTCCACCCTGGTGCAGGATATCCATTTCTATGCAAAGCAGCGCCGGATTGAGTTTGTTACAACCGTGGACTGGCACGAACACCAGAGCCTGCTGAAGGTTCACTTCCCGGTAAATGTCCATACTGACGAAGCTACGTTTGAAATCCAGTACGGCAACCTGACCCGCAAGACGCACGCCAACACCAGCTGGGATCGCGCACGCTTTGAAAGCTGCGGTCAGAAGTGGATGGACCTGAGCGAAGGACATTACGGCGTCAGTATGCTGAACGACTGCAAGTACGGTCATTCCGTCAAGGATTCTGTGATTGGGCTGACCCTGATCAAGTCCGGCATTGAGCCGAATCCTACCACGGATCAGGAAGTTCACCATTTCACATACGCCATTTATCCGCACGCCGAAAAATGGCAGGCAGCCGGCACGGTGCCGCAGGCGTTCTTCCTGAACCAGCCCGCGTTGGCTGTGCAGGGCGGAAAGCCGGGCGAAAGCTTCAGCCTTGCCGGACTGGATGCACCCAATGTGGTGCTGGAAACCATCAAACGCGCCGAGGATGGCGATGGTGCCATTGTGCGTATGTATGAGTGCGAGAACAGCCTGACAAATGTCACCCTGGACTGGAACCTTCCCTTCCATGCGGCAGAAAGCTGCAACTGTCTGGAACAGCCCGACGGCGAGCCGGTTGAAGTCAAAGACGGCAAGATTACCTTTACGGTAAAGCCGTATGAAATCAAGACAATTCGTATCCGTTTAAATAACAAAGTCCGAACATTCTGCACGGGCGGTTGGCAATGCGCCCGCCGCCCGTGCCTTTTTTTGGAGGAAATGATGATGGAGTTTATTCCGAATCCACATAAGATCGAACACCCTGCAGGGGTTCATATGCTGGACAATCAGAGCCGAATCACCCTGTGGCAGACCGAACCCGCCGCGTTGCTTTATGCACAGATGCTGCAGGGCTGCCTGCGGGAGTACGCCGGGGCTGGAAGTGCCGTTCACCCGCGGTAAGCCCCGGGCAGGTGACGCCGTACTTACGGTGGATACCGCCCTGCCGCAAAACCGTTACACGCTGAGCATTATGCCGGAATGCATCACGCTGAAAGCCGGCAGCGATGAAGCACTCTGCAACGGTGTGCAGACACTGTGCCAGTATATTGAACAGCACGGAGCCGTACTGCCCGCACTGGAAATTGAGGACTGGCCCGATCTTGCCAACAGAGGCTATTATCAGGACTGCTCCCGCGGACGTGTCCCGAAGCTGGACTACCTGAAACAGGTGGCAGATATTCTCTGCCGCTACAAGATCAACCAATGGCAGCTTTATATTGAGCACACCTATCTTTTCCGTGACCTGAGCGAAGCATGGCGTGAGGATACGCCGCTGACCGCGCAGGAGATCATGGAGCTGGATGATTACTGCGCAGCCCGGCACATTGAACTCGTTCCTTCCTTGTCTACCTTCGGGCATATGTACCGTATTCTCAGCACAAAAACCTGTTGCGACCTCTGCGAGCTGCCTGACTCGGAAAAGATTCCGTTCAGTTATACCTATGCAGGGAATCACCATACCCTGAACGTATCCAATCCCGATGCGCTGGGGTTTGTAAAAGGGCTGATTGACGAATACCGCCCGCTTTTCCGCAGCAGCAAATTCAATATCTGTGATGACGAAACGTTTGATTTGGGCAAGGGACGCAGCAAGGCTCTTGCCGAGGAGCAGGGCGAGCGCAGCCTGTATCTCAGCCATGTGAAGGCGCTGTGCGAATATCTTGTTGCGCAGGGGGTAACACCGCAGTTCTGGGGGGACATCATGTGGCGCTTCCCGGAAAGCTGTGCCGAGCTGCCCAAGGAAACCATCTGCCTGAACTGGGGCTATCTGCCGCATCAGCGGGAAAATGAGATCCGGGATATTGCCGCCAGCGGGATTACGCAGTACGCCTGCCCCGGCGTCTGTGGCTGGAACCGTTGGATGCCTCTGATGTACAATTCTTACCTGAATATCCGTACCATGTGCCACCATGCACACAAGTACAACGCCATACGGCCTTTTTGAACACGGACTGGGGCGATTATGGTCATGTCAATGACCCGCGCCTGACGATTCCGGGCATCCTGTACGGCGCAGCGTTCGGTTGGAATGCAGAGCCTGTGGAATTTGACGAGCTGAACGAAGCGGTTTCCCGCCTGTATTACGGCGATACCACCGGGCAATTTGCCGGTCTGATGGCAAAGCTGCAGGATTATGAAGTTTTTGACTGGCGGAATACCGTCAACTGGATAGAATGTGATGAGAAAACCCGCGCCGAGATCCTTTCCGAGGTGGACTTTACAAGGATTGACGATGCCAACCGCGCCGTAGAAAAGGCAAAGGCAGATATCCTTGCAGCCGCGGTAAACCTTCCTGCCGGCAAAAAGCAGATTGTACAGGTACTCTGCCAGACGGCAGACATCATTGTGCTGTGGAACCGTATTGGCGCATGGCTCAATGCAGGCTGCCCGCACGGCCCCGAAGCAGATGCCATGGCAGCTGCGCTGGAAGACTGGCTGCAGCGCTACCGTGCGCAGTGGCGTCAGGTCAGCAAAGAAAGCAGCCTGTCGGTTCTGACAACCTAATCTGCCGTTACGCGGATCTTCTCCGCGGACGCGCTTACGGAACCGTGGAGGCGCCTGCCGGGAGGTAAGCCATGGGCTGGCTTTATCAGCTGTTTTTTCCCTGCGCATACACCGACCGAAAATGAACTGGAAATGGGTCGCTACCGGATTATTGCCGAAGGCGCAGTGGCCGGCGTGATTTATGCCGTTGCCACCGGCAACTTTCTGGCCGGGTATTTGAGCAGCCTTGGGGCGTCCGTATCCTTATGCGCCGCAGCGGCCATGATACCGTCTTTCGGGTGCGTACTGCAGTTTATCTCGCCCTTTGTGTTTGAACGGATGCACCACCGCAAACTGGCTATATGGCTTATGTGCGTGGTGTTCCGGCTTTCGGTCAGCAGCATCCTGCTGATACCGCTGGCTCTGCCGGACCCCGGTCATGCCCGCGCTGTGGTGCTGGTGCTTTATACCATCGGCTTTTTCTCTGCGGGGCTTGTTACGCCGGGGCTGGAACACATGGTTTTGGGCATCGCCCCCCAAGGCGGGCGCGGTCAGTTCTACGCCGTCAAGAGCATTATCGGAACCTGCGTTTCCAGCGCGGCAACACTTGCACTTGGTCGCGTACTGGATTATTATCTGGAACAGGGGCAGGGCTATACCGGCTTTCTTATCATCGGTATTGTCAGCCTGTCGCTTACTGTGGTGGATGCCGTTCTGCTTGCTTCGGTAAGAGAGAACCCGGTAAAATTCACCTCCAAAATGCGCCCGGCGGATATTCTGCGCCCAGTGCGCGACCCTGCTTACCGTCCATTGCTTTTTTACTGCATCATCGGCGGGCTGACTGGCGGCTTTGCTTCTCCGTTCCTTTCCGTGTATGAGCTGCGGGTGCTGGGGCTCAGCCACACCTTCATCACATCGGTGGGTGTCGTGTCCGCTGTTGTGGGCATGGCAGGCAGCTGGGTGTGGGGGCGGCTGGCCGACCGCACTGCGTGGAACTGCGTTATTTGGCTTACTGCATTCCTGAATCTTTCCTGCACGCTGGGCTGGTCCTTTGTGCGCCCTTCCTTTGCACATTTGGTTGCGCCGGTTCTGATTGTCGTTGCGGCGGGCTGTGCAGGCGGCGCATCACTGGCAAGCACAAACCTGCAATTTGCATTGAGTCCTGAAAGCGGCAAAACCGCTTACTTTGGCGTAACGGCTGCCATGAGCAGCATTGCCACCTGCACATCGGCCGCAGTGGGAACCGCCATCCAGCCCATGCTGGAAAAATCTATGGGGGACAGCTCAATTTCGCTGCTGTTTTTTGTGGCAGGCATCGGCGGTTTTGCCAACCTGATTATAAATGGGCGAAAATTGCCCTCTGTAACATAAAGGGAGAAAAAAGATGTACCCATACCAGAACCCGGATCTTTCGACAGAAGAGCGCATTAGCGACCTGATGAGCCGGATGACCCTTGAAGAAAAGATCCTGCAGACAGATCAGTATTATTCCGGCGATTTTACAACGCAGGACGAAAACGGCAAGGTTACAGCCGTGGATATGCAGCGGTTTGATGCACTGATGCAGCACAATAGTGTCGGCAGTGTGCAACTGCGCGGTATGACTGCTGCCCAAGCCAATGTTGTGCAGCGGTATGCCATAGAAAACACACGTCTTGGCATCCCATACCTTTTTAGCGAGGAAGCACTGCATGGGCTGATGACAAACAACGCAACCAGTTTTCCGCAGCAAATTGGTCTGGCGGCAAGCTTTGAGCCTGAACTCGGGCGCGAGATGGGACACGCCATTGCGGCAGAGTCCCGGGCTTGCGGGATTCACGAAACATACAGCCCCGTCATGGATCTGATTCGTGATCCACGGTATGGTCGCGCGGAAGAATCCTATGGTGAGGACACATACCTTTGTGCTGAGTTTGCACGCGAAACCGTATTGGGTATGCAGGGGACAGACCTGACGACACCGGACACCGTGGCTGCCGAACCCAAGCACTACGTCGGCTACGGCAACCCTGTGGGGGGACTGAACTGCGCCCCCTGCACCATGGGTCGGCACGATGTATTCAGCGACTGTCTGCCTGTCTTTGAAGCGGCTTTTGCGGACGGCAAAGCGTGCGACGCTATGTGCAGCTACAACTCCATCGACAGTATTCCGGTATCCATGGACCATGAGCTGTTAACGGATGTGCTGCGCGGGCAGTTTGGTATGCCGGGGTTTGTCCGCAGCGACCTGACGGCGGTTTCCCGCCTGTATGACTGGCACTTTATTGCCGAAACGCCGGAGGAGGCCATCCGCCTTGGGCTGGAAGCAGGCGTAGACTTGCAGCTTTACGACTTTCCGCATGATGTCTGGCAGAAAGCGATTGCCCACCTGATTGAAAGCGGTTCCATGAAGATGTCGGTGCTGGATACGGCGTGTCGGCGTGTGCTGCGTATGAAATTTGCACTGGGGTTGTTTGAAAATCCTTATACGGACGAAAAACGCGCCGATACAATCCTGCGCTGCCCGGAACATCTGGCTACCGCGGAAAAAATAGCAGAGAAATCCATCGTACTGCTCAAAAATGACGGCTTGCTGCCGCTCAGAAAAGACCTGCGCAGCGTGGCAGTCATCGGTCCGGCAGCTGATACGGTTTCTTACGGCGACTATACCGAAACACGCGGTCGTAAAGGCGGGGTTTCTGTGCTGGACGGAATCCGTGCTGCAGTCAGCCCCGAAACCGAGGTGCGTATGAGCGCGGCTGCAACTTTCTGGGGCAGGCGCTGCACCCGTTTGATCCGTCCATGCTGCGCGATGAAAACGGCGAAGCCGGTCTGACAGGTCGCTATTATAACGGACCTGTGCCGCAGGGCGAACCGGTGCAGGTTCGCACGGATCGCACCGTCAACTTCAACTGGATTTTTGCACTGCCCCATCCGGAGCTTGATGCCAACTGCTTCAGCGTAGCATGGACAGGTTCGGTCATCATGCCGAAAACTATGGATGGTTGTATCGGTCTGAGCACGCAGGACAGTATGCGCCTGTACGTGGATGACAAACTGCTGATTGATGGCTGGGGCAAAGATAAAAGCGCTGACCAGGCACTGGATTTCCACTTTGAGGCCGGACGCACTTATAAAATCCGCATTGAGTTTGTCAATGACCGGCGGGGCGCCCGCGTGATTTTCGGGTACAGCGCCGGGTGGGAAAATTTCTCCGCCGCAGTAGAAGCTGCACGCAAAGCGGATGTCGCCATCCTTTGCATGGGCGACAACGAGGAGACCAGCGGCGAGAACTTTGACCGCATCGACCTGAACCTGCCCGGCCGACAGCTTGAGCTGGTACAGGCTGTTTATGCAACCGGAACCCCTGTGGTGCTGGTGCTGCAAAGCGGACGCCCCGTTACGGCAAATTGGGAAAATGATCATCTGCCTGCCATTCTGGAGGCGTGGTTCCCCGGTGAGCAGGGCGGCACCGCTATTGCAAAAACACTGTTTGGCAATGCAGCCCCGGGTGGACGGCTTCCCATCACATTCCCGCGCAGTGTCGGGCAGATTCCCTGCCATTACAGCCGGCGACCCGGCGGCGGAAAGCGCTATGTGGAGATGGACTGGTTGCCGCTGTATCCGTTTGGCTACGGTCTGACCTACACAACATTTGCTTACCGCGATATGACCCTGAGCCGCAGTGTGATCGGTCCGCAGGACACGGTCACTGTCAGTGTCACAGTCACCAATACCGGCAAGTACACCGGCGATGCCGTGCCGCAGCTGTATGTACGGGATATGTTCAGCTCCGTCGTAAAGCCGGAACGCCAGCTGGCAGCTTTCCGCCGCCTAACGCTTGCGCCCGGCGAAAGCCGTCGGGTGGAATTGACCGTCGGACCAAAGCAGCTGCGTACCCTTGGCTCTGATTATGTATGGCGGGTAGAACCCGGAAAATTTGAACTCCAGCTTGGCGATAATGCAGAGAATATTCTGCTGCGCGCCGACCTGACCGTAGAGTAAAGCAAGGAAGGAGAAACGGCATATGTTGTATCTGGGCGTTGATCTTGGCGGCACAAACATCAAGGCCGCACTTGTGAACAGCGAGGGTGAAATTCTATGTGAAGCCAGCGTCCCCACAAACCTGCCGCGCCCGGCGGAAGCTGTCTGCGATGACATTGCAACGCTGTGCCTGCAGCTGGCGGAAGGGAAAGACGTTGCAGGTGTTGGTATCGGGTGTCCGGGAACTGTGGACGGTGGAACTGTGTTGTATTCCAACAATCTGGACTGGCATGATTTTGCAATGGAAGAATATCTGGCTCAAAAGACAGGGCTGCCGATTGTTGTTGGCAATGATGCAAATGTTGCCGCATTGGGCGAGGCTCTTGCGGGCTGCGCTAAAGGCGCACAGAGTACCGTTGTCGTTACTTTAGGAACCGGCGTTGGCGCGGGCGTTGTACTGGACGGAAAGCTGCTGACCGGCTACACCGGCGCTGCCTCCGAAGCCGGACACATGGTTGTTCTGGACACGCCGGATGCCCCGCGCTGCACCTGCGGTCGCCCCGGCGCCTTGAAGCACTGGCCAGTGCAACTGCACTGATCCGCATGACAAAAGAAGCACGGACTTGCTCACCCGGAAGCTGCGCTGAACGTGCTGGCCGCAAGCCGGAGGATGTGAACGGCTGCACGGCCTTTGATGCCGCTGCGCAGGGGGATGCCGCCGCGCGAGCAGGCTTGTGGATACCTACATTCATTATCTTGCGGTAGGCATTGCCAACCTGATCAACATCTTTTTCCCGGAGGTCATCGGGCTGTCCGGCGGTGTAGCCAATCAGGGTGAAAACCTGCTGAAGCCGCTGCGTGCCGCCGTGGAGCCCATGGTGTTCGGACATGATTTTGCCCAAAAACATACCCGCATTACAGCCTGCACGCTGGGCTACCGCGCAGGGGTCATCGGTGCAGCCCTGCTGGCCAAAAGCCGCATGGAATGAGGAAAATTAAGATGGACATCAAAAAAGAATATGAGCGATGGTTTGCTAATGCAACGGCAGATGCCGATGTTGCCGCCGAACTGAAAACGCTGGATGATGCAAAAGTCGAGGATGCATTCTACCGTGACCTTGCCTTTGGCACGGGTGGTCTGCGCGGCGTAATCGGTGCGGGTACTAACCGCATGAATATTTACACGGTCGCAAAAGCATCGCAGGGCTTGGCTGACTATCTGAAGAAAAACTTTGCAGAACCTTCTGTGGCAATCGGCTATGACAGCCGCATCAAGAGCGACGTGTTCGCAAAAGTTGCCGCTGGTGTGTTTGCAGCAAATGGAGTGAAAGTCAATATCTGGCCTGTTCTGATGCCTGTTCCTACAGTGTCCTTTGCGACCCGTTATCTGCATACCTCTGCGGGTGTCATGGTCACCGCTTCCCACAACCCCGGCAAATACAACGGCTACAAGGTTTACGGCGCAGATGGCTGCCAGATTACCACTGAGGCTGCTGCGGAGATTCTTGCCGAAATCGAGAAGCTGGACATTTTTGCAGACGTCAAGACTAGCGATTTTGAAGCAGGTGTTACAAGCGGCAACATCCAGTACATCCCGGACGAAGTCTATACCGCATTTGTGAATGAGGTCAAGAATCAGTCTGTCCTGTTTGGCGAAGAAGTCAATAAGGATGTGGCTATTGTTTACAGCCCGCTGAACGGCACCGGCCTGAAGCCTGTGACCCGCACACTGAAGGAGATGGGCTACACCAACATCACCGTGGTCAAGGAGCAGGAGCAGCCGGACGGGAACTTCCCGACTTGCCCGTACCCGAATCCGGAGATTAAAGAAGCTATGGCACTGGGCATGGAGTATGCCAAAAAGTGCAATGCGGATTTACTGCTTGCCACCGACCCGGACTGCGATCGTGTGGGCATTGCAGTCAAGAACAAGGCGGGTAAATATGAACTGCTGACCGGAAACCAGACAGGTATGCTGTTACTGGATTATATTTGCTGCCAGCGTGTGAAACACGGCAAGATGCCCACTGACCCGGTTATGATCAAAACCATCGTGACGATGGATATGGGCGAGCAAATCGCTACCCATTATGGTTTGCGGACAATCAATGTGCTGACGGGATTCAAGTTTATCGGTGAGCAGATTGGCAAGCTGGAAAAGCAGGGCAGGGCAGACAGCTATGTGTTCGGCTTTGAGGAAAGCTACGGCTACCTGACCGGCTCCTACGTCCGCGATAAGGACGGCGTGGACGGTGCTTACATGATCTGCGAGATGTTCAGCTACTACGCCACCAAGGGCATCAGCCTGCTGGATAAGCTGGACGAGCTGTACAAGACCTATGGCTACTGCCTGAACACCCTGCACAGCTACGAGTTCGACGGCAGCGCCGGTTTTGCCAAGATGCAGAGCATTATGCAGGCATTCCGCGGCAATATCAAAGCGTTTGGCGGTAAGAAGGTTGTAAAGCTGCTGGATTATGCTTATGGCCTGGACGGGCTGCCCAAGTCTGAAGTGCTGAAGTTCCTGCTGGAAGATAACTGCTCTATTGTCGTGCGTCCCTCCGGCACGGAGCCGAAACTGAAAATTTACATTTCTGTCAGTGCCGAAAACAGAGAAGCTGCTGAAAAGGTCGAATGTGAAATTGTGAAAGACGCCGAGAAGTGGTTTGCTTAAAGTGAAGATTTTAGCGCCCTGTGCTGAGCGCCATAACCTATTTTGGTGCAGCTGCGACCGCACGGGGCATCGGCGGCATAGCCGAGGCTGGAATGCGGTGTTTCTACTCTGGCTGGGCATGACACAGTCAGCGTTTATTGTGTGCTATTTTTTGCGAGAACAGGAAACAGAAGATGCCTGAGTAAAAAATGAAATTTTGAGGTAAAGGAGATCCATATGAATATACTGAAATTGACTCCCAGCTGCAAGGATTACCTGTGGGGCGGCAGCCGCCTGCGCAGTGACTTTGGCATCAAGAGCGATCTGAACCCGCTGGCCGAGGCGTGGGTGCTTTCCTGCCACCCGGACGGTCCCAGCTATCTGGCGGACGGCACAACGCTGGCGGACTATGTGACCGCCCACCCGGGCTGCCTTGGCACCGACTGCGAGAAGTTTGAACAGTTCCCAATCCTGACAAAGTTCATTGACGCAAAGAACAATCTGTCCATTCAGGTACACCCCTCCAACGAGTACGCGCTGAAAAACGAGCATCAGTACGGCAAGACCGAAATGTGGTATGTGCTGGACTGTGAGCCGGGTGCCTTCCTGTACTATGGCTTTGACCATGAAATCTCCAAGGCGGAGTTTGAGGAGCGCATCAAGAATAACACCCTGACCGAGGTGTTGAACGCCGTGCCGGTGCACAAGGGTGACTGCTTCTTTATTCCGGCCGGCACGCTGCACGCCATTTGCAAGGGCATTGTCATTGCCGAGGTACAGCAGAACTCCAACGTGACCTACCGTGTGTACGATTACGGCCGTGTGGGGGCGGACGGCAAGCCACGCGCCCTGCACGTGGAGAAGGCGTTGGACGTGACCCTGCGCACCCCGCCTGTCAAGCATGACTTCGGCAACCATCTGGCGCAGGGTGAATATTTCACCGTGGATGCCAAGAACGGCGCGTTTGAGGACACAGCGGACGAGAAGAGCTTTGTTTCGCTGCTCGTCACAGACGGCGAGGGTGAGCTGACCTGCGGTGGTGAGACCGTGGTCGTCAAGAAAGGCGACAGCTTCTTCCTGCCCGCAGGCAGCGGCAGCTATGCCGTGCGCGGTACCTGTCAGACCTTGGTGACAAGGGTGTGAAGTAAGACTGTTCGCTTGGCAGCGTACATCGGGATAGAAATGCGCCGCAACTTAGAAATCAGTCTGTGCTGGATACGCAAGCAAAACAGATGAAAGAGTTTATAAAAGCAAGACGGTAAAGATACACATAATAATAGGTGAAGTAATATAAGGCAATACCGCATAATTCTAAGTGCCGATACGGCGAGCGAGGTGCGGCAGCTGCCGGAGCGGTGCTTAAGCCGTCAGGCGGGAATTGTGCGGTATTGCCATAAATTTTATGCTGTACCTGATACATTGCAAACGCAGAAAAACTAGTACAGAGATATTTCATTGAAGAACTTACACTGAATCTTTCTGTATGAGACAGGAACTTTTCCGCTATTGGCATATAGTCGGAATAAAAAACTTCTAATGCAAAACACCGCTGATTCCTTTACTGAAATCGGCGGTGTTTTTTTAACTTCAAAAATTCACAAAAAGTTCAAATAATTAGTGCAAGGTTTTTGCACTAATTACATTTAAGATGGGGTTTAGAGAAATGAGAGGAGGTGATGGAGTGTCTGACGTCGAAATACGCCGCAATGAAATTATTGAGCTTTTATATACATATAAAAAATAGCGCCTCAATCCGATTGCATACAGCAACAGATTAAAGGCGCTGTTTTGTTGTCCTGCACATTAAAGACAACAATGTGCCCAAAACGGCTCACAACACTTTTAGATCGAAAATCGAGGCGTTTTATCGCGTTGAGTTCCCTGTGTTTTACCCCCGTATTTACCCCCATTTGGGAGTAAAGTACATGGATTTATGTGGATTTACATGAAATGGAGGATGGCTTAAAACAGCGTATCTATGAAAATATATTGAGGTTTTTGGAGAATTATAGATATATAAAAAGTACCGCTGAAGCTACGATACCTAATTTCATATTTCAAAATTCTCCTTTGAATTTTTGCTGAATTTTTGCCATGCGGGATCGGCGCACAGGCCGATTTGCATATATAAATGTATTATAGCAGATGCGTTCTTTTCTCTCAAGCTGTTTTTGAAATAATCTTCCCCGGGCTGCGCCGCCTGCGCAGAAAAACCGCAAAAATTTCCCAGGAACCCGACGATCTGTTCTTTTTTTGTCCACAATTATGCGGTATAATACTCTTGTATCGATACCGCCGCAGGCGGGCAAGGAGGAAACTAAGATGGCAAATGAGAAAATTCTGGTCGTTGATGACGATAAAAATATCTGCGAGCTGCTCCGACTGTATCTGGTCAAGGAGGGCTACAACGTGACGATGGTCCACGACGGCGGCGCAGCGCTGGCAGAGTTCGATAAGCTGCACCCGGATCTTGTGCTGCTGGACGTTATGATGCCGGTCATGGACGGCTGGGAGGTCTGCCGTAAAATTCGTGCCAAGGACAACACCCCCATCATCATGCTGACCGCCAAAGGCGAGACCTACGACAAGGTGCTGGGCCTTGAGCTGGGTGCCGATGACTACATCGTCAAGCCGTTTGACGCCAAGGAGGTCACGGCCCGCATCAAGGCCGTGCTGCGCCGCTCCTCCGCCAAAGAGGAGGAAAACAAGGGCGTTTACGACTTTGACAATCTGCACCTTGACATGAACCGCTATGAATTGAAGGTCAAGGGCAAGGTCGTTGAGGCTCCGCCGAAGGAGCTGGAGCTGCTGGCCTGCCTGGCCGGTCACCCGAACCGCGTCTACACCCGCGACCAGCTGCTGGACGAGGTCTGGGGCTTTGAGTATTACGGCGACTCCCGCACGATCGACGTCCACGTCAAGCGCCTGCGTGAAAAGCTGGAGGGTGCGTCCGAGCAGTGGAGCCTGAAAACCGTCTGGGGCGTCGGCTATAAGTTCGAGGTCAGGGAATGAGCCGCCGCAACACGATCAGCCGCGAATTTTTCGCGACCATCGCCGCCGTGCTCGTGCTGGGGCTCAGCGTTATGTGCGCGATCCAGACGGCACTGTCGGCGGCGTACTTCATCGGGGAGCGCAAAAGCTCGCTGACCGATGTGCTCAACGGCGCGACAGCGCTGAGTGAGCGATTCGCCGATGAGGGCTCTATCGTCACAAAGCCCCTGCAGGGGGAGGATGTGCTGGAACGCGCCCACAGCGGGTTTGAGCTGTTCAACACGGCCTCCGGTGCGCTGGTGTTCATCGCCGACGAGAACGGCCAGATCCTGCTGCATACGGGGGACGACGCCTTTACAGGCGCAGGCGTGCCCGCGTCCTACATTGACGAGTTGAACGAGGGAAACGACATTTTTGAGACCGGCACGCTGGACGGTGTCTACTGCGCCAAATATTACACGGCGGGCCGCCGCATCACGGTGGGCGGGCAGGACGGCTACCTGTTTGCCGCCAGCCCGATGGCTGCGCTGGGCAGCTACATGACCGATATGCTGACGATGTTCGGCATCTCGGCGGCGGTCATCCTGATTTTGTGCAGCATCCTGTGCTGGGTGCTGGCCAAGCGCATCACCGGCCCTATCGAGGACATCAGTGAGGCCGCGCGCCGCCTGGGCAGCGGGGACTTTACGGCCCGTGCGCCGGTGGACGGCTGCGTGGAGCTGGCTGACTTTGCGACCACCTTCAATAACATGGCTGCGCGGCTGCAAACCATCGACAATTCCCGCGGGCAGTTCATGGGCAACATCGCCCACGAGCTGCGCACGCCCATGACGACCATCAAGGGCTTCATCGACGGCATGCTGGACGGCACGATCCCGCCCGAGGAAACAAAGCATTATCTGGGCATCGTCTCGCAGGAGACGGGCCGCCTGGCGCGGCTGGTGCAGAACATGCTGGATATTACCAAGCTCGAGGCGGGCGAGGTGCCCATCCACGCGCAGACCTACGATCTGTGGAAAACCGTCACCGATGTCGTGCTCTCAGACGAGCAGCGCATCGAGGACGGCAAGATCGACATCCAGGGTCTGGGCGGCGATCCGCTGCTGATTTACGCGGACCCGGATTTTGTGCATCAGGTCGTGTATAATATTGTGGATAATGCCATCAAGTTCACCCCGGCGGGCGGTACGATCAGCTTTGCCGCAGAGCGCCGCGGCAATATGGTGGAGGTGCGCATTGAGAACACGGGCGCAGGCATTGCCCCCGAGGCTCTGCCCTTTGTGTTTGAGCGGTTCTACAAGGAGGACCGCTCCCGCGGCATGAACACCCGCGGCAGCGGACTGGGGCTGCATATCTGCAAGATTTTGGTCAACCTTTCCGGCGGCCAGATCCACGCCGAGAGCGAGGAAGGCAACTGGTGCCGGTTCGTGTTTACGCTGCCGGCAGGGCAATAAGCAACCGCATAACAGACGCTGCACAAAAGCGGCGTCTGTTTTTTTGTGCGTGAGAAAGGCTTCCCCCTCGGGGGAAGCTGTCAGCGGCCCCGCCCGCTGACTGATGAGGGGAAACCTTGCCTCTGTTGCCCGTAAACGGATCGCTGTGGCAAACCTGCCCCTCATCCGGCCCTGCGGGCCACCTTCCCCACGAGGGAAAGCTTTAAGGAGACGGGCAGCCCCATTTTTTTTCCACACCGCTTTACTTTAAGCCCAAATTATTGTAAAATGTTATACAAAAGAATGGTTTTACTATGCCTGCACGGCACAGCGGACCGCCAAAATAACTACAGGTGGTGTTTTTTATGGCAATTTCAGTATAAACGTATTCTTCTGAAGGTCAGCGGCGAGGCTCTGTCCGGCCCCAAGGGCACGGGCTTTGATGAGGAGACCATCGCCTCCATCTGCGCGGGCATCAAGGCTGCGCACGACCTCGGTGCCCAGATCGGCATCGTCGTGGGCGGCGGCAACTTCTGGCGCGGACGCTCCAGCGGCAAAATGGACCGTATGGACGCCGACAAGATCGGTATGCTGGCCACCGTTATGAACGCGCTGGCTGTCAAGGACGCGCTGCGCCAGCAGGGCGTGGACGCCGTCGTCATGACCAGCTCCTTCATGCCGCAGGTCGCCGAGTGCTTCACGAGCGACAAGGCCATTGCCGCGCTGGAAAGCGGCAAGATCGTCGTGTTCGGCGGTGGCACCGGCAACCCGATCTTCTCCACCGACACGGCCTCCGCCCTGCGCGCGCTGGAGATCGGCGCGGATGCCATGTTCAAGGCCACGATGGTCGACGGCGTCTATGACAAGGACCCCCACAAGTACGCCGACGCCGTGCGCTACGACACGCTGACCTTCACCCGCGTGCTGGATGAACGCCTGGCCGTCATGGACTCCACCGCCGCGACCCTCTGCCGCGACAACGGTCTGCCCATCCTCGTGTTCGATCTGGGCCAGCCCGCCAACATTGCCAAGGCTGTCAAGGGCGAAAGCGTCGGTACCCTGGTCAGGGAATAAGACGCAAAAGCACAAATTGAAAAATTCATATTTTCCCCCTATACTATCTTAAAATAAGGAGAAATTTCATTCATGAGCCAGCACGACGAAACCCTATGAAGAAAAAATGAATGCCAGTGTCAACCACCTCATCCATGAACTGGCCTCCATCCGCGCAGGCCGCGCCAACCCCGCCATTCTGGACAAGGTCACGGTCGATTACTACGGCAGCCCCACGCCCATCCAGCAGATCGCGGCTGTCGCCGTCGCCGAGGCCCGCATCCTGACCATCTCCCCGTGGGACCGCTCGATGCTCAAGCCCATCTCCAAGGCCATCCAGACCAGCGACATCGGCATCAACCCCATTGATGACGGCCAGGTCATCCGTCTGGTGTTCCCGGCCCCCACCGAGGAGCGCCGCAAGCAGCTGACCAAGGATGTCAAGAAGCAGGGCGAGGACGCCAAGACTGCCGTGCGCAACATCCGCCGCGACGCCATGGACAAGTTCAAGGCCATGAAGAAGGCCGGCGAGCTTACCGAGGACGACCAGAAGAAGCTGGAGGAAGAGACCCAGAAGCTGACCGACAAATATGTCAAGCTGATCGACGACACCTGCGCCGACAAGAACAAGGAAATCATGGAGGTCTGATCTCTCCATGAACGATAGCCTGTGCGGGCATGTCATGCGACACGCCCGCATAGGCTGTTATTGCATCATTGAATAAAACGATTCCGCGAAAGGAAACCACCGTTTATGAAGACCCGCATCATCACCGCCGCTGTCGGCCTGGGCGTTTTGGCCGTTGTGCTGGCGTTTTTTGACACCTTCCTGTTTGACTTGGTATTAAGTGCTGTCTGCCTGATTGCCATCCATGAGGTTTTTTTCCGCTATGGGCTTTGGCAAAAAGCAGTGGTATCTCTATGCCGCCGCTGTGCCGCTGACGCTGCTGGTCATGCTGAGCACATTGCAGATGGTGCGCGGCCTGCTGCTGCCCGCGGCCTTTTTGACGGTGCTGTTCTACAACGTCTGTCAGATCGCTCACGTCAAAACACTGGATTTCGGTAAGCTGACGGGGTTTGTCTACTTCTCGGGCGTCATCACGTTCTGCTTCTACTCGCTCATCCACTTAAAGCGGATGCTGCCCTTCGCAGAATATCGCTATGACGCGATTTATTTCATCCTGCTGATCCTCTGCTTTGCCTGGGGCGGCGACACCGCGGCCTACTTTGCGGGCCGTGCGTTCGGCAGGCACAAGCTGGCTCCTATCGTCAGCCCCCACAAGACCGTGGAGGGCGCTGTGGGCGGCGTGCTGGGCAGCATGGCTGCGGGCTGTGTGCTGACGCTCGTCTACTCGCTGCTGTCGGCCAAATACAACGTCATCAGCATTCAGGTGCAGCCGAAGCATTATCTGGTGCTGCTGGGCATGGGTGCCGTGGCATCGGTGCTGGGCATTCTGGGTGACCTGTTTGCGTCGTCCGTCAAGCGCCAGGTCGGCATCAAGGATTACGGCACAATCTTCCCGGGGCACGGCGGCATTCTGGACCGCTTTGACAGCGTCATGTTCATCGCGCCCTTTGTTTCCATCGCGGTACGCTACTTCTTCTATCTGCTGTGAGGAATCGTAAAAATGAGTAAAGTCATCACACTTTTGGGCTCCACGGGTTCCATCGGCACCCAGAGCCTGGACGTCTGCCGTATGCACGGCTATGAGGTGTTCGGCCTGTCCGCCAATTCCAGCGTCGATAAGCTGCTGGCGCAGATCGCGGAGTTCCACCCGAAGTACGTCGCCGTCACCGACCCCGCCGCGTTTGACAAGCTCTCCGCCGCGCTGGCCGGGCAGGCCGACGCGCCGAAGCTGCTCAAGGGCGCGGAAGGACTGCGCGCGCTGGCCTGTATGGACGGCGCGGGCACGGTGCTGAACGCCGTTGTCGGCATTGCGGGCCTCGACGCCTCGCTGGCCGCGATTGAGAGCGGCCACGATCTGGCGCTGGCCAACAAAGAAAGCCTTGTCACGGGCGGCCATCTTGTGACCGATGCTGTCAAAAAGCACGGCGTCCACCTGCTGCCCGTGGACAGCGAGCACAGCGCTATTTTCCAGTGCTTGCAGGATCAGCCAGCGCCAAAACGCTGGAGAAGATCCTGCTGACGGCCTCCGGCGGCCCGTTTTTCGGCATGACCACCGAGCAGCTGCGCACCAAGACGAAGGCCGACGCGCTCAAGCACCCGAACTGGAATATGGGCGCCAAAATCACGATTGATTCTGCGACCCTGATGAACAAGGGGCTGGAGCTGATCGAGGCCGCGTGGCTGTTCGGTCTGCCCGAGGATAAGATTCAGATCGTCGTCCAGCGTGAGAGCATCATCCACTCCGCCGTGCAGTTTGCGGATCATTCGATCATTGCGCAGCTCGGTGTGCCCGACATGCGCATTCCCATCCAGTATGCGCTGACCTGGCCCGAGCGTCTGCCCAGCCCCGTGCCCGAGCTGGACTTCACCGCGCTGACCAAGCTGAGCATTGCAACGGCGGACGACGAGACCTTCCGCTGCCTCAAAGCCTGCAAAAAGGCTATCCGCAAGGGCGGTCTGGCTCCCTGCGCCGCCAACGGTGCGAACGAGGCCGCCGTTGCGCACTTCCTGCGCGACGAGATCGGCTTCCTGGACATTGGCCGCCTGGTCGAGGGCATCGTCGACAGTGATTCCTTCGGCGGCGACTACACGCTTGCCGACGTCCACGAGTGTGACCGCATGGCGCGAGCCTATGTGGAGGCACATATCTGATTGGAACTGCCCGGTAGGGGCCGCACATGTGCGGCCCTCAGCTTTCCGGCAGACTCCTGCCTGCCATACACGCGCGGGCCGGGCATGCCCGGCCCCTACAGCTCTACGTCCAATACTTTACTTGTGAGGTGCCTATGACTGCATTGCTGACCGGGCTGGCATCGTTGCTCGTGTTTAGCAGCGTCATTCTGGTGCATGAGCTGGGCCACTTTATGGCGGCGCGCCATTGCGGTATCCATGTCGAGGAATTTTCCATCGGCTTTGGCCCGTGCCTGTGGTCCACGACCCGTGACGGAACGACCTATTCTGTCCGCCTGCTGCCGCTGGGCGGCTATAATCTGTTCAGCTCCCTGCCTGACGAGGAGGACGACGAGGAGGACGAGAGCGGGGAGAGCGCACCGCCGCCCGCCCCGAAGCCCCGTAAAACCACGCTTTTCCCGCTGGTCGTCAGCGGCCAGAAATTTGAAGATGCCACCGCCTGGCAGCGCTTTTTTGTCACGCTCTGCGGCGCGCTGATGAACTTTATCCTCGGCGTCGCGGTGCTGTTGGTGCTCGTCCTTACCATGGGCAAGGTCGGCAGCACGACGATTGCGGATTTCAGCGAGAACGCCACAAGCTCCGCAGCCCTGCAGGAGGGCGACACGATTTTGCAGATTTGCAGCAACCCCTGCTGGACGCTCTACGACATAACCGATTGGTTTTACACCGCGGAGGAGGAAACCTACAACGTGGTGGTCCTGCGCGGCAGCGAGGTCCTGGAGCTGCAGGATGTGACCTTCACCCCGACGCGCGACGCGGACGGCAATGTGCTGTACGGCATGGATTTCCGCGTTGAGCCGATGAAAAAGGACCTGCGGCACGTCATTGTCATGACCTGCGATATGTATATTTACTACAGCAGGGCGATTCTGGGCAGCTTTTTTGACCTGCTCGCCGGCAAGGTGGGCGTGGAGGAACTGTCCGGCCCCCTCGGCACGGTGTCGGCGGTCAACCAGGCCGTGCACTACGGCTGGCGGGAGGTACTGTCCCTGCTGGCTCTGCTGACCATCAACGTCGGCATCTTTAACCTGCTGCCCATCCCGGCGCTGGACGGCTGCAAGCTGCTGTTCCTTGCGTGGGAGGGTCTGACCGGCCATCCTGTGCCGCCCCGCGTGCAGGGCGTGATCAACACGGCGGGTACGGTGGCGCTGGTGTGGCTGATGATTCTGGTCACGATGCACGATATTTCACGATTCTTATAAGGAGAACTACGATGCAGCGTCAATTAAAAAAAGAAGTCAAAATCGGCAGCATTAAAATCGGCGGCACGAACCCCATTGCCGTCCAGACGATGCTGAATGTGCCCGTCAAGGATATTGCGGGCAACGTGGCCCAGGCAGAGCGCGTCGCCAAGGCGGGCTGCCAGATCGTCCGCGTGACCGTGCCCACCCCGGCGGACGCCGCCGTCGTGGCTGCCATTAAAGAGAAGGTGGACATCCCCGTTGTGGCGGACATCCACTTTGACTACCGCGCCGCGCTTGCAGCGCTGGATGCCGGTGCGGATAAAATTCGCATCAACCCCGGCAACATCGGGGATGATGACCGCGTCAAGGCCGTGGCCGACGCCTGCAACGCCAGAAATGTGCCCATCCGCATCGGCGTCAACGGCGGCAGTCTCGAAAAGCACATCCTGGCCAAGTACGGCGCTCCCGTGCCCGAGGCCATGGTGGAGAGCGCCATGTACCATGTGCGGCTGCTGCAAAAATACGACTTTGATAATATCGTTATTTCAATCAAATCCAGCAACGTGCCCCGCATGATGGCGGCGTACCGTCTGCTGGCCAGCCAGACGGACTACCCCCTGCACGTCGGCGTGACCGAGGCCGGCGGCAACCGCATGGGCCTCATCAAGTCCGGTATGGGCATCGGCGGTCTGCTGATGGAGGGCATCGGTGACACGCTGCGCGTCAGTCTGACCGATGAACCCGAGAACGAGGTCTACGCCGGGTATGACATCCTGCGCGCGGCGGGCTACGCCGTCGCCGGTCCTGAGATCATCAGCTGCCCGACCTGTGGGCGCACCCAGTACCCGATGATCGAGATCGCCAACGAGGTCGAGGCGCGTCTGCGGGACGAGGGCTTTAAGAAGCCGCTCAAGATCGCTATTATGGGCTGTGTTGTCAACGGCCCCGGCGAGGCATCCGACGCCGACATCGGCATTGCCGGCGGTAAGGACGAGGCCCTGCTTTTCATCCGCGGCGAGAAGATCCGTATGCTCAAGGGCGATATTGTCGGCCAGTTGTTGGAAGAAATTCATAAAATGTAACCAATAAAGCCTTCCCCCGCGGGGGAAGGTGGCCCCGCAGGGCCGGATGAGGGGCAAGCTGTCCTCGGCAATTCGTTTGCGGGTAATACCCGGAAACTTCGCCCTCATCAGTCCGCTTCGCGGACAGCTTCCCCCGAGGGGGAAGCCAACCCTCGTAGGGGCGGATGCTTGCATCCGCCCGCGGGGCGTCGAGGACGCCGCCCTCTACAAGAATTGCCACCCATTTATTGAGGTACGAATCCTTTGAAACCATTTGTCACCCAGGTCTGGCCGCAGTTTACGGCGGACCAGCAGTTCTGCGCGGCGTTCGGCAGTGTGCTTGTGGACCGCGTGGAGCTTTACCGCACACAAAGACAGGTCGTCATCTGCCTGCGCAGTGCTGAACCTCTGGATCAGGCGCTGTGCGGGCGCCTTTGTGCGTCCCTTGCCGAGGTGTTCGCCGGGTATGAGCTGCAAGTCCGCAGCTACTTTGCCTACCCGAACATCACCCCCGAGGCCGTGCGCCTGATGATCGAGGAATTGAAAGAAAAGGGAATGCCGGTCAACGGCTTCCTCGATAAGTCCGAGCCCGTCACCTTTGGCGAGGACGGCATCACGGTCCACGTCAGCGCAGGCCGCCAGATCCTTGAGAGCGTCGAGCTGCCCCGCGTGCTGGCCGAGATGATCCAGGAGCGCACAGGAAGTCTGCCTGTCGTCCGCCTGGCCGATTCCGGTAAGGCGCGCACCGAGGAGGAGTTTGAGCAGTACCTGCAGGAGAAGGCCCCCGTTGTCAAGTTCGAGGCCAAGGAGACACCGCCCGACTTTACGATTGAAGGTCTCGCCCTCACGAACAAGCCGGTCAAGCTGTTCTACGGCAAGCAGTTCAAGCCCACCGACACCCGCCGCCTCAACGATCTGGGCGACGGCGGCAAGGTCACGGTCTGGGGCGACGTCTTTGCTACCGAGGTCAAGGGCAGCCGCCGCAAGATTTATTTTACCTCCATCACCGACTACTCCGGCTCCGTCAACCTCAAGGTCATGGGGGAAGAAGGCGCGGATATGTCCAAGTGGGAGGGCCTCAAGCCCGGAACGACCCTCATCGTCCGCGGCAACTATATGTACGACAAGTACGAGCATGACTTTGTCATCATGCCCTACGACGTTTTGCAGGTCGAGCGTGAGCAGCGCCAGGATACCGCGCCCGACGGCGAAAAGCGCGTCGAGCTGCACCTGCACACCAAGTCCAGCTCGATGGACGGCTTCAACGACCCCGGCAAGATTGTGCGTCTGGCTCACCGCATGGGCCACCGCGCCATTGCCATCACCGACCACGGCGTCTGCCAGGGCTACCCCGAAGCGATGCTGGCCACCGATGCCATCCACGAAACAGACCCGAACTTCAAACTGATTTACGGCTGTGAGGCCTACTTCGTCGATGACATGATCCCCGCAGTCTACGGCAGCGCCGAGATGCCGCTCTCCGGCTCGTTCGTCGTCTTTGACACCGAGACGACGGGTCTCGACTCCAACACCGAGCGCCTGACCGAGATCGGCGCAGTCTATGTTGAAAACGGCAAGATCAACGAGGAAAAGAAGTTCTGCACCTTCGTCAACCCCGGCAAGCCGATCCCGCAGAAGGTCGTTGACCTGACCGGCATCAACGATGCCATGGTCGCCGACGCCCCGACGCCCGAGGAAGCCATCCGCGCTTTTAAAGAATTTTGCGGGGACAACATCCTTGTGGCCCACAACGCCCACAGCTTTGATATGCTGTTCATCCGCAAGGCAGGGGAGAAGGCGGGCGTCAGCTGGGACGAGAACACCTATATCGATACACTGCCGATGGGGCAGGCGCTCTTTCCGGGTCTGCGCAACTACAAGCTGGACACCATCAACAAGCACCTCGAGATCCCACCCTTCAACCATCACCGCGCCGTCGATGACGCCATGGCGCTGGCCCGCATCTATGAGGTCATGCTGACCGACCTCGAGGAAAAGGACATCCATACGGTGGAGTCTATCAACACCGGCCTCGGCGGCAACAAAGAGGTGCTGAAAAACGAAATACTACCACCTTATTATATTGGTGCAGAATCAGGTGGGCTTAAAGACCTCTACCGTATTGTCAGCGCCGCCCACACGCAGTATTTCTTTAAGAAACCGCGCGTGCCGCGCAGCCTGCTGAACCAGTACCGCGAGGGGCCTGCTGCTCTCCCCGGCCTGTGAAGCAGGTGAGCTTTACAGGGCAATCGTGGCCGGTCAGCCCTACGAACAGCTGCTCCGCATTGCCGATTATTACGATTATCTCGAGGTGCAGCCGCTCGGCAACAATGAATTCATGGTGCGCAACGGGCAGGTGGACTCGATCGAGGCCATCAAAAACTTCAACCGCACCGTCATAAAGCTGGGCGAGGACCTGCATAAGCCGGTTGTCGCCACGGGCGACTCCCACTTTCAGGAGCCGGAGGACTGGATCTACCGCGCTGTTCTGCAGGCCGGCAACGGCTTCAAGGACGCGGACAACCAGGCCCCGCTCTACTTCCGCACCACGCCCGATATGCTGGAGGATTTCAGCTATCTGCCGCAGGAAAAGGCGTATGAAATTGTGGTGACGAACCCCAACAAGATCGCCGCGACCATCGACAACAACCTGCGCGCCATCCCCAAGGGCACCTACCCGCCCAGCATCCCGGGCGCGGAACAGGAGCTGCGCGACGACACCTGGAAGCACGCGGCGCGCGACTACGGCAGCCCGCTGCCCGACGTGCTGCAAAAGCGGCTGAAAAAGGAACTGGACTCCATCTGCGGCCACGGTTACGCCGTTTTGTACGTCATTGCCGTGCGTCTGGTGGCCTACTCCAATGCGGGCGGCTATCAGGTCGGCAGCCGCGGCTCCGTCGGCTCATCCGCCGTCGCGCACTTTTCCGGCATTTCCGAGGTCAACTCGATGCCGCCGCACTATCTGTGCCCCAACTGCAAGCACAGCGAGTGGATCAACGACGGCGTACACTTTGACGGCTTCGACCTGCCCGACAAGACCTGCCCGGTCTGCCGGCAAGCCGATGATCGTCGAGGGCCACGACTCCCGTTTGAGACCTTCCTCGGCTTCTACCGGCGACAAGGAGCCTGATATTGACCTGAACTTCTCGGGCATGTATCAGTCCCACGTCCACCGCTACACCGAGGAGCTGTTCGGCAAGGAAAACGTGTTCAAGGCGGGCACGGTCTCCGGTCTGCAGGATAAGACCGCCTACGGCTACGTCAAAAAATACCTCGAGGAGCGCAGCAAGACCGTCAACCGCGCCGAGGAAAACCGCCTTGTTATGGGCTGCACCGGCGTCAAGCGCACGACGGGTCAGCACCCCGGCGGCATGGTCGTTGTGCCGGATACCTTCGACATTTACGACTTCTGCGCCATCCAGCACCCGGCGGACGACGTCAAGGGCGGTCTGCTGACGACCCACTTTGAATTTAAATACCTGCACGATACGCTGCTCAAGCTGGATGAGCTGGGCCATGATGTGCCGACCTTCTACAAGTTCTTTGAGGAATACTCCGGCATTCCGATTGATTCCGTTCCGATGAACGACGAGAAGGTCTACAGTCTGTTGACCAGCCCCGAGGCCCTCGGCGTGACGGAGGAGCAGATCGGCTCCAAGACCGGCACGTTCGGCATCCCAGAGATGGGCACGAACTTCGTGCGCCAGATGCTTCTGGACGCCCAGCCGAAGAATTTCTCCGAGCTGATCCAAATTTCCGGCCTGTCCCACGGCACCGACGTCTGGACCGGCAACGCCGACGAGCTGATCCGCTCGGGCACCTGCACGATTGCGGAGGTCATCGGCTGCCGTGACAGCATCATGCTGTACCTGCTGCGCAAGGGACTGGAGCCGAAGATGTCGTTCGACATCATGGAGGCCGTGCGTAAGGGCAAGGTCGCCAAGGGCGGCTTCAAGCCCGGGTGGGAGGAAGCCATGCGCGAGCACGATGTGCCCGACTGGTATATTGAATCCTGCCGCAAGATCAAGTATATGTTCCCCAAAGCCCATGCCGTGGCCTACCTGATGGCGGCCATCCGCCTGATGTGGTTCAAGGTCTACCATCCGGCCATCTTCTACGCGGTGTACTTCACGGTGCGCGGCGCGGATATTGACTATGAGGCCGCCGTGGGCGGCGTCCGTGTGGCGAAGCAGCACCTGCGCGACAACGAAAAGATCCCCAAGGACGAGCGCACCGCCAAGGACGATGACGCGCTGGTCAGCCTGCAGCTGGAAAACGAAATGCTGCAGCGCGGCTGCGAGTTTTTGCCCATCGAGCTGGGCAGAAGCTACGCCAGCAAGTACGTGGTTGAGGACGGCAAGGTGCGTCTGCCGTTCACGGCCATCCGCGGTCTGGGTGATGCCGCCGCCGCTGCGCTGGAACAGGCTACGATGCACGGGCAGGAGTATATCTCGGTGGAGGAATTGCAGCAGGCCAGCGGTGTGGCGCAGTCTGTTTTTGACAAGCTCCGCGCCGTCGGCGCTTTGGGTAATCTGCCCGAAACGAGCCAGGTGGATTTGTTCAGTATGATATAAAGGTGAGGGGCTCTGCCGCTTTGCCGTTGCTGCCAACTTGCCCCCTTGACAACCTACCTGATTTGCGCTATAATAGCAGTCACTGATGCGGGATTAGCTCATCCGGTAGAGTGACTGCTTCCCAAGCAGTAGGTGGCGAGTTCGAGACTCGTATCCCGCTCCAAGATACCCCGAGGCGTTTCGCTTCGGGGTATTTTTATTTGTGCAAAAAGAGGTGCCGACCATGCTTGACGCATTCCCGATCTATCACTGGTTCCACAACGGCAACCCGTATTCCGGGGCAGAGGGCGGTATGCGCTATGTCATCACCCCCATCAAGGTGCCCGACCCGAGCGACGAGAGCGGCAAGAAAAAGCGCGAGGCCCTCTGTGCCGAGGTCTGGCCCGGCCCGTGGAGCATCGAGCATACCGCCGAGGAAAAGATCGAGACGCAGCTGTTTGACGGCGACCAGGCGGGCTTGGATAAGGCTGTCGCCTGGCTGCATGAGCGTTACACCGCCGAGGCAGACCGCTGGGCGGACATCCCGTCGATCCTCGACTGTGAGCCGGACCGCTGACGACTGATGAACACCTGCCGCTGATAAGCTGCTGGCGGATGCCCGGCGCGAGGCCGACGACATTGTGAGCCGGGCCAACAGGGAGGCCGACAGACAGTGGGAGCTTTTCCGTCGGCAGGTGCGCAGGGCCGTGCAGGTCAGCCCCGAGCTGGCAGCCCTGCTGCAAAAGCGCCGTCCCCGCGAAGATCAGGAATAAGGAGCCTATGTGCCCAGACAGGTCCCGACGCCGCGCACGGTGGAGATCCCTTCCGCCGAGGCTGTCGCCAAGGAGCGTGAGCGTCTGCAATACAAAAAGAAATACAACCGCACGCTGCGCAGCACCATCTACGCGCTGCTGGTCGTGGCCGCACTGGCTGTGCTGGTCACCACGATTTTTCTGCCGGTGCTGGCACATGAATTGAGCGAATAAGTACGAAGCCGCACCCCGCGCAGAGACCGGGGTGCGGCTTTTGCGTAAAAACGCGATTTGTACAAAAGCAGGTTGCACAAGACTGGCAAAGCGCGTACAATAGTGCTGAATGAGGCGATTTGTATGTGGTTATTGTACGCAGTCGGCTCTGCGCTGTTCGCGGGCCTGACATCCATTCTGGCAAAATGCGGCATTCGCAAAACGGATTCCACCGTGGCCACGGCCATCCGCACGATCATTGTGCTGATTTTTGCGTGGATCATGGTGTTTGTGGTCGGCTCGCAGGGGACGATTGCCAGCATCCCGGCCAGAAGTCTGGTATTCCTGGGGCTGTCGGGTCTGGCTACGGGTGCCAGCTGGCTGTGCTATTTTTATGCCTTGCAGCGCGGGCCGATCGATAAGGTCGTGCCCATCGACAAGAGCAGCACGGTCATGACGATCTTGCTGGCTGCACTGCTGCTGGGCGAGAGTGTGACCTTGACCAGGGGCATCGGCGTTGTGCTGATCGCCGCCGGCACGTTTCTGATGATCGAGAAAAAGGGCGGCGTCCAGAAAGAGGAAAGCGGCTGGATGTTGGCGGCGTTCGGTTCGGCCATTTTTGCGGCGCTGACCTCGATCCTGGGCAAGGTCGGCATCACCGGGGTCGAGTCCAATCTCGGTACGGCGCTGCGCACCGGCGTGGTGCTCATCATGGCGTGGGTCGCGGCGTCCTGCGGCACAAACGGCGTGCAGGAGACAGGGCGGATCAGCGCCAGCTCCACGGGCGGCAGCTCAAATTCCACAGTGGTGTAGCCGTTCGTTTCCGGCATAAACGTCGTGTTGCG
>ENA-OPYX01000329-OPYX01000329.1-human-gut-metagenome-genome-assembly--contig:-NODE-329-length-28184-cov-3.878034_pt1 | contig 28184 bp, 29 predicted proteins | sample MGYA00242639_ERZ504486 | MGnify/ENA primary metagenome ERZ504486 (study PRJEB26092, sample SAMD00036296) | human gut metagenome | host: Homo sapiens | study: EMG produced TPA metagenomics assembly of... | reverse complement strand
CAAAGAGGCTATCTGGGGTGGAACAAAATTAAGAGACTCGTTGGATATGATATTCCAAGTGACACAACAGGAGAGTGCTGGGCGATCAGTGCTCATAAAAATGGTGACTGTAAGATTGCAGGTGGCAGATACGATGGAAGATATCTGAGCCAGTTATGGGAAGAAGAGCCGGAACTGTTTGGAAATTATCCGGGCAGCCAGTTTCCGCTTCTGATTAAAATCATTGATGCGAAAAATGATCTGAGTATTCAGGTACATCCCGATGATGCATATGCATCCGAACATGAAAATGGTTCGTTGGGGAAAACCGAGTGCTGGTATGTGCTGGACTGTGAGCCGGGTACAAAAATTGTTATCGGCCACAATGCAAAGGATAAAAAAGAACTGGAAGAGATGATCCGTCAGGGACGGTGGGATGAATTTATCCGTGTGACAGATGTGAAAAAAGGAGATTTTTTCCAGATCAATCCGGGATGTCTGCATGCAATCAAAGGAGGTACAGTGATTCTGGAGACACAGCAGAACAGCGATATTACATATCGTGTATATGACTATGACAGATTGTCCGACGGAAAACCGAGACAGCTGCATGTGGAACAGAGCATTGACACAATTGTGGCACCGTTTGAGCCGGCAAAATGCGATACCTATACTGAGAACCTGCAGGGGGCGGAACATAAACATTTGATCACCTGTCCATTCTATTCTGTAGACAAGTATGATGTGGACGGTGTATTTACTATTGAATTTGACAAATATTTTACGGATGTCAGCGTAGTAGAAGGTTCCGGTACTGTAAATGGAATTCCGCTAGAAAAGGGTCAGCATTTTATCGTACCGGCAGGATACGGAAAGTGCCGTTTTGAAGGCGTGATGAGTCTGATCTGTTCAAATCCGGAAAAACATTAAGAGAAAATCCGGACTTAATAAAAGGAAATTAAAAAGTTAGACGGAATATATATAACAGAGATAATCTGAGAACGGTATAAAAAGCTGTTCAAAACACAGGTAAAAAGGAGAATACAGATATGAGACTGGGAGCACTGGAAGCAGGCGGAACCAAGATGGTCTGCGCAATCGGAAACGAAAATGGGGAGATTTTTGAGAGGATATCTATTCCTACCGAAACTCCGGAGATCACACTTCCGAAACTGATTGAGTATTTTAAAGATAAAGAGATCGAAGCACTGGGAATCGGCTGCTTTGGACCGATTGATGTAAACCGTAACTCTGAAACTTATGGTTATATCACAACCACACCAAAGCTGGCGTGGGCAAATTGCGATATTGTCGGTGCTTTTAAAAAAGCACTGAATATTCCGGTGGGATTTGATACGGATGTAAATGGATCTGCACTGGGAGAAGCCACCTGGGGAATCACCAAAGGCCTGGAAAACAGCGTATATATCACTATTGGAACCGGTGTCGGTATGGGTATTATGAGCAACGGAAAACTGCTTCATGGTATGCTGCATCCGGAAGCCGGACATATCCTGATGAGAAAACATCCGGAAGATCATTACGAAGGCAAATGCCCATATCACAAAACCTGTCTGGAAGGTCTGGCTGCAGGCCCGGCGATCGAAGCACGCTGGGGCAAAAAAGGAATAGAACTGGCAGATAAGAAAGAAGTATGGGAGCTGGAAGCTTATTATATCGGACAGGCTCTGGTAGATCTGATTCTGGTACTGTCTCCGGAAAAAAATTATTCTTGGTGGCGGTGTTATGCATCAGGAACATATGATGCCGTTAGTCAGAGAAGAAGTAAGAAAACAGATGGCCGGTTATATTAAGACGAAACAGATGGATGATCTGGATAATTATATTGTACTGCCAAGCCTGAATGATAATCAGGGAATTATGGGTGCGCTGAAACTGGCAGTGGATGAGCTGGAACTGGAGAAATAATATCCTTATATAAAATAAGAAAGCTGTCGTGGTGAAATCTGCGACAGCTTTCTTATTTTTACATGAATAACGAGCCACATTCATATCTTTTACTTGACTTTTTTGTTGACACATGGTATATTAAGTAAGCGACATGGAAGTAGGTCTTTTTTTTATGCCTAAAATCGAAAGACGTGAATTTCGATGGCAAAAGAAAAAAGTCCGTTGCAACAACGCAAATCAACACAGTGGAGGTGGAAAGTCGTGCGCGTAAAAAATCACATTGGCATGTACAGAATGTAAACAGCGGAATTACAACATGACAAAAGAGAAAAAGAATCATCCGGAAAGACTGGAGACCAAAAAGTATTGTAAATTCTGTAGAACACACACAATGCACAAAGAGACGAAATAAGATTGTCGTGTAAGAGGTGAGGACTATGGCAGAATCTGCAAAAAAAGAAAAGGCTCCGAAAAAGGAGAAAGCTCCGAAAAAGAGCTGGACCAAAGGTCTGAAGTCCGAATTTGACAAGATTATCTGGACTGACAAGAAAACAGTCGGCAAACAGACGGTTGCCGTTGTTGGTATCACAGTAGTCCTGGGCGTGATTATTTCCGTTCTGGACAGTGCGGTTCTGGAGTTCGTTAATTTGCTGATTAAATAAGGACAAGGGTGAGGAAATGGCAGAAGCAAACTGGTATGTAGCCCATACATATTCGGGCTATGAAAACAAAGTGAAAGCCAACATTGAGAAAACAATCGAAAACCGACATCTGGAAGATCAGATTCTGGAAGTTCGGGTACCGATGCAGGATGTGACAGAGTTGAAAAACGGTGCACAGAAGCTGGTATCCAGAAAAATGTTCCCGGGATACGTACTGATCAACATGGTGATGAACGATGATACATGGTATGTTGTTCGTAACACCCGTGGTGTGACCGGATTCGTCGGACCGGGATCTAAACCGGTGCCTTTGAGCGAAGAAGAGATCGGCATGCTGGGTATCCAGCCTGAAACCATCGAAATCGATTTTGCAGAAGGCGACAGCGTAGTTGTTACCGGAGGAGCCTGGAAAGATACTACTGGTATTATCCAGACGATCAACAGTCAGAAGCAGACTGTGACAATCAATGTTGAGTTGTTTGGTCGCGAAACACCGGTTGAGATCAGTTTCGCAGAAATTAAGAAGTTGTAAACAGAATCATCGAAGTATGAAGTTTCGCACGGAAATGATTCGTGGGAGGGAAATCCCCGCAATTACCACATTATAGGAGGTCATTACAATGGCAAAGAAAGTAACAGGATATATCAAATTACAGATTCCTGCTGGTAAAGCAACACCAGCACCACCAGTTGGACCGGCTCTGGGTCAGCATGGTGTAAATATCGTACAGTTTACAAAGGAATTCAATGCTAGAACAGCTGACAAGGGAGATCTGATCATCCCTGTAGTTATCACTGTATATGCAGACAGAAGTTTCAGCTTTATAACCAAAACTCCACCAGCTGCAGTTTTGCTGAAGAAAGCTTGTAACATCAAATCTGGTTCAGGTGTTCCGAACAAAACAAAAGTAGCTACTATTTCCAAAGATAAAGTAAAAGAGATCGCTGAAATGAAAATGCCAGATCTGAATGCAGCAAGCATCGAAGCAGCTATGAGCATGATCGCTGGTACTGCAAGAAGTATGGGTATCGTAGTTGAGGACTAATCTTTACTAATGTAACTTTGAGACCATAAGGTCACAAACAAACGAATATCGTGGGAGGGCAATCCCCGCAATTACCACAGGAGGTTATAGGAAATGAAACACGGTAAAAAATATATGGAAACTGCCAAAGCAGTTGATCGTGCAAAACTGTATGATCCGGATGAAGCAATCGCTTTAGCTAAAAAATCTGCAGTTGCAAAATTTGATGAAACAATCGAAGCTCATATCAGAACAGGCTGTGACGGACGTCACGCTGACCAGCAGATTCGTGGTGCAGTAGTTCTGCCTCACGGAACCGGTAAAACTGTTCGTGTCCTGGTATTCGCAAAAGGTGTGAAGGCTGATGAAGCTCAGGCAGCTGGCGCAGAATTCGTTGGAGCAGAAGAACTGATCCCGAAGATCCAGAACGAAGGATGGTTTGACTTTGATGTAGTTGTTGCTACACCGGATATGATGGGTGTTGTTGGTCGTCTGGGTCGTGTACTTGGACCGAAAGGCTTAATGCCAAACCCGAAAGCTGGTACAGTAACAATGGACGTTACAAAAGCTATCCAGGAAATCAAAGCTGGTAAGATTGAATATCGTCTTGATAAAACAAACATCATTCACGTGCCAATCGGAAAAGCTTCTTTCACAGAAGAACAGTTAGCGGACAACTTCCAGACGCTGATGGGTGCAATCAATAAAGCAAAACCTTCTACACTGAAAGGTCAGTTCCTGAGAAGCGTAACAATCGCTCCTACTATGGGAATTGGTGTTAAGATTAACCCATTAAAACTTGTGTAATTTATAAAATGAAACACTCCGGAGAATTTCTCCGGAGTGTTTTTTGTACAATATAGACAAAAATTTATAGTTGCTTTTGGAGTGTCTGCTTATCTTTTTATTTCCCTCTTGATTTTTGATAACAGTTGTAGTAATATCCATGTATAGCAAAAAAGCAAACGTTTGCGCAAACGTTAAAATTCACAAAAATATTAAAATAAGGAGGAGGAGATGAAGCTTTTTTACGAACCAAACAATGCATACTTTGGAGATTGTATGCCATTTTACCATGACGATACGTTTTATGTGTTTCACCAGAGAGATGCGAGAAATCCACGTCCTTTTGAACCTTTTGAATGGTCTTTGGCAACGACAAAGGATTTTGTCCATTATGAAGATAAAGGAGTAGCAATTCCGAAAGAAGGAGATGATTCTCCGGAGCAATATATTTTCGCAGGAAGTGTTTTTGAAGGCAATCATAAATTTTATGCAATTTATACTGCTTATAATCGGGATTTTGCTGCACAGGGAAAAGATGCACAGGTTTTGATGAGTGCGGAAAGTGATGATCTTCTCAATTGGAAAAAGACTGGTAAGTTTGTTCTTCCTGCACCGGAAGGATATGATGGCAATGACTGGAGAGATCCATTTATTTTATGGGAGGAAGAAAGCCAACAGTATATTATGATATTGGGGGCCCGAAAATTAAAGGGAAAACAGATGAGAACCGGAAGAACTGTCTGGTTTACATCAAAAGATTTGTCGGAATGGCATTTTGAGGGCGATTTTTGGGCACCTGAAACATTCACGATGCATGAAATGCCGGATTTGTTTAAAATGGGTGACTGGTGGTATTTACTTACCACAGAATACAGTGAAAGAAGTAAAACAATCTATCGTATGAGCCGTTCTTTGAAAGGTCCCTGGATTGCTCCGGCGGATGATGCCTTTGATGGTCGGGCCTACTATGCTGCACGGTCGTGTTCGGATGGAAAACATCGGTATCTTTTTGGATGGGCAGCAACAAAAACTGATAATCAGGATATGAATAGTTGGGATTGGGCAGGAACTTTTGTGTGTCATGAAATCTATCAGCGGCCGGATGGAACGCTGGGTGTAAAACTTCCGGATTCTATGCTTTCAGCTTATGAGCCGGATACAGAGGTTATGAAAGGCCCTGCTACACTTGAAACAGTAGATTCTCAGGCAAACCTTCATATTACAGAAACACCTGAAGACTTCTATAAAGTTGAGATGGATTTTCAGATTTCCGAGAATACCAGAATGTTTGGAATTAGATTGTTCGAAGATCCGGAAACCGGAGATTCTTACAAATATGAAGTTAATCTGGCAGAAAATAGAATTTATTTTGACAGAACACCAAATCAGCCGTGGTATCGCTATTTTGACAAGGGATTGGAAAGACCGATTCATTTAGAAGCAGGAAGAAAATACCATGCCAGATTGATTGTGGATGACTCTATTGTTATAATGTATATTGATGGTGTTTCGTTAATTGCCCGGATGCATGCAAAAGCTGGATGTGACTTAAGCGCATATGTAATTGATGGCTCCCTCAAGATTGAAAATATTACAATAGCAAAATCATTAAGGAGTTAAGATCTATGTCTAATCGAACGGTGAATTTAAAAGATGTTGCCGCAAAAGCCGGTGTATCCATTACGACTGTCTCTCATGTAATAAATAAAACTCGATTCGTTAAACCTGAAACAACAGCTGCTGTAGAAAGTGCAATAAAAGAACTAAATTATGTTCATAATCTTGCAGCCAAAACTCTGCGGTCGAAAAAATCCGGAATCATTGGAGTTATGATTACTGGATTTGGAAATCCATATTTTCTGGAAATTCTTCAGGGTATAGAGCATATTTTAAGCGAAAAAGGGTATCAAATGATTCTTGGGAACATTGGAAGCTCTATGGGGGCGCAGGAAAAACAATTGGACATCTTTAATTCGTGGTGCGTAGACGGGATTATAACCTATGGTCAGGGATACCAAAATTTATCTCAAAAATATGATTCTCTGAATTGCCCTGTTGTCTGCATTGAATCTCCGGGAGGAGATCAAACAGATAATGTTATTATAGATGACTGCGCTCTGATAAAAGAAGCGATTACTGATATGATTCAATGTGGACATCAAAAAATCGGTTGTATTTATGGCGTTTCTGATGCATATACATCGATTCAGAGAACAAACGGATATAAGGAAGGTCTTTTGGCTAATAAAATAAAAGTAGACGAGACCATTATCAGATGTGGACAATCGACATTAGAAGGTGGTTATCGTGAAACAAATTGGCTTCTGGAGAATGCTGAGCTTGATGCAATTTTTGTGGAAAATAATTTGATGACACTTGGATGTGTAAAAGCATTATCTGAGCGTGGAGTTGAAATTCCCAATCAAATCGCCCTTCTTGGGTATGATGATGATGACTGGAGAGATACGGTTGTTATACCGATCAGTTCCATACAGCCTCCACGATATGAAATGGGAGAAAAAGGCCACCCAACTTTTGTTGCAGAAAATAAACTATCCAAAACGAAGATCCATTACAATCAAACTATCTCCAGAATTAATAAAACGAAAATCTTATTGATATATGAAGGAAGATTATTCTGTATAAAAAATATTATCTATACTCTTGACAGGTCTTAGAACGGTTTCTTTTGCCGGATGTTCGAATAAAGAAGCCGATAAGAGTAAGTCAAATGAACTGGTGCTTTTTAACGCCAAAGGTGAAAATGAAGCTGAATTTGAAGAGATGTGCAAAGCGTTTACAGAGGAAACTGGCATTCCGACAAAATGGTTTTCTACGTGCAATGGAACAAACCAGTCTTTCAATTGATCCTGCATATATTGGGCATTTAAAAGGTGAGGTGGACATAGAATCCGTGGTATCAGTCATAGAAAAGATTTTTGTACCGAATCATTTTCCTACAGCTATTTTTTGCTGTAGTGATGAGGTAGCCATTGAATTGATGTGTTGGCTTATGCATCATGGATACAAAATACCGGAAGATGTTTCTGTACTATCTTTTGATGGCATACCTTATACAGAAAAGCTGAATCCTTCAATGACTACAATCTGTCAGCCGGTAGAATTTCAGGCAGAAAGAATCATAAATGGAATGTTATATCTGCTGGATGGAAAAGAGCGAAAAAGTGATGATACTGGAAATGATTACGTCTTACAGATAAGAGACAGCACAGGAGTTCCAAGAGAATAAAAGATGGAGATGGGACGAAGGAAGTTAAAAATCGTCAAAGCCAGTAAAATCAATAGATTAGGGCTTGACAGAATAGGAGGTATATGAATGGAAAAAGTGCTATATGAAGAATTGTTTCCGGATGAGTTCGCCGAGCGAATAAAAAAAATGCCTGTCGCATTTTTACCTCTTGGTACATTAGAGTGGCATGGACCTCATATGCCATTAGGAGCAGACGGAATACAGTCAAAGGAATTATTTATCGAGCTTGCAGGGAAAATGGGAGGGGTGGTCCTTCCAATGCTATTTGTAGGGCCGGATCGCGTGTTCGATGATCGTGGAGAATTATTTTACGGAATGGATATTAATACAAGTGGCGCTTTAAAAAGTTATCCGGCGCAACGTTTAACTGGTAGCGCATATTGGCTGGATACAGAATTGTTTAAAAAGCTGCTTATGAGCATTGTGGAGCAGCTTTCAAGAACTGGAGTAAAAATCATTATCGGACATGGACACGGACCATCAATAAATGCATTTTGCAAATATTGCAGCTGATGCCCAGAAAATGTATGGAGTGAAATTGTATACTGCATGGAGTTTTGCTGAGAATGAAGAATTAAAATTTCAAAATGACCATGCGGGGGCAAATGAAACTTCAATTGTGATGGCATTTCGACCGGATCTGGTTGATTTTAGCCGTGTGAAAGAAGATGAAAGTAATCTGATTGGAATTGCCGGTCGGCATCCGGTGAAAGAATCTTCTGCGGAGTATGGAAAAAGGATCAAAGAGTATACAATAGAATGTATTTATGCAGGCTTACGTTCGGAATATCCACAATTGTTTGAAGAATAAGCCCTTACAATTCCGGAATGTGCGTTTAGAACTTCAGGTGGTTTTAAAATTTCTTAACGGGGACTGATGCGGGGACGCAAGCCTTATTTGATCAATCGAATATTGTTTATCATTCCCGTATGTCGGGCATGATAGCCGATCTTATGCCGGACTATTGACAATGACCTTCAACCCTATTGTTAGCAGCTGCAAACATTTTACTGATATTCCAGGGTTAACTAAGGCTGACAGAGATGATATTCAGATTGACTGTAATTAATTTGAAAGTATTTTAAATACTATAAACATGACGAAACACAGTGGTGGAAAAATTGTGCAGGAATGTAGATTTTCGTTCGCGTTCGTACGGTAGGCGCCAGCAGAATTTATCTGAAAAAAGTAGTATGGGCGGAAGGAAAATTTATATAGAGGCAACGGAAGATTGACGAATAAGATGTTGTCTGAGTTATTTTCAAGACCTAAAGGGAGGGAAAGAGATGAAAAGAAAAATAGTTGCAGTTTTAACAGCAGCTACGCTCGCGGTTGGTATGTTAGCCGGCTGTGGCGGCGGCGGAAGCAATTCTAGTTCCGGATCAACAGATACAAGCGGAACAGCAGCATCTGAAGGTATTACTACAGAGGTAGGAACTCCTCGTTCCGAGACACTGATCGTTGAGAGTTCGACGCCTACTGATACACCAGGTCAGTTCAACAGTTACATGACCGGTACCCAGATGGGATTTGGTATTCATCAGTTGATGAGCGCACATCTGTGGGAGATGGATACCGTAAAAGGTGAGCAGTGGGGTGAAATCGCTGACGGTATGCCGGAATCCAATGATGACTTTACTGAGTGGACAGTAAAAGTACGTCAGGGTATCAAATGGTCCGATGGTGAAGATGTAACAGCAGATGATGTAGTCTTCACTTTCAACATGATCAAAGACAATGACGGAATCAATGCAAGTGCAGCAACAAACATGTACATTGATTCCGTAGAAAAAGTAGATGATTACACAGTTCTGTTTAAGATGAAAGAATCATTCCCACGTTTTGCACAGAAATATGGTATCACTGCATGGGGAACTGATTACCGTATCGTTCCGGAACATATTTATTCTCAGCAGTCCGATGTTACTACATTCAAAGATGAAGATCCTGTAGTAGCAGGTCCTTATACCGTAAAAGAGTACGATAAATTAGGTGACTGGGTACTGTATGAACTGCGTGATGACTGGCAGGACAGCACACTTGGTGTTGCAGGATCTACTCAGTATGACTATGCAGACGGAGCAACTCCTCCGAAATATGTATGGTTCCGTACATTCGCAGATTCTACCACAAAACAGATGGCTATGATCAACAACGAAGTTGACCTGCTGTGTGAAGTAACACTGGAAGAGTTCCAGACAATGAAAGAATCGAATGACAAGATTAACTGCTGGTACAATGACTTCCCATATGCAAACCCAGATGACCCGGGTGCAAAAGGAATCGTATTCTCCATGGGTAAAGGCGCACCTTATGACAATGCAGATTTCCGTTGGGGTATTGCTTTAGCACTTAATATCGATGAGATTTCCATGAACACGTTCTCCGGTGCCGGACGTGCGGCTCCGATCCCGCTGTTTAACAATACACAGTTCCTGCAGGATACATACACAATCCCGATGCAGGATTGGCTGGAAAACTTTGAACTGGATCTTGGCGATGGAACAACCTTTAAACCTTACGACACAGGTTATGCAAAACGTATGGCTGAGTCTCTTGGCGTTGAAGGATCCGATGAAGAACTGATCAGCATGTTTGGTGCAGGCTGGTGGAAACACGACGAAGAAGCTGCTACAAAACTGCTGGAAAAAGCCGGTCTTGAAAAAGTAAACGGCGTATGGAACTATGAAGGCAAACCGTTCACCTTCGAGATGAGCTATCTTGCTGATACTGAATTCCAGGCAGCACGTGGCGTACAGGCAGCTTACAACCAGCTGACAAAATTCGGTTTCCAGTGTACAATCACTTCCAAATCTTCTGCAACATGGGATGTAGACGGTGGAAAGGGTAACTTTGATATCGCTGGTTACTGGATATCCGCTGGTACCCTGAAAGATTTCTATACCGGAATCAGTGGTTTTGATGCAAATCTGATCAAACCTGTTGGCGAGACTGGTTCCGGACAGGGTCTCCGATGGAAAAACGAAAAAGCTACAGAGATTATTCATGAGCTTGCTAATACTTCTCCTGACGATGAAAAATCTTATGAATTACATCAGGAATTCCTGAAGGAATGTGTAACAGATATGCCTAATATCAACTTCCTCGCTGGTACAAAATTCGTTCCGACCAACTCAACATATTGGGAAGGTTATCCAAATGCGGAAAATCCGTATAGTGGTCCATGGTGGTGGTGGAGCTGCTTCAAATACATGCTGCCGAACATCACTCCGACACAGGCTTAATTGCTATATATAATAAGTCTTTGGAACAATAGTAACATGATGAAACCAACAGAGATCCGGTAGAGGGTTCTGTTGAAATATCAAAAGGGACGGAGTTGTAAGAAGATCTTATGACCCCGTCCCTTTTAACGTAAACCTGAATCCGTGAACTTCACGGATTCAGGACTTTTTTTTAAAAAAGTCGGAAAATGACCTATAAATCAGCCGAAATCATATCGGAAAATTCTTTGTTTTTTGCGTAAAATAAAGATAATGGGCGGTGATTAGGCCGCAGAAAATAAGTTTGGTGATACTGCACTTGTTGTACTGAGTCGTTTTTCCGGAGAAGGATGGGATCGTTCCAGTGTGGAATACAATGGAGAATTTAACCCGTGGCCGGACGAGACCAGTATGCCGAAACTGTCTGCGGAAGTGTATCTGGATGGAGATTTTTATCTGACTGCAGGTGAGAAAAAACTGCTGGCGCAGGTAGAAGAAGTATATGATAAAATTGTAGTTGTATTAAATATCGGTGGAGTGATCGATCTGTCCTGGATCAAGAGAGATGATAAGATCGGAGCTGCTTTATACGGTGGCCAGGGAGGCATGGAAGGCGGAACCGCGATGGCACAGGTATTGTGTGGTCTGGTCAATCCATCCGGTAAATTGGCAGATACCTTTGCTGCAAGACTGGAAGATTATCCGTCCACGGAAAACTTCCATGAGTCTGTAGAATATGTGGATTATACGGAAGATCGTTTAGTATCGGTTCTGGTCAGGATTCTGACGAGATTTTACGTGCGCAGATGAATTCGGAAAATCCACCGGCAATTTATACTTTAGCCGCTTTAAGAGCTTTGCCGGAATGGAAAGAAAGCGGTCGGGTTTTGAATCTATCAACTGTTGAAGATCCGGAATTTCAGGATATTGTATCTTCTGTTCCTGATACTATGCGTTTAACAGATGGTGGGCCGGAAAGTTATGGGATCCCTTATGGCGTTGAAGGAATCGGTTATATCGTAATAAGAATATGCTTAGTGACTTGTTCGGGTCAGATAACGGAGAATTAGTGCTTACTGAGCTTAGTACCTGTTCGTGGGATTGATTATCCTATACACAGGTTTTTGGTATCAGTATGTCTGTGTTTATGATGACAGGTTACATTAAGAGCATTCCAAAAGATATTGAAGAGTCTGCTGTTATTGACGGTGCAAATATTATGCAGGCCTTCTTTTTATATCATGCTCCCTTTGATTAAACCTATGACTATAACGATTATAATTTTGAATGGTATGTGGATATGGAATGATTATCTTCTTCCGTTCCTGGTGCTTGAAACGTCGGATTTCAAAACCATAACGCTTGAGATCTATTATGTTAAGATGACAGCCGGGCAATATGTGAGTCCTTGGGAGACGCTTTTTCCAAGCGTTCTGATTGCAATCCTACCATTGATTGTAATATTTTTACTTTTTCAAAAGCATTTTGTTAAAGGTGTTACTGCTGGAGCGGTGAAGAGCTGAAAATAAGTTGGTTCTCTTTGAAGAGGATGTGATTACATTTAGATCACATCCTCTTTTCTGATTATAGGTAATGCATTCAGATAAATGAAGAATTTTTCTGCATACAGTATAAGCTCTGTTAAATGTAAAGTGAAATATAGGTAACTATTCAGTCGTTAATTAATATCTCTAGGCTGAACTGTAACAAATATAGTTTAAAAAATAGAGAAAAACTATTGACAAGCCACAACCTTGATGGTATTATACCTAAGTATCACGCCGAAGACAGCAGGTGCCGTAAGGCATAAGACTAAAACGCCTGCCGAGGAAGTACATTCTTAGTAAAGAATCGAGGTCCTCTTTGTCGTGCACAAAGAGGTTTTTTTATACCTTGCCTCGGGCAGCCAGAGCCTGCTCCCATGGAAGGATGGCTGACGGAGTGCCCGCAGGTGTATATTTGGCGGTACACAAAATCTATAAGGAGGTGCACCAATCATGGCAAAAGTTGAACTGAAAAAACCGATCGTAGAAGAGATTTCCGCAAATATCGCTGATGCTCAGGGCGTTGTTCTGGTAAACTACAGTGGTCTGACAGTAGCTCAGGATACTCAGCTGCGTAAGGAATTAAGAGAAGCTGGCGTTGTATACAAAGTATACAAAAACACAATGATGAACTTTGCATTCCAGGGAACTCCGTGTGAAGAACTGTGCAAACATCTGGATGGAACAAACGCTCTGGCTATCTCTAAAGAAGATGCAACTGCCCCTGCAAGAATCCTTGCGAAATTTGCAAAGACAGCTCCGCAGCTGGAACTGGTAGCAGGTGTTGTTGAAGGTGGTTACTATGACCAGGCTGGAATTAAAGCACTGTCCGAAGTACCTTCCAGAGAGGAACTTCTTGGAAAACTGCTTGGAAGCATCCAGTCCCCAATCGCCAACTTTGCTCGCGTCATCAGCCAGATCGCAGAAGCAAAAGAAGCATAAGTTTCTTAGCGAAGGCAAGCTGAAAGCGCAGCCTGAGGTTAGAACTTAGCTGTTCGACAGCGCAAAGCGATGTCGAACTTCCTAGCAGCGTAAGCTGCCCAAAAAAATTAAAAAAGAAACAAAACTTATAATTGGAGGTAAATAAAAATGGCAAAACTTACTACAGCTGAATTTATTGAAGCTATCAAAGAACTGTCCGTTCTGGAACTGAACGAACTGGTAAAAGCATGTGAAGAAGAATTTGGTGTATCCGCAGCAGCAGGTGTTGTTGTAGCAGCAGCAGGTGCAGCAGAAGCAGCAGAAGAGAAAGATGAGTTTGACGTAGAGCTGACAGAAGTTGGTCCTAACAAAGTTAAAGTTATCAAAGTTTGTTCGTGAAGCAACAGGTCTGGGACTGAAAGAAGCTAAAGAAGTAGTAGACGGTGCTCCGAAAGTAATCAAAGAAGCAGCTGCAAAAGCAGAAGCTGAAGAAATCAAAACAAAACTGGAAGCTGAAGGCGCTAAAGTAACTCTGAAATAATCAGATTACAGCATTTAGTTGAAAGATGGAGAACCCGGAAGAGCTACAATGCTCTTCCGGGTTTTTGTAATGAAAAAATAAAAAAGATTAGAAAATTGGGTTGACACTCTTGACAAACTGTGATATTGTAAAAAATGCACTATTATGGCAAGATATGCCTACTAGTCTAATCTTAAAAGCACGAAAAAGGCATGAGCAGTAATAAATCAAATACACAAGGGGTGAAACGGTCAATGGAAAAAAACAGAATACGTCCTATTACAAACGGTAAAAGTATGCGGATGAGCTACCAGAGACAAAAAGAAGTATTGGAAATGCCCAACTTGATTGAGGTTCAGAAAGATTCCTATAACTGGTTCCTTGAGGAAGGTTTAAAGGAAGTATTTGCTGATATCTCTCCGATCACTGATTACAGTGGCAAGTTGAGCTTGGAATTTGTGGACTTTACTTTGTGCGAGGATGATGTGAAATATTCCATCGAGGAGTGCAAAGAAAGAGACGCAACTTATGCAGCACCTTTAAAAGTAAAGGTGAGATTGTACAATAAGGAAAACGACGAAATTAAAGAGCATGAGATTTTCATGGGAGATTTGCCGTTGATGACAGCAACCGGTACCTTCGTAATTAATGGTGCAGAACGAGTTATTGTCAGTCAGTTAGTACGTTCCCCTGGTATTTACTATGCGATTGCTCATGACAAACTTGGTAAAAGACTGTTTTCTTCTACCGTAATCCCGAACAGAGGAGCATGGCTGGAATATGAAACAGATTCCAATGATGTCTTCTGGGTACGTGTAGACAGAACAAGAAAGGTTCCGATTTCTGTTCTGATTCGTGCTTTGGGAAAAGGAACCAACGCAGAGATCACAGAACTGTTTGGTGAGGAGCCGAAGATTCTGGCAAGCTTTACCAAAGATACAGCAACCTGCTATGAAGAAGGTCTGTTAGAGCTGTATAAAAAAATTCGTCCGGGTGAACCGCTGGCAGTAGACAGCGCAAGAAGCCTGATCACAAGCATGTTCTTTGATCCGAAACGGTATGATCTGGCTAAAGTAGGTAGATATAAATTCAATAAAAAAACTGCATCTGAAAAACCGTATCAGCGGTCATGTACTGGCTGAAGACGTAGTGGATACTACCACAGGTGAGATCCTGGCAGAAGCAGGTACAGAAGTAACAAAAGAACTGGCAACTTCTATCCAGAATGCGGCAGTTCCGTTTGTGTGGATTCAGACAGAAGAAAGAAATGTAAAAGTTCTGTCCAACCTGATGGTAGATCTGACCGCACATGTAGACTGTAATCCGGAAGAACTGGGTGTTACAGAGCTGGTATATTACCCTGCACTGGAACAGCTGATGGAAGAATATGAAGATGCTGATGAACTGAAAGAAGCCATCAAACATCATATTCATGATCTGATTCCGAAACACATTACAGAAGAAGATATTTTTGCTTCTATTAACTATAACTTACATCTGGAATATGGTCTGGGAACCGACGATGATATCGACCACTTAGGAAACCGTCGTATCCGTGCGGTCGGAGAATTGCTGCAGAACCAGTACCGTATCGGTATGTCAAGACTGGAGCGTGTTGTTCGTGAAAGAATGACAACACAGGATCCGGAGGGTATTTCTCCACAGTCTCTGATCAACATCAAACCGGTAACCGCTGCTGTAAAAGAATTCTTCGGTTCTTCTCAGCTGTCTCAGTTCATGGATCAGAACAACCCGCTGGGTGAGCTGACTCATAAGAGACGTCTGTCCGCACTGGGACCTGGTGGTCTGTCCAGAGACCGTGCCGGATTCGAGGTTCGAGATGTACACTATTCCCATTACGGAAGAATGTGTCCGGTAGAGACTCCTGAGGGACCTAACATCGGTCTGATCAACTCTCTGGCATCTTATGCAAGAATTAATGAATACGGATTTGTGGAAGCTCCATATCGTAAGATCGACAAAACAGATCCGAAGAATCCTCGTGTTACAGACGAAGTTGTTTATATGACAGCTGATGAGGAAGATAATTATCATGTAGCACAGGCGAACGAACCTCTGGATGAAGAAGGACATTTCCTTCATAAGAATGTATCCGGTCGTTACCGTGAAGAGACACAGGAATACGAAAGAAGAATGTTCGATTACATGGATGTATCTCCTAAGATGGTATTCTCTGTAGCTACAGCCCTGATCCCGTTCCTGCAGAACGATGATGCGAACCGTGCGCTGATGGGATCCAACATGCAGCGTCAGGCCGTACCGCTGATGATTACAGAAGCTCCTGTAGTCGGAACCGGTATCGAAGCCAAAGCTGCCGTAGACTCCGGTGTTTGTGTGGTTGCCAAGAAGGCAGGTACCATTACCAAGTCTACATCCAAAGAAATTACAATGAAAAACGATGACGGTACCACGGATGTATACCGTCTGACCAAGTTCCTGAGAAGTAACCAGTCCAACTGCTACAATCAGAAACCAATCGTATTCAAGAACGAACATGTAGAAGCAGGTCAGGTAATCGCTGACGGTCCTTCTACTTACAATGGTGAACTTGCTCTTGGTAAGAACCCGCTGATCGGATTCATGACCTGGGAAGGTTATAACTACGAGGATGCGGTTCTGCTGAGTGAGAGACTGGTACAGGAAGATGTATATACTTCTATTCATATCGAAGAATATGAAGCAGAGTCCAGAGATACCAAGCTGGGACCGGAAGAGATCACAAAAGATGTTCCGGGTGTCGGTGATGATGCTCTGAAAGATCTGGATGAACGTGGTATTATCCGTATCGGTGCTGAGGTTCGTGCGGGAGATATTCTGGTTGGTAAGGTAACTCCGAAGGGAGAGACTGAACTGACAGCTGAGGAACGTCTGTTACGTGCTATTTTCGGTGAGAAAGCAAGAGAAGTACGTGATACTTCCCTGAAGGTACCACATGGTGAATACGGTATTGTTGTGGATGCGAAAGTATTTACAAGAGAAAATGGCGACGAACTGTCACCTGGTGTAAATCAGGCTGTTCGTATCTACATTGCACAGAAGAGAAAGATTTCTGTCGGTGATAAGATGGCCGGACGTCACGGTAACAAGGGTGTTGTTTCCCGTGTTCTGCCTGTAGAAGATATGCCATTCCTGCCAAACGGTCGTCCTCTGGATATCGTGCTGAATCCTCTGGGTGTACCTTCCCGTATGAATATCGGACAGGTCCTGGAGATTCATCTGAGTCTGGCCGCAAAGGCTCTTGGATTCAACATTGCCACTCCTGTATTCGATGGCGCAAGTGAGAACGACATCATGGATACTCTGGAACTGGCAAATGATTATGTAAATCTGTCCTGGGAAGAGTTTTCTGAGAAACATAAAGAAGAGCTGCTTCCGGAAGTTATGGATTATCTGTATGAGAACAGAGATCACAGAAATCTGTGGAAAGGTGTTCCAATCTCACGAGATGGTAAAGTAAGACTTCGTGACGGTCGTACCGGTGAATATTTCGACAGTCCGGTAACCATTGGTCACATGCATTATCTGAAGCTGCATCACCTGGTTGATGATAAGATCCATGCACGTTCTACCGGACCATACTCCCTGGTAACGCAGCAGCCTCTGGGTGGTAAAGCTCAGTTCGGTGGCCAGCGTTTCGGAGAGATGGAGGTATGGGCACTGGAAGCATACGGTGCATCTTATACTCTGCAGGAGATCCTGACAGTCAAATCCGATGATGTGATCGGTCGTGTGAAGACATACGAAGCGATCATCAAAGGTGACAATATCCCTGAACCGGGTATTCCGGAGTCTTTCAAGGTATTGCTCAAAGAGCTGCAGTCTCTGGGACTGGATGTAAGAGTCCTGAAAGATGATAATACAGAAGTGGAAATCATGGAAAATATCGACTATGGCGATACTGATCTGCGTTCCATCATCGAGGGTGACAAGCGATACAACCGCGATGAAGAAGAGTCCTACGGAAACTATGGTTTCAGCAAACAGGAATTCGAAGGCGAAGAACTGGTGGATGTAGAAGAAGACGCAGCTGATGAATCAGCTGACGAAGAATTAGATTTCTAAGAGAAAACATTCTCTGATGCGATAGAAAAAGTCCTGTGGCCGCGTAACAGCGGCCGTGGGAATGAATCCTAGAAAGGAGCAACCAAATGGCTGAAACAACCAATAAAGAAGTATATCAACCAATGACGTTCGATGCGATTAAAATTGGTCTGGCATCTCCGGAAAAGATCCGTGAATGGTCTCATGGTGAAGTTAAAAAACCAGAAACCATCAACTACCGTACATTAAAACCGGAAAAAGATGGTCTGTTTTGCGAGAGAATCTTCGGACCAAGCAAAGACTGGGAGTGTCATTGTGGTAAATATAAAAAGATCCGTTATAAAGGGGTTGTCTGCGACCGCTGTGGTGTAGAAGTTACAAAATCAAGCGTTCGTAGAGAGCGTATGGGACATATTGAACTGGCAGCGCCGGTATCTCATATCTGGTACTTCAAGGGAATTCCGTCCCGTATGGGTCTGATCCTGGATCTGTCTCCGAGAACACTGGAGAGAGTTCTGTATTTTGCGAATTATATTGTCCTCGATCCGGGTGATACCAATCTGCAGCTGAAACAGGTGCTGACAGAGAGAGAATACCAGGAAGCAAGAGAACAGTTTGGAGACACCTTCCGTGTAGGTATGGGCGCAGAATCTATCAAAGAGCTGCTGCAATCCATAGACCTGGAAGCAGAATCCGTAGAACTGAAAGCCGGACTGAAAGATGCAACCGGACAGAAACGTGCCCGTATCATCAAACGTCTGGAAGTTGTAGAAGCATTCCGGGAATCCGGTAACAGACCGGAGTGGATGATCATGGATGTTGTACCGGTTATTCCGCCGGATCTGCGTCCTATGGTACAGCTGGACGGTGGACGTTTTGCTACATCTGACCTGAATGATCTGTACCGTCGTATCATCAACCGTAACAACCGTCTGAAAAGACTGCTGGAGCTGGGAGCCCCGGATATTATCGTAAGAAATGAAAAACGTATGCTGCAGGAAGCTGTAGATGCGCTGATCGATAACGGTCGCCGTGGCCGTCCGGTAACCGGACCTGGTAACAGAGCTCTGAAATCTCTGTCCGATATGCTGAAAGGTAAATCCGGACGTTTCCGTCAGAACCTGCTGGGTAAACGAGTTGACTACTCCGGACGTTCCGTAATCGTCGTTGGACCGGAACTGAAGATTTATCAGTGTGGTCTGCCGAAAGAGATGGCAATCGAGCTGTTTAAACCTTTCGTTATGAAAGAACTGGTTGCAAACGGAACCGCTCATAACATTAAAAATGCAAAGAAAATGGTCGAGAAAGTACAGCCGGAAGTATGGGATGTACTGGAAGACGTTATCAAAGAGCATCCGGTTATGCTGAACCGTGCTCCTACACTGCATCGTCTGGGTATTCAGGCATTTGAACCGATCCTGGTAGAAGGTAAAGCGATCAAGCTGCATCCTCTGGTTTGTACCGCGTTCAATGCCGATTTCGATGGTGACCAGATGGCTGTCCATCTGCCGCTGTCCGTAGAAGCACAGGCAGAGTGCCGTTTCATGCTTCTTTCTCCGAACAACCTGCTGAAACCGTCCGATGGTGGTCCGGTAGCCGTTCCTTCACAGGATATGGTTCTGGGTATTTATTACCTGACACAGGAAAGACCGGGAAGCAAGGGAGAAGGCGGATACTACAAGAGCCTGAACGAAGCTATCCTGGCTTACGAAAACGGATACCTGACACTGCAGACAAGAATTCACGTTCGCCGTGAAAAAAACTCTGCCGACAGGAGAAGTCCTGGAAGGAACAGTAGAATCCACTCTGGGTAGATTCCTGTTCAACGAGATCCTGCCACAGGATCTGGGATTTGTAGACAGAAGTGTTCCGGGTAACGAACTGCTTCTGGAAGTTGATTTCCATGTAGGAAAGAAACAGCTGAAACAGATCCTTGAAAAAGTTATCAATACCCACGGACAGACAAAGACTGCGGAAGTACTGGATGATATCAAAGCTACCGGTTACAAATACTCTACGAGAGCTGCTATGACCGTATCCATTTCCGATATGACTGTGCCGCCTCAGAAACCACAGATGATCGAACAGGCGCAGGAAACTGTAGATAAAATCACCAGAAACTTCAAACGTGGTCTGATCACAGAAGAAGAGCGTTACAAAGAAGTCGTAGAAACCTGGAAACAGACCGATGATGAGCTGACAAAAGCCCTGCTGAATGGTCTGGATAAATATAACAACATCTTCATGATGGCCGATTCCGGAGCCCGTGGATCTGATAAACAGATCAAACAGCTGGCCGGTATGCGAGGATTGATGGCCGATACAACCGGTCACACCATCGAGCTGCCTATCAAGTCAAACTTCCGTGAAGGTCTTGATGTACTGGAATATTTCATGTCCGCCCATGGAGCTCGAAAAGGTATGTCCGATACCGCTCTTCGTACCGCCGATTCCGGTTACTTGACCAGACGTCTGGTAGATGTATCTCAGGAGCTGGTTGTTCGTGAGATGGATTGTGCGGAAGGCAGAGATGAGATTCCGGGTATGTATGTGAAGGAATTCACAGACGGAAAAGAAGAAATCGAAAGTCTGCAGGAACGTATCACAGGACGTTTCTCCTGCGAGACAATCAAAGATAAAGATGGTAATGTGCTTGTAAAAGCAAACCACATGATCACACCGAAACGTGCAGCTAAGATCATGAGCGAAGGTGTCAATGCAGAAGGCAAACCTTACGACAAGATCAAGATCCGTACGATTCTGAGCTGTAAATGTAAAGTTGGTATCTGTGCAAAATGTTATGGTGCCAACATGGCAACAGGAGAAGCTGTTCAGGTTGGTGAGTCTGTAGGTATCATCGCCGCACAGTCCATTGGTGAGCCTGGTACACAGCTGACCATGCGTACTTTCCATAGTGGTGGTGTTGCCGGTGGCGATATCACACAGGGTCTTCCTCGTGTCGAGGAGCTGTTCGAGGCAAGAAAGCCGAAAGGACTTGCCATTATCACAGAGATTCCTGGTGAAGTTGCAATCAAAGATACCAAGAAGAAACGAGAATCGTAATTACCGATAAAGAAAGCGGAGAAACCAAGACATACCTGATCCCTTACGGATCCAGAATCAAGGTTACAGACGGACAGATGCTGGAAGCCGGTGATGAACTGACAGAAGGTTCTGTTAACCCACACGACATTCTGAAAATCAAAGGTGTACGTGCCGTACAGGATTATATGATCCGTGAAGTACAGAGAGTATACCGTCTGCAGGGTGTAGAAATCAACGATAAGCATATCGAGGTTATCGTTCGTCAGATGCTGAAAAAGATCCGTATCGAAGACAACGGAGATACAGAACTTCTTCCGGGTACGATGGTTGATTTCCTTGAATATGAAGATATCAATGAAAAGATGGAAGCAGAAGGAAAAGCTCCGGCGGAAGGAAAACAGGTTCTGCTGGGTATTACCAAAGCTTCTCTGGCAACCGATTCCTTTATGTCAGCAGCATCCTTCCAGGAGACAACAAAAGTCCTGACAGAAGCTGCTATCAAAGGAAAAGTTGACCACCTGGTAGGTCTGAAAGAAAACGTTATCATCGGTAAACTGATTCCGGCCGGTACTGGTCTGAAGCGTTACAGCAACATCAAACTTTCCACAGATGATATGCTGAAGGAAGAAGAGGACGATATCCTGCTGGACGATGAAGATCTGGAACTTGTACCGGAAGATATCACAGTAGAGGAAGAAGCTTCCGAAACTGCTGAGACAGATGAAGAAACAGATGAAATCGCTGAAGAACTGGTAACTCTTGAGGATAGCGAAGAGTAAAGGTCACTGATATCAGGGAATAATGAGTAAATAAGTAAAAAGTCAGGGGAAACTGATAAAAATCAGTAATACTCCCTTGACTTTTTATTTTTTCGATGCTATGATACTACAGGTGCGCATGGAAATGCAGTTATTTTAATGTGCGCAAAATTACCTTATAAAAGGTAAGACGGCTGCATAGTCGTATGATTTAGAAATAGCAACCGCAGAACCAGAAAAGGAATAATTACAGGAGGTGAAATGGAATGCCAACATTCAACCAGTTAGTAAGAAAAGGACGTCAGACTTCTGTTAAGAAATCTACCGCTCCTGCTCTGCAGAAAAGCTTTAACTCTTTAAGAAAAAAATCCAGCGATCTGTCTTCTCCACAGAAGAGAGGTGTTTGTACAGCTGTTAAGACTGCTACACCTAAGAAACCTAACTCAGCTCTTCGTAAGATTGCCAGAGTACGTCTGTCAAACGGAATCGAAGTAACAAGCTACATTCCAGGAGAAGGTCATAACCTTCAGGAACATAGCGTTGTTCTGATCCGTGGAGGCCGTGTTAAAGACTTACCTGGTACAAGATACCATATCATCAGAGGTACTCTTGATACCGCAGGTGTCGCTAACAGAAAACAGGCTCGTTCCAAATACGGAGCTAAAAGACCTAAAAAATAAGATGAAAAGCTACGCTACGGCTGCTTAGCGGCATAGCGAAACAAAATTGATAATATCACAATACTATGTACGGTCATTCCATTTATACCCTGATGGTTGCGGGTGAAATAGAGGAATTTACCAGTGCGAACACATAGTCGACAGTACCTGTTTAACTGCTCAGGCTGTCATGTGAGTACCTAAGAGATAATCTATTGATTAAGGAGGGAAGTAACGTGCCACGTAAAGGACATACTCAGAAAAGAGACGTATTAGCAGATCCGTTATACAACAACAAAGTGGTTACCAAACTTATCAATAACATCATGTTAGACGGTAAGAAAGGTGTAGCACAGAAGATTGTATACGGCGCTTTCGCTAAAATTGAAGAAAAAGCTGGAAAACCAGCTATCGAAGTTTTTGAAGAAGCTATGAACAACATCATGCCTGTACTGGAAGTAAAGGCTAGACGTATCGGTGGAGCTACCTATCAGGTACCTATCGAGGTTCGTCCGGAAAGACGTCAGGCTTTGGCTCTTCGTTGGTTAACTCTGTATTCTCGTAAAAGAGGAGAGAAGACCATGGAAGACAGACTGGCAAATGAGCTTCTGGATGCTATGAACAACACCGGTGCATCTGTTAAGAAGAAAGAAGACATGCATAAAATGGCAGAAGCTAATAAGGCATTTGCTCATTACAGATTCTAAAGGAGGAAATCCAATTGGCTGGAAGAGAATATCCATTAGAGAGAACCAGAAATATTGGTATTATGGCGCATATCGATGCTGGTAAGACCACTCTGACAGAGCGTATCTTATATTACACCGGTGTAAACTATAAAATCGGAGATACACATGAAGGTACTGCTACCATGGACTGGATGGAACAGGAGCAGGAAAGAGGTATCACCATTACTTCCGCAGCTACCACATGTCACTGGACTCTGGAAGAACAGACAAAACCGAAAAAAGGTGCTCTGGAACATCGTATCAACATCATTGATACCCCAGGTCACGTAGACTTTACTGTAGAGGTAGAGCGTTCCCTGCGTGTACTGGACGGTGCTGTTGGTGTGTTCTGTGCAAAGGGTGGTGTTGAACCGCAGTCTGAAAACGTATGGCGTCAGGCTGACACATACAATGTACCTCGTATGGCATTCATCAACAAGATGGATATCCTGGGTGCAGACTTCTACAACGCTGTAGATCAGATTAAAACAAGATTAGGAAAAAATGCAATTTGTCTTCAGCTGCCAATCGGTAAAGAAGATGAATTCCAGGGAATCATTGACCTGTTCGAGATGAAAGCTTACATCTACAACGATGATAAGGGTGATGATATCTCTGTAGTAGATATTCCGGAAGATATGCAGGACGAAGCAGAACTGTATCATACAGAACTGGTAGAGAAAATCTGCGAGCTGGATGATGATCTGATGATGGAATATCTGGAAGGTGAAGAACCTTCTATAGAAGCAATGAAAGCAGCACTGAGAAAAGGTACCTGCGAGTGTACAGCTGTTCCGGTTTGCTGCGGATCTGCTTACAAAAACAAAGGAGTTCAGAAACTTCTGGATGCTATCCTGGAGTTCATGCCGGCTCCTACAGACATTCCGCCTATCAACGGAACTGATCTGGATGGAAACGAAGTAGTTCGTCATTCTTCTGATGATGAACCGTTCTCCGCACTGGTATTTAAAATCATGACTGACCCGTTCGTTGGTAAACTGGCATACTTCCGTGTATACTCAGGAACAATGAACTCCGGTTCTTATGTATTAAATGCTACAAAAGATAAAAAAGAACGTGTAGGACGTATCCTGCAGATGCACGCTAACAAACGTCAGGAGCTGGACAAAGTTTACTCCGGAGATATCGCAGCAGCGATCGGATTCAAGTTCAGTACTACCGGTGATACCATCTGTGATGATCAGCATCCGGTAATCCTGGAGTCCATGGAATTCCCGGAACCGGTTATCGAGCTGGCTATCGAGCCTAAGACAAAAGCTGGACAGGGTAAACTGGGTGAAGCTCTGGCAAAACTGGCAGAGGAAGATCCTACATTCCGTGCTCATACAGATCAGGAAACAGGTCAGACAATCATCGCTGGTATGGGTGAGCTTCATCTGGATATCATCGTTGACCGTCTGCTGAGAGAATTCAAGGTAGAGGCTAACGTAGGTGCTCCGCAGGTTGCATACAAAGAGACCATCACAAAACCGGTTGACGTTGAGCATAAATATGCAAAACAGTCCGGTGGACGTGGACAGTATGGTCACTGTAAAGTTAAATTTGAGCCAATGGATGCAAACGCAGAAGAAACTTACAAATTCGAATCTACTGTAGTTGGTGGTGCTATTCCGAAGGAATACATTCCGGCAGTAGGCGAAGGTATCGAAGAAGCTATGAAATCCGGTATTCTGGGTGGCTTCCCGGTAGTAGGTGTTCATGCAAACGTATACGATGGTTCTTACCATGAAGTCGACTCTTCTGAAATGGCATTCCACATTGCCGGATCTATGGCATTCAAGGAAGCAATGCAGAAAGCATCTCCTGTACTGCTGGAGCCTATCATGAAAGTCGAAGTTACTACTCCGGAAGATTACATGGGTGATGTTATCGGTGATATCAACTCCCGTCGTGGTCGTATCGAAGGTATGGAAGATATCGGTGGTGGAAAAATGATCCGTGGATATGTTCCGCTGGCTGAAATGTTCGGTTACGCAACAGACCTTCGTTCCAGAACTCAGGGACGTGGTAACTACTCCATGTTCTTTGAAAAATATGAACCGGTTCCGAAGTCCGTTCAGGAAAAAGTTCTGTCTTCAAAGGCTAAATAATAACGCCTTACTATCAGGCGCCCGTAATTGCTGAAATTATGGAAATATGACTTGCAAATATCCTTGATTTGCAATATAATCAAGGATAGCAGGTCTAATAATATAGTAAATTAAAATTTTGCCGTAAGGCGCAAGTTTTAAGGAGGAAAATTAATAATGGCTAAAGCTAAATTTGAAAGAAGCAAACCACATTGTAACATTGGTACCATTGGACACGTTGACCATGGTAAAACTACTCTGACTGCAGCTATTACAAAAACTCTGCATGAAAGACTGGGTACAGGTGAAGCTGTAGCATTCGAAAATATCGATAAAGCTCCAGAAGAAAGAGAACGTGGAATCACAATCTCTACTGCTCACGTTGAGTATGAAACAAAAAAACGTCACTACGCACACGTTGACTGCCCAGGCCATGCTGACTACGTTAAAAACATGATCACTGGTGCTGCTCAGATGGATGGTGCTATCCTGGTTGTAGCTGCTACCGATGGTGTTATGGCTCAGACAAAAGAGCACATCCTTCTGTCTCGTCAGGTAGGTGTTCCTTACATCGTTGTATTCATGAACAAATGTGATATGGTAGACGATGAAGAACTTCTGGAACTGGTAGACATGGAAATCCGTGAGCTGCTGAACGAGTACGAATTCCCGGGAGATGACACTCCGATCATCCAGGGTTCTGCTCTGAAAGCTCTGGAAGATCCGAACAGCGAATGGGGAGACAAAATCCTGGAACTGATGGATGCTGTAGACAGCTACATTCCGGATCCTCAGCGTGACACTGACAAACCGTTCCTGATGCCTGTAGAGGACGTATTCACAATCACTGGTCGTGGTACTGTTGCTACTGGTAGAGTAGAGCGTGGTGTTCTGCATCTGAACGATGAAGTTGAAATCCTGGGTGTTAAAGAAGATGTTAAGAAAACAGTTGTAACTGGTATCGAAATGTTCCGTAAACTGCTGGATGAAGCACAGGCTGGTGATAACATCGGTGCTCTGCTGCGTGGTGTTCAGAGATCAGAAATCGTTCGTGGACAGGTTCTGGCTAAACCAGGTTCTGTAACATGCCACAGAAAATTCACAGCTCAGGTTTACGATTCTGACAAAAGATGAAGGTGGACGTCATACTCCAGTTCTTCAACAACTATCGTCCGCAGTTCTACTTCAGAACAACTGACGTAACAGGTGTTATCAGCCTGCCAGAAGGTACAGAAATGTGCATGCCTGGTGATAACGTAGAAATGACAATCGAACTGATCCATCCGATCGCTATGGAACAGGGTCTGACTTTCGCTATCCGTGAAGGTGGACGTACTGTAGGATCAGGACGTGTTGCTACAATCATCGAGTAATTATAACTTGATATAAATTGAGTGTCAGGAGTACACTCTGTGTCCAAACGTAAGATACCCCAGAAACCTTGTGTTTCTGGGGTTTTTCTGTACTCTAAGAAAAGAATTGTTCGTAAATTTATCAGATTAGAAACAGTGAAACATTTATCAGCAAGATGAAATACAGATAAATTTATAATTGAAAAATAAGACCAGCGGTGCCAAAACGGTGCAAAAAAAAACTCCTGCGAATGTTTGCTATTCACAGGAGTGATTTTTTTACCAGCCTTTGATTTGTTTGATCTGTTCAGCACGTTTCGGATCACGATGATATTGTAGTTTCAGCCGGATAGTTTCCACAACTTCCTGTCTGGATTCATCATCAAGCTGATAGAACGATGTAAGCAGATTATCTACATCAGGCATACTGTTCTTACCGAAAAGGTACATCAGCGGATACATAGAATTTTTTAAGTAAGTCTTTACACGACTTGCGTCTAATGCTCCGTTCAAACCGTCTGGAAGTGTAGGATAAATCTCTTCTTCCTTAATTGTGCCAGAAAATGGACTGGCAGAACATATCTCATTCACATCAATTTGCAATTCATTCGCAAGTCTTAATGCAAAATCAAATCGAATATTGGAATCTTTTTGAATGATTGAATATAAGGTTGTAGCACTGATTCCAGTTGCTTTTGCAATTTTACGGACATTTATAAGTGGTTAAGAGATCTGATGTATGCGTAGAAAATGGAAAATATGTTACAAATAAAACGAGAATTTGAACTCAAAATTTGGGAAAAATAATGAAAATAACTTGACATTTGAAAATAAGAGATGTATTCTTAAGATAAATTCAATAAACGGGAGGTGGATAAAAATGTTTAATCTTGAAGAATTGAGCTTGGAATTTGTAGAGATTTCTGAATTAAAAACCTCTAAGAACTTATTTGGACCAGTTATGTACGGAACAGGTGTGAGAATGTAGTTTGTAGAAAAGACTTGCTCTATGTAAAAAGAAATATAGAGTAGGTCTTTTTTATTTAAAAAGGATTATAGGAGAGAATATATGAATAAATTAATCTACAGCTGTATGGGAAATAACAATGGGTTGTAATATGCGTTGTAAACATTGCGGTTCAAGTTGTGCAGAAGCGCTACCCGATGAGTTGAATACATCAGAAGCTCTTGAGGTGTGTGACCAATTAAAAGATTTGGGATTAAAAGTTATTACATTATCTGGAGGGGAACCTACGACACGTAGTGACTGGCATATTATTGCGAAAAGATTAGTAGATAATGGCATAATAACAAGTATTATTACAAATGGTTGGTTGATTGATTGATGAAAACTTTATTCATAATGCGATAACATCAGGAATTAGAAGTGTCTGTTTAAGTATTGATGGTCTTGAAAAAACTCACGATTTTATACGGAGATCGGGATCATTCAATAAAAGTATTAAAGCATTGAAAGAATTAAGAAAAAATAATATTTCGACATCAGTAATAACTTCAATAAATAAAGAAAATATATGTGAATTGGAAGAACTATATCAATTATTAAGTGATTTGGGAGTTAATAGTTGGCAGTTACAGATTGCATTACCAATGGGGAATTTTGCAAAACGCCCAGAATGGCTTAT
>ENA-OPYX01000328-OPYX01000328.1-human-gut-metagenome-genome-assembly--contig:-NODE-328-length-28193-cov-3.756966_pt1 | contig 28193 bp, 21 predicted proteins | sample MGYA00242639_ERZ504486 | MGnify/ENA primary metagenome ERZ504486 (study PRJEB26092, sample SAMD00036296) | human gut metagenome | host: Homo sapiens | study: EMG produced TPA metagenomics assembly of... | reverse complement strand
TTGAAATACAAGCGTATTGCTGCCATTGCTTTGCGGCATATTACTCATTTCATTATCAATTTGCCAATCAATCGCATCATAAGAATAGTAAATTAGTATTTTTACTTTCATATTCTGTGGTCCTAATTTTGTGTATTCTTGTGTTTCAGCATAATAAACACCGTCTACATATTCAAAATCGGTCAACGGTTTATCCAACTGAAATTCATTTACCAAATTAAAATTTTCATCAAATGTATATATTGGTTTAATTCTCGGACCATGTGTTCTTATCATTTTATCTATTATGAAAGAAGGGTTGAAATATACTTCATCATATACAATATATTTATCCCCATAATGCTTAATGTTTGCCCTATACTGGCTGCTAATTTTCATACGCACATCATAGCTAATATCCATATCACTCCACTCTACCAAATCATCGGATTTTGTAAATTTAGTATCTAAAAGAGAGCATTTTATAAACTCAGTACCCGTCCACCAAAAGAAGTTCCCTTCTTGATTCGACAAAACATCTACATTATGGTAGTCAAAATAAGCATTTTCCAACTTATCATAACTATTTGCTTTTAAAACTACTGTTTCTGCATTCGCACTTAATGTTGTTGATAATAAAATAATAAATAATAATCCTATCATAAACTTTTTCATTTTTTATCCTCCCTAAAATACAAAAAGGATGCAAAGTCTTATTTGTTGTCAAAGACTTTACACCCTTTAATAAATTCATTTATGCTCTATGCTGTTTTGTTTAATTCAGCCTTTAACTGATTAATTTTACTGTCTATTTTATCAGTTGTTATTAATACATTTACATTATAACATATATTTTTCAAACTGTAAAGACTTTGTCAGTTAAAAATTGCAAGTTCCGTTAGAGCAATGCGATTGGATATATTCGTCAAGTATTTTTGCCGCAAGACCGACTTTATCTTCGCAAGTGCGTTTCTTATAATATTCTTCTGTTCTCTTTGACGGAACGGGACTGTTATCTTTTCCGTCAAGTCCTAAAAGTTCTCGGCATATAATAGAGCCTGTTTCCGCTTTAAATTGATTTGCGAGTTCCTGCACAAGTGCGTAGGTATCTTTTTTACCCTCATAATCTTTCGCGTCGTCATATCCGTACAAAATTCCGACAACCATAAACATTCCCGTTACGGCACCGCAAACTTCTCTCATTCTGCCCATTCCGCCGCCGAATGATGACGCAAGTCTTAGCGCAGTCTTTTTATCCATACCCATCAAGTCACTGAACGCCGCCACCATTGCCTGTGAGCAGTTGTATCCCTCTTTAAATGCCTGTCTGGCAAGTTCTTCTCTTTTGTTCATATTAATCACCTTACGTTTTTATTTTAATTATACCACACCTGTCAACAAAAAAACTGCGAGCAACAATACCCGCAGTTTTTCACATTATTCAGCTGTCAAACTTTCATATTCAGCCTGTGTAATCGGCATTACAGTACCGTGACGATATGTACCGTCAAACGAGAAGTCTGAATCTGCCGTAAATTCACCCTTTGTAATATCGGTTGTTACAAAAGGCTTATAGCCCTTACTCTTTGAGAAGTAGTCAAGAAGTAAGCACCATTCATTTTTACCGTTTAATTTATAAATTGTAGGGCCTTCATAGCCTGTCATACTACCCAAATTATAGTTTGCAACATCTTTCCAATCACCGCTTAGAGATGTGCACTCCTGCATTGTGATACTTGATTTTGCCTCATTCTTTGTAAATCTGTAATACGTACCCTCATGGTCGATAATAGTTGTATCAATAACCGCGTTAGGCTCTTCTATATACAATTCAGGAGCAGAGAATGTCTTGAAGTCCTTTGTATAACTTCTGTAAATTCTGTACTTTTGATAGCTGTCATCGCTTACAACCGATGCCCAGAATACCATATATTCATCCTTTTCAGGATCATAGCAAGCCTCCGGCGCCCATGTACAACCGGCATTGTCATTATTAATCTTTACAAGGCTTGCCTCGCTCCAATTAACAAGGTCACTGCTTTCCCATACGACAATGCTCTTTGAGCCTTGCTGTGCGGCGGCTGTCCAGTTATTCTTTAAGTTATAGACGCTTAGGTCTGTTGCGATAATAAAGAACTTACCGTCCTCACCGCGAAGAATATACGGGTCACGAACACCCTGTGTACCGACATTACTTGTCAAATACGGTTGTTTATTATTAAGCGTTGTCCATGTCTTACCGTCTTTTGATACTGAGAAATAGATTTGTTCACGAGTTGCGTCCTCTTGTGTATCAACGAAGTGAACAAACAAGTACGCACTCATATCATCAAGGTTCTTAATATTAATTGTCTTTTCCACCTTTTCTTTCTGTTGTTCCGTCTGATAATGTTGCTGTTATTTTATACTTACCTACTTCAAGATTATCAAAACTGCCTGCCGCATTTGTCTGCTCTGTTCCGACTGCCGTACCATCTGAATCAGCCAATGAAACCTTTACGGCATACTTATCTTTCGTCGAATCACAGTCACTTGCATAAACGATTTTATTTCCGTCGGCATATGCTTTGAAACTGTCAATAACCGCTGTATATCCCAATACAGTTACATCAAAGTTTCTTGTAAATCCAACACCGTCTTTTGTCATTTTTGCAGTCAAAGTAGCTGTTTTTGTTTCGTCACTTCTTGTAATCTTACCTGCTGTTGTAACAACATCAGCATCTGAAGTTGACCAAGTAACACCCTCTTGTGTTGGGATTGTAATGTCAGATGTAACAGCTGTCAAATCTCCCAAATCAAGTGAATTTAAAGGATTTTCGTAAGCATAGTTATAGATTACAAAATCATCTATATAACCTGTTGCGAATTCACCTGTACCCCAGTTAGCCTTACCGATATATGCAACTGAATTTTTGCCAAGCATATCCGAAATATTAACTGTTGAATCAACACTGCTTGTTCTTGTTCCGTTTACATAAACGTCCGTTACGCCGTCAGCAATCGAAATGATTACATCGTTCCATTCATTTGTGTTATATGCACCTGTTGCCGACTGACTTCTTGTACCGGAGTTATTATATCTTTCAGATGTAAGTGTGCCGTTGTTTGTCATTGCACCAAGATACTGTTCCTTTTGATATGTCTGTGCACTGCTGTTTGGTGCGGCAAAGAACCACCATGATGTTGTTGTGGTTGTCGGCTTAACCTTAAATGAAATTGTGATATTTTTCTGACCTGTCAAAAGCGAATTGCCGTTTGCGTCTGTAAGCGTAACAACCGTTCCGCTTGTTCCGTCAAACTGAATACACTTCTTATTGTCAACCGTAACAAATTTCGGTGTACCTGTTGCCTTGCCGTATGATGATGTACTTGTTAAGTCGCCGTTATCAAAATTCATATTGATAAGCTCGCCGCTTTCAGGAACCGTCGGTGCTGCGGTTGGTTCAGGAGTCGCGTCGGTGCCGCCAACTCACTGCTGTATGATATTACATCTGCGTCAAAGTTATCATATGAAACAACTCTTCCTCTTGCACCGTTGTATGAACCTGTTAATTCAAGCGATTTAACGCTTATAGGTGTGCTTATTGTTCCTGTGTAACTTACATCAGTCTCACCGCCTGTAAAGCTTACGCTTGCCGAACCTGTTCCGTCTATTATGATTTCTACCTTTTTATTAAGTCCCATATTGTTTGCGTACTTCTGCGATGAGGTCTGCCAACCGTTTGCACCACGCAATTTACCGTTTTTGACATCAGTTGATGTACACTGAATTACCGGTTTTTCCGAATTGGCAAGTACGTCTGTACCTCCGATACGCATTTGATTAAGATTATATCCGCCGCCTGTGATTGTAAATCCTACAACCTCGTTGCCGTCTGCGTCTTTAACAGAGAATGTATTTTCCTTACCGTTCTGCTCCCAACCTGAGAACATATCGAATGTAAGTCTGAATTTATCCTTGCTTGTAAGTGACTTTGCCTCTGAAAGTTCTGCTTTTGCAGTTGCTTTAACAGGAACAAATACGTTACCGAATCTTTCAAGACCTGTTGCATATACTTGATTTCCGTCTGCCGACAAATCTCCTGCACTTGCATTAAAGATATTTGTTGAATCTTCAAAATCATCGCTCATTTCATCAATATCCGTAACGCTCGGTGCTCCGACTGCCGTTTCCGAAGACGGAGTTGCGTCAATCAAAAATTCTGCGATATTTGTCATATTAGTATCGTTAGTATATCTGAAGTAACGATATGCGTTTTGATTATTCAGGTCTTTACTTTCGATTGTTGTATATTGACTTGACGGAATTGCTGAAGTGATTGTATATAAATCTGTCCATGTTATACCGTCATTTGACGCTTGAATCCTACCGCCTACAGTTCTTTCCGGCATACCGTTTCCGCTTCTTGCGGCAAGTTTTACGTTGTTTACTTTAACAGTCTTGCCGAAGTCGTACATTACATAGCCGTTTTGTACGCCGTCAAAATATGTATTAAGGTCGCCGTCTGCCGCTTTACGATAATCGTTAGCGTCACTCGGTGCTGTTGTGGCATTTCCCCATGAAGCCGTTCCGCTTAGAGTATACATTGTTACCTTAATATCTTTTGTAGCCTTAACGTCACCGATTGTCGCCGTTATTGTAACTGTTCCTGCTGACACGCCTGTTACTGTACCGTCTTGTGAAACAGTTGCAACTTTTTCATTGCTTACGCCCCAAACAGGTGTACCTTCTGCATTTGTGTCAAGAGTATATTGTGATGTTTTGCCGACACTTACAGTTGCCGCACCTGAAATTGTTGCATAAACAGTGATGTCATAAGTTTTTGAAGTTGTGTAGTCGCCTACCTTAACCGTAACAGTTACCTTGCCCGGTTTTTTAGCCTTCAAAAGACCTGTCTGAGAAATTTCGGCAATACCGTTTTCAGTTGCGTCACTGTCAACAGACCAAGTAACATCACCTTTTAAATTTGTGCCAAGGGCAAGTTGTACCTCGTCACCGCGTTTAATTTCAACGTCACTGCCTGTAATAACCGCATAATCTGTTCCAAGCTGTGAAGTAGTGTTTGTTACAGTCGCTTTCGGAGTAACTCCGTCCCACGCCATAAATTTGAATGTACAGTCTGTAAAGTCACCTGTTAGTTCTCCTGTCGGTTGGTTTACCGTAACAGCTTTTAGTAAACCGTTCTTATCATACACTGCGAAATATTGGTTATATCCGTTCAATGTTTCACTCGGTGTATAGCTGTATTTTAGACCTGTGCTTGTAGGTTCAAAACTTGTAACCCTTGCACCTGTTTCAATCAAATATGTTGTTACTGTATTTGCTTTTAAAGTTGTAGTAAGAGTTTTTCCGTCAAGTACGGCACCGTCTTTGATTTCTGCCCACTTTTCCTTGCCTGCCATATCTGTTCTGATTTCTCTTACGTTTGTACCTACCGTATTAAATCCCGAAAGGTCAAATACATAATTAACATCAGACGAATTTGCACCGTTGTTTGCTACGATTTTAATATCGCCTGTATTTTTGTTGTATGCGGCAAGTGTGTTTGCCGATGAGGCGATAATTGTATCACCCGGATTTATGTACTTTGTAAATTGACCGTATGTGTAATACTTATTTGTAAGTACCAATTCTTCGTTATCATGGTCTGCCATACCTACGCCCCATACACTGCCTGTGTATGCCAAAGAATTGTTAGCCTCTGTCTTGTTTCCGCTCGTCGGGTCTAGGAATTTTGAGTCCTTATGGAAGTCCACTATATCCCACATTACCCATGCGGACGGTTGCATACCGTTCATATCTTCGATAATCATACTTGCAAGAGTTGCACCGTTACCGCCCTTGTCAACTTCACTTTGCCATAGATTTTTACCAAGTTCCTGTGCCTTTGATTTAACTTGTGAATGATAGCCACGGTCTGAATATGTGTGAGTATCAACTCTGCCAAGTGCAGTCTTTGCCTCATCTGTAAGACTTCCGAGATTGTTTACTGTTTTCTTCAAACTTGTTTCGTCCATACCTGCCACAAGTACGTCCGTAAATCCTGCATTGTCAAGTGCTTTTCTTGTTTCCGTAATCATCTTTGACTGACTTGCACCCGGATCAAAGTGACAGCCCTCTTGTTTTGGTGAGCCGTAACCCCAATAATCCGTATCAGGCTCATTCATAGGCGAATAGCTCTTAAACTCTATGCCGTTATCTTTGAAAAGCTTTGTTGCGTCTGCAATAAACTTGGCAAAATCATCATACATATCGTCATTTAAGTTATTCAATTTTCCGTTTGACGTAACCGTTCCGTCACTGTTTACAGTACCGCCGCCGCTTGTACAGCCTGTTTTAGTCATAAAATACGGTGCGGAATTTGAAAATCCTTCAAAATACAAATCAGGATTTGCTTTTAGTGCCGCTTTTGCGATATTTAATTGGTTTTGGTCTTTCGTGATGTCGTATGTAATGCTCTCTACATCTTTGCCGTCACTTGACAATTTGTAATCACTGTACACGCCGGGTACTTTTGAGTCAGAACGGTTGATGTGATTATGTGTCGGATCGTCACCGCCGCCTAAGTTGTAACGTGCGATGTCAAGTCCCAATCCCTCGTCTGAGAAAAATGCCTCTGCCGCCGCATTGGTAAGTTTTTCACTGTAACCTAATCTGTTTGCCCACCAGCAAAGTGCAGTACCCCAGCCTTGGAACTCACCGTTGTTAAAAGGTGACGCGTCAGCCGGATTAAGCTGTACATATGTCGGTTTTGTATCTTGAGCAGATGCACTGATTAAGCCGCCAAAAGGAAGCATAGCACATGCCAAGATTGTGCTTATAATCTTTTTCTTATTCATTGGTTTTTTTCTCCTCCTTAAGATTACATTATCCGTTAATTATATTATAGCACTCCCACATAGTGCATTACAATTATAAGATTTCTAAAACAGTTGTAAATTTTCTAACTGTTTTGCTTTACTTTTGTACTTAGATATTTTATAATAGATATTAGATTAAAGACGCGTCTGTCAACACTTTGCCGACAGACTCAACAGATATATCGGAGGCGGATAATATGTTCAAACCTGTATCAGCAAAAGAAGAACGACTTTTACCGGTGTATGTCTACGGCTCGGAATCGCTTGAACATCAAGCACAAATAAGTCGCGGAAAAGGTTTTATGCTACATTCTCAAATTTCCGTTTGTTACAGCGGAGAAGGTGTTTTTACAGATCACAACAATGTTTCGCACAAAGTTCAAAGCGGAGATATTATGTACTTTACTTCCGCAACATCAAATTCATATAAACCCACCTCTGTTCCATGGAAAACAGACTACATCGTTATGGGCGGATATGCTCTGATTGAGCTTATGATGTTTTTGGGATATTCAAAAAGCGGTGTAATTCACCTTACCGAAAATATTAAAGAAAAAGTATATCAAAATTTTAAAAAAATTATTGAACTAAACAACTCCAATACCGAAAATGCTCATTCGATTTGCAGCAGACTTTTGTATACCGTATTGTTCGATATTGCATCTTGCATTGAGGGCAATCCCAACAATGACAAAGCGAATTTAATCAAGCCGTGTATTGATTATATAAAATCTAACTATATGCACGATATTTCAATATCCGCTTTGGCTGAAATGATTAAAGTAACTCCTACTTATCTCGGAATTATTTTTAAGAAAGTTTACAATATAACACCGCAAAAATTTCTTACCAATATACGTATAGAAAAGTCCAAACAACTTTTAGTCACAACAAAAATATGTCACTTTCGGATGTTGCAATCAATTCCGGGTTTAACAGTGAAAGTTATTTTTGCAACACATTCAAGAAATATATAGGCATTACGCCTACGGAATACAGAAGTATTAACACATTCGGAGAAATATAAGCTATGAAAAAGAATTATGAAAAATTTTTACCGACATACATATGCGATATACAGGAAATAAACAATCTTTCAAAGGTTATGTTTATGAGCAACTTTCCGCACCATCAATTTATTTTGTGTACAAGCGGAACAGGTAAAATATGCACCGAAAACAACATTGAACAAACCGTAAGCAAAGGCGATATCGTATTTATAAATTCTTCAATTCTGTTTTCGCTCAGACAGCAAGAAAATTTTTCTATAAAGCGTATTGCGTTTAACGGTAATTTCGTTACAAATTATCTCCAATACTTTGATTTTAACCCAGCCGTTGTTTTTGTTCCGAAAAGCACCGACGTTTTTAACGCATTTAATATTGCGTATGACGGCTATATGCACGATAAAGACGATATACAAAATTCTGTTAATATGTACAATCTTATCGGTGTATGCGGTGAAAGTTATGTTTCATCAAAACCCGCTCTTTTGACAACCGAAGATTTTATTGCCGAGAGTGGTTTTGATTTTATAAAACAAAACATATCTTCAATAAATATAGACTTTTCGCCATATCTGAAATTACACAAAATTTCAATAACGGAGCTTAACGATATTTTTATAAATCGTTACGGCAAAAATATGAATGAGCTGATTTACTTTTACCGTATGGAATTTGCGAAGTACGCGGTTTTCAAGGTAGGAAATACTCATTACGAAAAGTATTATAATCAATGCGGTTTTAAATCTCCCGAAGAGTTTTACAGTGAATTTAAAAAGTATGCGAATATGACCGTAGAGGAATACTTTAACCTCGTTTGGGCAAAACAATAGGCTGTCGGCAAAAAAACGACAGCCTATTGTTTTATTTATTTTCAATTTTATACAACATCGTTGCCGCTTCGGCACGTTTCATATTATTATTCGGAAGTATCGTGTTATCCTCATAACCGCTCACAATACCTGTCGAATACAACTTGCTCACGCCTTCTTCCGCCCACTGCGGTATATCGTTTTTATCCGCAAACGGAAGATTCGGCAAATCATCATTATTCGGAAGTATTCTTCCCAAAATCGTCATTGCCTCTGCGCGCGTTATATTGTCATACGGTGCAAATGTGCTTGTTCCGTCGTCATTGACGCGGCCTAAAATTATACCCTCTTTATACACAGCTTTTACAGCCGGAACTGCCCACTGCGGTATTATATCATTGTCCGTAAAATCAAGCTTTACATCATCATATTTTGAAAAATCAAATTTTTTGTAATTTGCTATCATTGATGCAAATTCCGCTCTTGTCATATTGTTGTCAGGCTTAAAAATCATTTTTCCGTCTTCTTCAAAACCGCTGATAATCCCTGTTGCCGCCATATCGGCAATTATGTCCTTTGCCCAATGATTTTCTGTATCGTAAAACGGATTAGGTGTACTCGGATAATCCGAAATATGCACCGGTATTTCTTTCGTTAAATCCCCTGCCGTCACCTTTATTTTACCGTCTTTGTTGACCGTATCGGCAAGAGTGAAAATGCCGTCCTCTGTTATCGTACCTATATCACCCTCAACTTCCCATTTATACAATCTGTTTGTTGAAAGCAATTCAGTTCCGTTTTTGTATGACGCCGCCGAAAGATTAAGCTGTAATTCTTCGTTTGCCTCTGTATAGATTTCGCTGATTTCTTTCCAGTCTGCTTGATTATATACCTTGATTTCTTCAGGTGTTTCATAAACGCCGTATGTCACGTCTGCCACGTCACCGTTATCGCCGTACATAACAACTTTAACATCGCCTGTACCGTTAAGTGATACTGTTCCGTTTTCGTCTACCGTGCTGTCCGTATCGGTTTCCGCACGATATTTTATATTATACGGCTCTTCCATTTTATAATTTGAGGTATCATATACGCTTTCTATATTAATATTCGCGGTCATTCCCGAAAGATAGTTATTATTAGTTCCGCCTGTAATATTGATTATCCACGGAATATTCGTTCTCTCGCGATTGTCCTTTAAGAAAATATAATTTGCAACACTTCTCAAATAACCGTCCGACGGTGAATTTACGACCATCGTATTGTCCTTTCCCGGAAACCACGCAGAAATGGTTGTCGAACCGCCGCCGTCAAGATTTAACGCGTCAACACACCCAAGCTCAACCATACGTTTCGCAAGCGTTTTAAGTTGAGCGCCATAGCTGTAACCCGACTGTCTGCCGTCAAGCGTATAGAAAATAATATTGCCGTCTGCTTTTATTCCGACAGCAGTTCTCGGTGCCGCACCCGCCTCAAAATCGGAATTTGCAGCTCCGTTTGTTACAAGTCTGCCCCCGACACTGCTGACCGCGTTTTCAGCCGTTTTCCAAGTACCGTCATCTCCGACCGCTTGATTTGCGACCGTCAACGTCTGACCTGCGTGAAGTCTGCTCAAAAAGTCATAATATTCACTTACACCGCTTGTATCCATAAGCAAAACAACCTTACCCTCAGGAATTTCTATCTCGCCGTTATATATGAACACATCATCAACCGTAAGCGACATTGTTTCGTCCACGTGCAGTCTGCCCTCGTTAGGTGTGCAAATAACAAAAATACATTCCGATTGAGTTTTTGTCGTTTCTCCGAATTTGTCCGTCAAAAGATAAACAGGATCAAATCCCGCCTGACACCACTTATTTATATACATAACGTCAATCGATTTTTCGCCGTCCGTCACTGTTGTCTGAATGTCAAGCCACTTTATAAAACCCGTTCCGTCACTTCTGAAACCGACTGCGTCCTGTCCACCGTATTCCTTTGATATAATTTCGCCGTCGGCTATTGTATACCCCATCGGAATACCTGTCTTGAATGAAAAATAATCGGCATTAATTCCGGCAAGCGGTCTTAAACCGTTCTCCTGCATATATTGCTCTGCCTGTTTAATATTTCTCGTTCCCCATATGCTCGCACCGTTCACAACAATCGGTACGGCGTCCTCATTAGGTGTATATTCAACATAATATTCATTTTGCTTACCGACGCTGTCCGAATTGAACTGTACATTATGAAAGTATGTAAATGCTCCCATATACGTACTCCAACCGCCGTTTTGCTCACCCAAAACATCTGCACTTGCAGTTATTCCCGCAAGCAACAAAAGCGTCATTGCAAAAAATAAAATTTTCTTCCTCACAAAACATTCCTCCATATAAAAAACAATACATTTTATAGTATATCACAAAATCGGATTTATGTAAAACTTAAATAATGGAATATATGCAATTAAATATTATATAATTAAGGCTATCAACATCAAAAAATAAAGTAGACAAAACCATATCGGTTTTGTCTACAATCCAAATTTTGCTTAATTCTTATTCTATACCTACAACTTCATATCCTGCGTCAACAACGGCTTTTTTAAGCACATCGTCCGACACGTCTTTTGCAAGTGTTACAACAGCCTGACCGCCGTTATCAAGTGAAACTTCCGCACTTACTCCGTCTATTGCGTTTAGCACCTCTCCAACTCTGCCTGTACAGTGTGAACACATCATTCCGTTAATTTTAATTGTCTTTGTCATAGTTATATTCTCCTTTTCAATTTTTTACAGTTTTAATATTATTGCATTTCGGTTTGAAAAATCTCAATCTCAACGCATTTGACACAACGAATACCGAACTGAAACTCATAGCAAGTGCGGCAATCATAGGATTTAATTTCAATCCTGCTATACCGTACAAAACACCTGCCGCAATCGGTATTCCGAGTGCATTATAGAAAAATGCCCAGAACAGATTTTCATTTTATATTTTTAATTACCGAGTGACTTAGCTCTATTGATGTAACAACGTCCTGCAAATCGCTTTTCATCAATACAATATCAGCTGATTCAATAGCTATATCCGTTCCCGCACCGATAGCAATGCCAACGTCTGCACGAGTCAAAGCAGGTGCGTCATTAATTCCGTCACCGACCATTGCAACCTTGTGACCGCTCTGCTGAAGTTTTCTCACTTCATCTTCCTTGTCTGACGGCAACACCTCCGCAACGGCACTGCTTAACGGCAGCTTGTTTTTAATTGCATTTGCCGTAACGGCATTGTCACCCGTAAGCATTATTACGTCAAGTCCCATATTACGCATATCTTCTATCGCTTGCCTGCTTGTTTCCTTTATGGTATCGGCAACTGCGATTATTCCGACAAACTTATTATCCACCGCAAAATACAATGATGTTTTTCCGTCATTCGCGAATATTTCATCTTCCGATACTTCAATATTGTTTTCACGCATCATCTTATAGTTTCCGGCTAAAACTTTCTTTCCGTCAACATTGCCTTTTACACCTTGTCCGACAATCTGTTCAAAATCTGCAACATTACTTAATTCCAAGCCGTCGGCTTTTTCAACAATAGCCTTTGCAAGAGGGTGTTCCGACAAATATTCTATTGACGCTGCAATCTGTAAAAGTTCCTTATCGGAAATTCCGACAGGTGCTATATCCGTTACAGAAGGCTTACCCTCTGTTATCGTGCCTGTTTTATCAAGTACGACCGTATCAACCTGATGTGCTGTTTCAAGACTTTCGGCTGACTTTGTAAGTATTCCGTACTGTGCGCCCTTGCCTGTACCGACCATTATTGCAGTCGGTGTTGCCAATCCCAACGCACACGGGCAAGAAATTACAAGTACCGATATTCCCATTGAAAGTGCAAAACTAACGCCTTTACCCAAAAGCAACCACACTATAATCGTAATCACTGCGATTGATATTACAACCGGTACAAATATACCGCTGACCTTATCGGCAAGCTTTGCAATCGGTGCTTTTGATGCCGAAGCTTCTTCCACAAGATGTATAATCTGTGACAATGCAGTATCTTCGCCGACTTTTTCAACCTTAAATTTAAAATATCCCGATTTATTTATAGTAGCTCCGATAACCTTATCACCGATATTTTTTTCAACTGCGATACTCTCGCCTGTAATAGCCGACTCATCTATCGCACCGTTACCCTCAACGATAACACCGTCCAGCGGAACTGATTGTCCTGCTTTTACAACGACAATTTCACCGATTTGCACGTCATCTACACCTACTGTAACTTCTTTTCCGTCACGAATTACAACTGCCGTTTTCGGCGATAAATCAATAAGTTTTTCTATCGCCTGTGATGTTTTCCCTTTTGCCCTCGATTCAAGAAATTTTCCGAGGGTTATGAGTGCAAGTATCATTGCCGCCGACTCAAAATACAAATTAATCATATATGAATGTGCAAATTCCTTGTCACCGTGTCCGAGTCCGTATCCTATGCAATATATTGCAATGATTCCATACGCGAATGCCGCGCCCGAACCTATCGCTATCAGCGAATCCATATTCGGTGCACCGTGAAACAACGTCTTAAAACCTGTTATATAGTATTTTCTGTTGACATACATTATCGGCAACGTCAACAGCATTTGCGTAAGTGCAAATGTTATTCCGTTTTCTGCACCGTGAAACACGCTCAAAAACGGCCAACCCCACATATGTCCCATTGAAATGTACATTAGCGGCACAAGGCAAACAAGCGACACAATAAGTCTGAACTTCATATTTGAAATTTCATTGTCGATTTTGTTGTCTTTCTTTTCTTGTTTTTTTCCCCCGCAACAGACGCACCGTATCCCCCCGAAACAACTGCGTTTATAATATCGTCAACGCTTACAGCCGTTTCATCAAAATCAACGTGCATATTATTCTGCAACAAATTTACGTTTACAGATTTCACACCGTTAAGTTTTTTGACGCTTTTTTCAACGTGTGCGCTGCACGCACTGCACGTCATTCCCGTTACATTAAATTTTTCAGTCACATTATCACCGTCCCGAATATTTTGATTGAATTTATTTATTGTTTATGATATTATTATATCGTAAATTATTTATTTTTCAAGTATGCACTTTTTTGATAGATACTATCATTTATGATAGTATGGATTGGAGGTAATACATATGAACCACGATTATATATGCCCTGTTGAGGCAACACTTGAAATAGTGGGCGGAAAATACAAGCCACTTATATTATGGCACTTATCGGGTAAAACATTACGTTTTGGGCAATTACAAAAATTGCTTTCATCCGCAACGCCGAAAATGCTTACAAAACAGCTACGCGAGCTTGAAAATGACGGACTGATTGCACGAAAAGTTTATCCCGTAGTTCCGCCGAAAGTCGAATACTCATTGACTTCACTCGGAACAAGATTTTATTCCTATATTATCAAGCATTTGCGATTGGGGAAATAATTATTTAAAGGCAAACAACATTTGTCCTAATTAGTTCTATGACAAAATAAGAATAACAAAAAGGAGCTGATTTCAGCTCCTTTTTGTGTCAGTTTAATTAAACATATATTAAAGAACGTCGTTCTTTATAAGGTCCTCATATGATTCACGCTTTACAACTACCTTAGCTTTACCGTCCGAAACAGCAACAACTGCCGCTCTCGGAATTCTGTTATAATTGCTTGCCATTGAATAGTTATAAGCACCTGTTGCAAGAACTGCCAAAGTATCTCCGACTTTGATTTTCGGCATCATCGCATCTTTAAGCAAAATATCTCCGGATTCACAGCACTTACCTGCTATTGTAACCTTTTCGGTACGTTCGGCATTTGCGTTGTTCGCAACAACCGCCTCATACTCTGATTCGTAAAGTATATATCTTGGGTTATCACCCATACCACCGTCTACCGACACATACTTTCTCACATTCTTAATATCCTTAATTCCGCCTACTGTATAAAGCGTAATACCTGCCGGTGCAATAATCGAACGACCCGGCTCCATAAGAATGAACGGTAGCTTGACTCCTCTTTTTTCTGCAGTAGCCTTAACAACCTCTGAAACGTGCTGAATATATTCATCATACGGTACAGGATCGTCATTTTCGGTATACATAATACCGTATCCGCCACCAAGGTTAAGATTATCAATTTCAAGACCAAGCTTGTCCTTTAAGTCGCCTACAAAGTTCATCATTATTTCAGCCGCTTTACAGAATGGTTCAATATCAAAAATTTGTGAACCGATGTGGCAGTGAACACCGTTTACTTTTACGTTAGACATTTTACTTGCTTTTTCAATAATTTCAAATGCTTCGCCGTTTTCAAGTGCAACACCGAACTTTGAATCAATTTGACCTGTTTGAATAAAGCTGTGAGTATGAGCGTCAACACCCGGTTTGATTCTGAACATTATGTTCTGAACAACACCGTATTTCTTAGCAGTTTCGTTAAGTGCTTCAAGTTCATAAATATTATCAACTATGATATTACCAACTTTATTTTTAACTGCAAGCTCAATTTCATCAGCAGTTTTATTATTGCCGTGAAAATAGACTTTATCCATAGGAAAATCTGCCTTTATCGCCGTATAAAGCTCGCCGCCCGATACAACGTCAATACCCAAACCTTCTTCTTTAACAAGTCTGCAAGTGAAAAGTGAGCAGAAAGCCTTGTTTGCATAAAGGACAAGTCCATTTCCTCCGTAATATTTATCCATCGCGTTTTTATAAACACGACAATTTTTTCTTATTAAATCCTCATCTAATACATATAGCGGAGTTCCAAACTCCTTTGCAAGTTCAACAGTATCATTTTTACCAATAACAAGATGATTTTTCTCGTTTACTGTCAAATCTTCTGATACAAACATTCTTTCTCACACCTTCCTAAAGTTTCTTAACCCTGAGTTCCGTCAGGCTCTAAATTTTCTTTGAGTTTCTTCGTTTCCTTAGTTTCGTGTATAATCTTAGGTTCTTTTAAATCTGTTATACACTTCTTTGTTATGATAACGGTTTTTATACTGTCATCGGACGGCACTTCAAACATAATGTCAGACATTGCCTCCTCGATAATTGAACGAAGTCCTCTCGCACCTGTATTTCTTTCAATCGCTTTATCAGCGATTGCCTCTATCGCGTCATCTTCAAATTCAAGCTTTACACCGTCAAATGCAAACAAGGCTTTATACTGCTTTATAAGTGCATTTTTCGGTTCTGTAAGAATTGTAATAAGCGTTTTTCTGTCAAGTTTATCAAGTCTTGCAAAAACAGGAAGTCTGCCTATAAATTCAGGAATCAATCCGAATTTAAGCAAATCCTGCGGTATAAGTTTACCCAGCAATTCATTGATGTTAGACTCTTTCTTGCTTGAAATCTGTGCACCAAATCCCAAACCTTGCTTACCTGTTCTTGAGCCGATAATCTTTTCGATACCGTCAAAAGCACCGCCGCATATAAACAAAATATTCGTTGTATCAATCTGAATAAGTTCTTGGTGCGGATGTTTTCTTCCGCCCTGCGGAGGAACTGACGCAACAGTACCCTCAAGCACTTTCAAAAGTGCCTGTTGAACACCTTCACCGCTAACGTCACGCGTAATTGACGGATTTTCGGATTTTCGTGCAATTTTATCAATTTCGTCAATATATATAATTCCGCGTTCCGCAGCGTCAATATCGTAATCAGCCGCTTGAATAAGTTTTAACAATATATTTTCAACGTCCTCGCCGACATAGCCCGCCTCAGTAAGAGAAGTAGCGTCAGCTATGGCAAAAGGTACATTAAGTATCTTTGCAAGATTTTGTACAAGGAACGTCTTACCGCTGCCTGTCGGACCTATCATAAGTATATTACTCTTTTGAAGTTCCACATCGTCAGCCATATCAGAATGTTCTATTCTCTTGTAATGATTATATACCGCTACCGACAGAATTTTCTTGCGTCCTCCTGTCCGACAACATATTCACAAGAAAAGCCTTTATTTCCTTCGGCTTAGGCAGTTCAGTAGCCGTAAATCCGCCCTTATGCTCAAATTCACCGTCAAGTATACTGTTGCACATATCTATACATTCGTTACAGATATATACCCCCGGTCCCGACAAAAGCTTATCTACTTCTTGTTCAGTTTTTCCGCAGAATGAACATCTGAAATGTTTATTTTCGTCCATATATTTATACTCCTTTATTTAGAGGCTTTTACAATAACCTCGTCAATAAGGCCGTATTCCTTAGCCTCTTGAGCAGTCATAAAGTTATCACGCTCTGTATCCTCACAAAGCTTTTCGTAAGTTTGTCCCGTACGCTCTGCAAGAATTTCATTCATCTTCTTCTTTGTATTAACAAGATGATCTGTGTATATTTTAATATCAGTTGTCTGACCGCTAAGTCCGCCGCCGGCAATAAGAGGTTGATGTATCATAACCTCACTGTTCGGCAAAGCAAATCTCTTGCCTTTTTCACCGGCTGCAAGCAAGAATGCACCCATACTTGCCGCCATACCGATACAAATTGTAGATACGTCACACTTTATATACTGCATTGTGTCGTAAATTGCCATACCTGCAGTAATCGAGCCGCCCGGGCTGTCAATATAAAGCTGAATATCTTTATCAGGATCCTTTGCTTCAAGATATAAAAGCTGTGCCACAACAAGACTTGCCGTTGCGTCAGTTACCTGATCTGCCAAGAATATAATTCTGTCCTCAAGCAGTCTTGAATAAATATCGTATGAACGTTCGCCTCTGTTGGTCTGTTCAACGACCATTGGTACTAATGCCATACTATTCATCCCTTTCCGAAATTATGAAATTATTTTACCTGTGCATTGTTTACAATCATAGTGATTGTCTTTTGAATTTCAAGGTCTTTCTTAATGCTTTCCTTTTCAGCGTCACCAAGAAGTTCCTTAAGCTTGTCAAGTTCCATATTGTACTTCTTTGACATATCTACAAGTTCAAGTTCAACTTCTTCAGGACCTGCTTCGATTCCTTCAGCCTTTTGAATTGCCTCAAGAACAAGCGAACCGCTTAGCTGTTTCTTAGCCTGTTCAGCGAATTGAGCTCTTAGAGCGTCCATTGTCATACCTGTATATTGCATATACATATCAAGGTTCATACCTTGGTATGAAAGTCTTTGAGCAAAATCTCTTACGCTGTTGTCGATTTGAGTTTCAACCATAGCGTCAGGAAGATCGAACTCGGCATTTTCAATAACCTTGTCGATAACTGCATTTTCGGTTTCAACCTTAGCTTTGTTTTCAGCAGCCTCTTCAAGCTTTTTGCGAACGTCTGCTCTGAATTCGTCCATTGTATCAAATTCGCTTACTTCACTTGCGAAATCGTCGTCAAGCTCAGGAAGTTCACGTTTCTTGATTTCCTTAACCTTTACTTTAAATACTGCGTCCTTACCTGCAAGGTTTTCTGCATGATATTCTTCAGGGAAAGTAACCTTAACGTCAACATCAGCGTCAGTTTCAACACCTACAAGCTGTTCTTCAAATCCAGGAATGAATGTACCTGAACCGATTTCAAGTTCGTAGTCTTCGCCCTTGCCGCCTTCAAATGCAACATCGTCTACAAAGCCTTCAAAGTCGATAACTGCGATATCGCCGTTTTCGATTGCTCTGTCGTCAACTGTGATAAGTCTTGCATTCTTCTTTTGTGTAGCCTCGATATCCTTATCTACATCTTCATCTGTTACAGTATGGTCAATTTTTTCCACTTCTATACCTTTGTAATCACCAAGCTTAACTTCCGGCTTAGTTGTAACAAGTGCTGTAAATACTACAGGCTCACCCTTTTTGATTTCTTCAACGTCAATTTCAGGTCTTGCAACTGATTCAACACCTGATTCCTTTAGAGCTTCGTCATAAGCCTGCGGAAGTACGCTGTTAATAGCTTCATCATAGAATACAGCCTCTGTATAATACTTTTCGATAATCTTTCTTGGAGCTTTGCCTTTTCTGTAACCAGGTACGTTAAACTTCTTTACATTCTTTTTGTACACCTGATTAATTGCCTTGTCAAAATCCTCTGCACTTACTTCAAATGTAAGTTTTACAAGGTTTTTTTCGATTTGTTCATTTTTCACTGCCATAGTGATAATATCCTCCTTCTGTGTCCTATTACAGACATATTAACATAGCGTATATTATATCACTTATTTTCTTATATTTCAATCTTTTTTTTAATTCTTTACAACTTTTTCATAATTACATAACTTTTAAATATCGTTTTAGTATATTTTTTACCCATTTTTCGTATAAATTACTTAACTTCGTCTAACAATCCGGCAGTAAAACCAAGCGATTTTATAATCTGCATATCCGACATTACCGTTTCGCCTGTTGTTGTAAGCATATCGCCCGATATAGCGGCATTTGCACCGGATTCAAAGCAAGATTTTCCGCCGTCGTCAAGAAGTATTCTTCCGCCTGCAAGTCTGATTGCGGCTGACGGATTTATAAATCTGAATATCGCACATATACGGCGCATATCGTCCTTTGTAAGTTTTTTATTGTTTTCGTATGGTGTTCCTTTTATCGGATTTAACATATTTACGGGCATTGAACTTACACCGAGATTTCTAACCTCAAATGCCATATCAATTCTGTCCTCCATACTTTCGCCAAGTCCGGCAATACCGCCGCTGCACACAGAAAGTCCGGCTTTTTTAGCGGCTTTGATTGCATTTATTTTATCGTCATATGTATGCGTTGTACAGACGTTTGGGAAATACTTTCTTGAACTTTCAAGATTGTTGTGTACACGCGTTAAGCCTGCGTCTTTTAGTCGCTTAAACTGTTCTTTGTTCAAAAGTCCGAGTGATGCACAGACTGATATATCGCTTATTTTTCTTATTTCTTTGATAATTTCACAGACTTTGTCAACTTCACTGTCAGACAGTCTTTTTCCCGATGCGACAAGTGAAAAACTGTTTAATACCCTTGTCCGCACTCTTTTTAGCCGCATTTACGACTGTTTCCTTGTCAAGCAGCTGATATTCCTCAACATTGGTGCAGTGAAACGCCGATTGTGCACAATACTTGCAGTCCTCACTGCATCTTCCGCTTTTTGCATTTATATTGTACATATGTCAAATACATTGTCACAAAACTTTTCACGAATTTCATCAGCCGCTTTGCAAAGTTCGTCAAGCGGTGCGTCTATAAGGCTCATTGCCTCATCTTTTGTTATCATTTCTCCCGAAAATATTTTGTTCTTTAATTCTTCAATCATTTTTCTCAAAACCTTTCCTATTGTTTATGTAGGAATTATATCACTTCTTATTTATATTGTCAACCATATAAATATACTCTAGTTTACAATCGACACAAATAAATACACCGCTAAAAAGCGGTGTATTTATTTATAAATTCATATCAATTAAAATATCTCTTAAATTTTTCAATTCTTCATTTGTAAAAGTAAGACCTTTGCCCATTTTTTCATGTTCCGGCGCCCAATCACGCAAATCAAATTTAGGGTTTGCACCGTTCCACGAAACTATATTAAGCTCCTTTGTCCAACCTTTACTGCTCTCGGATACCGTTCCGATATGTTCTTTTATTTCAAACTTCAATTCAGCCATTATTTCTCCTCCGATTTAGAAATACATTTTCAAATATTCTTTTGTATTGTCGACCATTTCGTCAAACAATTTTCTTGCATCACTAACCGAAATACACATATTAGGGTCAGCCGCAAATGCGTTAAATACACCATCGAGGTCACGATTTAAAGCACAATCGACAACTTGTTCCTGTTCACCGCACACACGGCTTATAAGCGGATAAATTGCCTGCGGAATATTTCCGGCAAATACAGGATTTAACGAATTTGCTCTGAAACAAGCGTTCGTTTCTACAACCGCACCGATAGGCAAGTTAGGAATTTGACCGTAATTCGGTATATTAACATTCGTAACAAGGTCGCCAAGTCCAAGCAATGCTCTTATCTGCTGTACACCCTCTTCGCCTGTTTCCTTTAATTCAAACTTTTCTTCACCGCTGTAAAGTCTTTCACTTCTTTCAAGACGTTTCTCAAGGTCGTCTTTTCTCCACGAAACAGGAGTTAATGCAAATCCCCACTTTTCAACGGTTTCTTTGTCTTTCAAATACCAATCACCCGGACAAAATTCAGCCAAATGTCTGTCCCCTGCCGCGGCGATACTTCCGTATCTTAAAAACAAGTCAATCTTAACTTTCTCACTGCATGAGAAATACTTATTCATCCAGTTTTCATCTGACTTCTTCACAAAGCCGTTATCTTTGTATTTCTCCGCAAATTCACGGTATACAGGGAAAATATCTATATCCTTGTACTGTGCCTTTGTAAGCCAAGTAAAGTGATTTACTCCGACAACATTAACTTTAATATCCTCACGTTTTACGTCTTTTATACCTTTAATATCTTCAAGTGCATTTACAAGCAGTTTTTGTGTACCGAACACTTCGTGACAACAACCGAACGCCTTAATTTCAGGGAACACCTTATACAAAGTCTTTACGCACATTGTCATAGGGTTTGTGTAGTTGATTACCCATGCGTCAGGGCAATATTTTTTTATATTCTCTGCGATTTCTTCAAACATCGGAATTGTTCTTAACGCTCTCAAAATTCCGCCCGGACCTGCCGTATCGCCGACTGATTGATATATATTGTATTTTTCCGGTGTATGTACATCGCTTTCCATTTCATCGAATGTACCCGGTAAAATTGATATAACAACAAAATCCGCACCCTCAAGAGCCTCTTTTTCAGTTTCAACGGCTTTGTACTTCCACTGTGACTTACAGCCTTCTATATCCTTTATGCCGTTGCCTATCTTTTCGTTTTTCTTTGCCGCCTCTAAATCTATATCGTAAAGATAAACAGTACCGCACATATCCTCACACACCGCAAGGTCGCTCATAAATCCCCACGCCCAACCGCGTGAGCCGCCACCGATATAAGCGATTTTTATATCTTCGTATTTATTGTTACCGTATTTCATTTTTCTGTCCTCCGCTTTAATTTTATGACTTAATTATACCACTGATTTTCAACTTAAACAACAACAATATTGCTCCAAATCAAAAATGTACTGCCTAAACAGTACATTTTTTGCTTAATTATTTTTCAAATATTCGTCTACACCCTCAGCAATAGCCTTACCGATTTCATCACTTGACGACTGCAATATCGACAAGTCTGAGCTGTCGTAAAAACCGATTTCCATATAAGCAATCGGAACAGGGCATTTATTGAACAATATCAAATAAGGTGTATTTATAGGTGAATTTTGCGAAAGTCCAGTTGCCGCCGCAACTTTTTGATTTATGATATTACCCATTTCATTGGACTTTTCGACAAAGTCACTGCCTATAAATTTCTGTTCGTAATCCGTCCCCAAAGCTATGTATGAAGTTCCTCGACCGCCTCCTGCATTTGAGTGGATACAAACATATGCCGCCGCATCGGGATTTGACGTTATATCATTATTAGGGAAACAATACGATACACGCTTGTCCATTGACGGATTTTGTTCGTTTGACGTTCTCGTCATACGAACTTCATAACCCATTTGTTCAAGATACTTTTGTGTCGCCAAGGCATTGTCAAGATTGATTTGCGGTTCTGTATCTCTGTCGGCATTACCCATTGAATACCAACACGACGCGTTTTCAGGCGACAAGCCTGTACAACCGCTGCCGTGACAATTTTCGCCGAATGTACCGTTTTTATAGTGTCGCCATTCGCCCCAATTACCTTTTGACTCGTTATATTCATAACCTTCGGCTGTTTTTTCGTCAGATGTCATTTCAGATGATGACTTACCGTGTCCGGCATCAAGTACGATTACCTTTTTACCTGCTCCGGATTGACTTTTACACGCTGTAACATCATCTATCCCCAACGCATCAGCCGCCGTCTTTACTGCATTACTTTCACCTGTTGCACCGTCACCGTCACTTTTAACTTCTTCTGTCGACTGCGGTGCAAACGTAGGCATTTGCATTTCCGCAAGTTTGGTTTCGGTATCAAGGCGTTGCTTTTCCATATTACTTTTTTGTATATTCACTCCGCATATTACAGCTATACAAAAAACTATCGACACCGCCAAAAACACTGCCGCCCCTCTTAAACAGACTTTAAGTCTTTTATCACTCATAATCATCCCTGCGTCCTTTCTTTGTAAGACGTTTATCTCTGTACATTTCCGCGTCGGCTCTTGCGACAAGATTTTCAAAAGTCGTATCACCCTCCGTATACAACGATACACCCCTTGCAAAATCCAAATTCACATTATTTTCTTCATTGTATTTTACTCTGCACTTCTCAATGCGTTTAAGCACTTTTTCTATGCCGTCATCGGTAATGTCGTGAATCAACACTACAAATTCATCGCCGCCGATTCTGTATATCTTACCTTCATTTCCGACTGCCTCACGAAGTACTGTCGCAATACCTCTTATAAGAACATCTCCGGCACTGTGTCCCATTGTATCGTTAGCACGTTTAAGATTGTTTAAATCAATAGATATACAAGCCGGTCTGTTGTTGCCAATACATTCGTTTATATCGTTTTCAAAAGACAGCCTGTTGTTAAGCTCGGTAAGTCCGTCCGTAAATGCAAGATGTTCGTAAACCTCCGCTTTAAGGTGACTTCTGCTTTTTGCCATATACTGTCGTATCGTCCGTATTACCTGCATTAATACAAATATATACAAACCCATTGAGAAGAAATATATCGTTTTGTCATCGCTGATCCGATACAATCTCACTATATCAATAATACTTCCTACAATCGGGAACATAATTGATATCAACATATATTGTATACTCTTCTTTTTGTAAAAAATAATCATTGTTGATAAAATCAATATCCCGAATAAGCCGATAAGAATATGCGTTACAAACAACATCATCTTATAATCGATTTTTAATACAAAATTCAAAAACGTCTGTACGAGCACATTCAAAACAAATATGCATGACATTGAGGTATACAATTTTTTAATAACGCCATCCACGTTAGTTCGTATAAATAACGATACAGCTACACTGATAAGCATTAATGACGTAAATTCAAAATAATACGGCAGATACCCGTTAGGTGCAATAATATGCGACACTTTAAACTGACAGGCAAGATATATGCCGCATATCACGGAAATCATACCAAGGTAAAACATTTTACCGCTCTCGTCATCCTCATACTCACTGCACCGTATTATTATTGCCAACAGCAAGAGTACAAAACCGAATATTATAATTAATACAGCTGTAATAACTTCCGACTGCTCGGATTTTAATATATGCCATACTATATCCGACCTGTTGCCTATCATCATAGGCGCAACGGAATACTGTATATGATCTCCCAAAAGAGGTCGTATTTCCAATTTTATCGTTTTTTCATTTAAATCTTTTCCGATTCTGACAATTCTAATCTGTGTACCCATAGTTTTTGAAAAACCGTTTTGAGGAGTGGTCAAATCAAAAAGCTTTGTGTCATCCACGTAAACGGTATAATCAAAATACCTCGACATAACCATTAAATACTGCGAATCATCAAACACATTTGCTTTGTCAATCTTCTTCGTCAATACAATCGGTTCTCCCGTATATTTAAACCCATAAGGTAAAATCACTTTTGAATTATCTTTTTCAACGGTCCACGTCTTCAAAGTTGCAAATTCATCTTCCGAAAGTATTTCGCATTTGTACATATCTCCTTTTAGATACACAAACAAACCTATAAAACAAATAATAAACACAAGAATCAGAAACATATATTTACTGTTGAATTTTCTTAGCTTATTCATAGCTTTCATTCCATTCTATCATATTAGATAAAACCGTTTCGGTTTTGTCTACTTTAAACACTCAAAAATTACATCATACGATATGATTTTGGGAGCTGTCGACATTATGTCGACATTCTCTCTATATATGTATTAATTTTATTTTACCATTTTCTATAGGGAATTTCAAGAGAAAAACTGTGTATTTTAAAAAACGCATTAAAAAAACAGACAAAATCGCAAGAATTTTGTCTGTTTTCGCATGTTACTTATTTCATCAAGAATTTATCCACTGCGTCAGCCGCCTGTCTGCCCTCTCTGATTGCCCATACAACAAGACTCTGACCTCTGCGACAGTCACCTGCCGCAAACACGCCTCTAAGACTTGTCTTGTGGTCCTCTTCCTTGGCAAGAATGTTGCTTCTTCCGTCAACATCAAGAGTAAGCTGTTTTAAAAGTTCCTGTTCAGGTCCTAAAAATCCCATTGCAATAAGAACAAGTTCGCAAGGTCTTACCTGTTCAGTACCCTTAACAGGAACAGGAGCGCCGGTTGACCAATCAACCTCAACGGTATGAACAGCCTTTACATTGCCCATATCGTCACCCTCGATTTTTGTAACCGTTGTAAGATACTCTCTTGGGTCTTTGCCGTAAAGCTCGATAGCCTCCTCCTGACCGTAATCGGTCTTTTTGATTCTCGGCCACTCCGGCCACGGATTATTCGGCATTCTTTCTTCTGAAAGTTCAGGCATAATTTCAAGCTGTGTAACGCTTTTGCAGCCATGTCTGATTGATGTACCCACGCAGTCTGTACCCGTATCACCGCCGCCGACAACAATTACGTTTTTGCCTTCGGCACTTATGAACATTCTGTCTTCAAGATTTGAGTCAAGCAAACTCTTTGTATTAGCCTTTAGGAAATCAACCGCATAATGTACACCCTTTAAGTCCGCACCTTCGCAAGTAAGCATTCTCGGTTTTGTCGAACCTGTGCAAAGTACAACCGCGTCAAATTCATTTACAAGTTTAACTGCCGGATAATTTTTACCGATTTCGGTGTCAAGTTTAAATACAACGCCCTCTTTTTCCATAAGTTCGACTCTGCGATTTACGACTTTCTTGTCAAGTTTCATATTCGGAATACCGTACATCAAAAGTCCGCCCGCTCTGTCGGCTCTTTCAAATACAGTAACTCTGTGACCCATTTGATTAAGCTGGTCTGCGCAAGCCAATCCCGACGGGCCGCTACCGACTACCGCAACACGTTTTTCAGTTGACTTTTCAGGTAATCTCGGCTTTACTTTATTCTCCGCAAACATTGTATCTATAATATGGCACTCTATATTTCTAATCGTAACGGCAGGGTCGTGCATACCGAGTGTACAAGAGCCCTCGCAAAGTGCCGGACATACTCTGCCTGTAAATTCAGGGAAGTTGTTTGTAAGTGAAAGACGTCTGTATGCCTCGTCCATATCACCTCTGTATACAAGGTCGTTCCATTCCGGTATAAGGTTATTTAAAGGACAGCCGATTGACGTTCTTCCGATTTGCTTACCTGTGTGACAAAATGGTACACCGCAGTCCATACATCTTGCACCTTGAAGCTGCAACTGAGCAAGGTCAAAATGTGTATGGAATTCGTCCCAATCTTTCATTCTTTCCTTTGGAGGTCTGTCCTTAGGAAGTTGTCTTTGATATTCTAAAAATCCTGTTGGTTTTCCCATGATTTTAAATCCTTTCTGTAAGAGTTACCGTTCGGACTGTATAAGCCCGAACGATATATCAAACTTATTACGCTATTTCTACTTTTTTGCCCGTTACATTTTCAAATGCAATAAGCATTGCCTCATCTCTGTCTGTTCCCTTTTCAAGTTCTTCATCAAGAACAGTTATAACTTTCTTATAGTCGTTCGGAATTACCTTAACAAAATTCTTTACTTCTTCCGACCAGTTATTAAGCATATTTTCCGCAACGTCACTGCCCGTATATTTAACGTGATTTTCAAGCATTTCCTTTAGCTTTGCAATATCCTTGTCTGACAATGTTTCAAGTCCCACAAGTTCCTTGTTACAGTTTTTGTCAAGTGAACCGTCCTTGTTATATACATATGCAATACCGCCGGACATACCTGCCGCAAAGTTTCTGCCTGTCTTACCGATTACGGCAACGCAACCGCCTGTCATATATTCACAGCCGTGGTCGCCGATACCCTCGACAACCGCAGTCATACCTGAATTTCTTACGCAGAAACGTTCGCCTGCTGTGCCTCTGATATATGCCTCACCTTTAATAGCACCGTAGAATGCAACGTTACCGATAATAACATTTTCACTCGGAACAAATTTAGCCTCTTTACGCGGTACAACAATTATCTTACCGCCGGAAAGACCTTTACCGATATAGTCGTTACTGTCACCCTCAAGTTTCATTGTAACGCCCGGTGCCAAGAATGCACCGAAACTCTGACCTGCACTTCCGACAAAGTTCAATTTAATGCTGTCTTCAGGAAGTCCTTCCTCTCCGTGTGCTCTTGCGATTTCAGATGAAAGAATTGTACCTGTTACACGATTGATATTTGTGATTTCAAGTTTTGCCTCAATCTTCTTACCGTCTTTAATCGCCGGTTCGCAAAGTTTCAATAATGTGTTCATATCAAGAGTTTTGTAAAGCTCGTGATCCTGCATTTCATTATGGTATCTCTCATAATCGTTTGAACAGATTTTCGGTTGATACAATAGAGATGACAAATCTACTTCTTTTGCTTTCCAGTTACCCGAAACAGTCTTTTGGCTGAGTCTTTCAACGTGACCAATCATTTCGTCAACTGTCTTAACACCGATTTTAGCCATCCACTCTCTCAAATCCTGTGCAATGAAACGCATAAAGTTTTCAACAAATTCAGGCTTACCGCAGAAACGCTTTCTCAATTTAGGATTTTGTGTGGCAACACCGACAGGACAAGTATCAAGGTTACATACTCTCATCATTACACAACCGATTGAGATTAGCGGACCTGTCGCAAAACCAAATTCCTCTGCTCCCAAAAGTGCCGCTACCGCAACGTCACGACCTGTCAAAAGTTTACCGTCTGTTTCGATTACAACTCTGTTTCTTAGATTGTTCATCAAAAGTGCCTGATGTGTTTCGGCAACACCAAGTTCCCAAGGCAAACCTGCGTGACGTACACTTGTCTTTGGTGCGGCACCTGTACCGCCGTCATAGCCCGATACCAAAATAACGTCTGCTCTGCCCTTTGCAACACCGACTGCAATAGTACCGACACCTGCTTCAGAAACAAGTTTAACTGTTACTCTTGCGTCACGGTTTGCATTTTTAAGGTCATGAATTAGCTGTGCCAAATCTTCGATTGAATATATATCGTGATGTGGCGGTGGTGAAATCAAGCCGACACCCGGAGTTGAATGTCTTGCCTTTGCAATCCAAGGATATACTTTACCGCCCGGAAGATGTCCGCCCTCACCCGGTTTAGCACCTTGTGCCATTTTAATCTGAATTTCTTTTGCATTCTGCAAGTAGTGAATATGAACACCGAAACGTCCCGATGCAACTTGCTTAATAGCACTGCTGCGGCTGTCACCGTTTTCATCAGGAATATACTTTCAGGGTTTTCACCACCCTCACCGCTGTTTGACTTACCGCCAAGTCTGTTCATAGCAATTGCAAGACATTCGTGTGCCTCCTGCGAAATTGAACCGTATGACATAGCCCCCGTCTTGAAACGCTTAA
>ENA-OPYX01000327-OPYX01000327.1-human-gut-metagenome-genome-assembly--contig:-NODE-327-length-28290-cov-4.168306_pt1 | contig 28290 bp, 31 predicted proteins | sample MGYA00242639_ERZ504486 | MGnify/ENA primary metagenome ERZ504486 (study PRJEB26092, sample SAMD00036296) | human gut metagenome | host: Homo sapiens | study: EMG produced TPA metagenomics assembly of... | reverse complement strand
CAGGTAGAACGGATATTTTAATAAATGAAGCTCTTGAAAAAGTTGGTTTACAGAAAGTAATTAACAAAAAAGTCTATCAATTATCTGGTGGCGAACAGCAGAGAGTTGCGTTAGCTCGTTTAATGCTCCAATGACTGCGTTTAAAGCTTCCGGTCACGGATTATCAGATCAGTTACTGTGGAACGAAAACGGAATTCCCCACCCATTTCTTCAATCTGATGACGCATAAACTGAACGATACCTACAAGCTGATCTGTGCCAAGATGAGGCTTTTGCTGGTAAAGGATCTCGGAAGGAGCTCCTGCCTCCACAAATCGGGAAAGAACCTCCCTTCCTCTTCCAAAAGTATCTTTTACCAGAGTGTTCAGCTTTCCATCGGAAAAAGTCCCTGCACCGCCCTCTCCGAACTGGACGTTCGAGGCGGTGTCTAAGACACCGGTCTCCCAGAACTTCTGCACATCCGCAGTCCGTTCTTCGACCTTTTTACCACGCTCTGTCACGATCGGATGAAAACCCTCTGACATTAATGCATAGGCACAGAACAGTCCGGCAGGGCCTGCCCCCGCGATCACAGGTGTGCGTGAAGGATTTATGACTTCCGGAAGGACGTATTTTTTCACTTTGATTGACATAACATTATTATTGTTAACCTTTTTTAAAATTTTTCTGGTCGTCTGCCGTCTCTACATCTACGGAGTACACATAAAACAGATCCGGCTTCTTCCTTGCGTCAATGGATTTTTTGACGATCTGGTATTGAAAAGGCGTGTCCGCCTTTAATTTCAACGCTTTTTTGATCTTTTGCTCTAACTGCACCGTATCATGTGTTACTGGCAGCTTGATCTGATTAATTCGAATCATAATTTCCTCGTTTCTTCCTGTGCGCTTTTTTTCCCGGATGTGCATATTCTCCTGCGTGGCTTCCTGCCACATATCCGCTGGACCAAGCCCATTGCAGATTATATCCACCGCAGATACCATCAATATCAACGACTTCTCCTGCGAAAAACAGTCCCGGAATTAATTTTGACATCATGCTGGCTGCATCGATCTCGCGTGTGTCCACACCGCCCGCACAGACCTGTGCCTGCGCGATATCTTTGCTTCCTGTGATGTCGACACGCAGGTCTTTCAGCAGTTTTGTCAGACGTGTCAGTTGTTTTTCCGGTACTTTTTTTGACGGAATATGAAGATCAATCCCGGCTTCTTTTAAGAGTACCTCTGCAAGCTTTTTATTGCAGAGACCGATCATCGCCTGAGAGGCATCTTTTCCGTGAGCATTCATGCAAAAACGCAGTTTCAGCAGATCATTCACTTCCCCAAAAGACCGGTCCGGCATAAAATCGATCTGTGCATATACCTGTTTTTTCTGTTTTAAAGCTCTGGTTGCATATCGGCTGATCTGAAAAAACCGGAATTCCCGATATTCCATAATCCGTCAGCTGTAATTCACCACGTTCTCTGGTCGTTTCTGCTCCGTTTATGTACAGTCTTATCGAAACTTCTGCACGGATTCCTGCAAGCATTTTAAAGAATGACTGCCTGCACTGCAACGGCACCAGCGCCGGTACAATATCTATGATATGGTGCCCAAAGTGTTCAATATATGGAAGCGCACTGCCGTCACACCCACTCTTCGGTGAAGCGAAAAGACCGGTTGCAAAAATGATTGATTTTACGCGAAAATCTCCTGTGCCTGTCCGGATCAGAAAGAAATCCCCCTGTCTTTTTATTGCTTTGATCTCACAGGAGACAATCTCCTTTACACCGGTATATGCGGCTTCCATGCGAAGGACATCCAGAACAGAAGCAGCCTGTTCACTCGCCGGGTAATAATAGCCGTTTTTTATTTTTGGTTCGATACCGATCTCACGAAAAAACGCCACTGTTTTTTTTTGATCGAACTGTCTGAATACCGGTACAGCAAAAGCAGGGTTTTCGCCTCTGTAACACGATAATCCCTGCACCTCGTTTGTATAATTACATTTTCCATTCCCCGTGGCAAGTATTTTCTTACCTACACGGTCCATATGTTCTAAGATGATTGTATCTGCACCTGCTAAAGCAGACGCAATAGAAGCCATCAGCCCGGATGCTCCGCCGCCAATGACTGCAACTTCTGTTTCTGTCATATTAAAAACCTTTTTCGATATTTATATAGTTTATTTGTCCGTAACAGGATAAACCATTGATTATTTTAACATACAAAAAACAAACATTCAATCCGTGAAACCCATAGTTATTGCTGGTAATTCATCAATATCAGAAAGGCTGCAGCAATCTAACTGGAATAGCTCTCCAAAAAGGCGTACAATTCCTGATCGTCCGAAAACCGGATCCCATTTTCCAATTTTTTTACCATATCTTCATTCAGATCACGGATGCGGATATTTGTTTCAAAGAATTCTGTAATACCATCACTCTGGTATACGACCAGAATCCCATCCTTTTGTTTTATGATATACGCATACGGTTCATAAACTGCAAGACTCTCTGTTGTCTTAACTTCTTTTTCTGTATCCGTTTCTGCCGGCATTTCTTCGGTTGCCACAGCAAGATCCTGTTCTTTTTCCCCCGTATCCTGTTGTGTAAACAGTAAATAAACAACCATGACCAATAAAAGAAAGATCATTCCGGTAAAAAGGCAAATACTCGTCGTTTTTTTTCATCCCATCACTCCATATTCCGGTTTTTACGATAAGTATTTTGCCAAATTTTACTTTTTATTCACTTGTCAGAAATATTTTTTCATGGTTATAGAATGTCTAAACACATGCCGTCAGCTATTTTAATAAGTGCATTTTTTTTGCGACATCTGCCAGCATGCGGCCTTTCGGAAAACGTAAGATTTCCTGCTCATTTAATCCTTTTAACAGCAACAGTAACACTGCATATACCGCCGCTCCAATTACGATCGACAAAAGCGTTGCTACAGCATTAACACGCAGCACGTACAGAATGCCATGATAGACGAGCCATACAACAACACCCATACCGGCAGCGGCGATTGCAGGGACAAAAAATGTTTTCTGAATTTCCTGATGATATCCACTGTAACGGCGGATTGATCCTGCATTTAAAATACACATGATAAGACCGAATGCTGCATTTGCGATAACGACTGCAAAAATGTTTAAGTCAAACAAGAACATAAGTGCTGCCAGCAGTCCTAAATGCAGTACCAGTGCAATGATCGCATTTTTGATCGGTTCTTTCATGCGGCCGATTCCCTGTAAAAGACCGTTTGAAAGCGTTGACAGTGAAAAAAACAAAATCGTAACAGCTCCTACCTGTAACATATGTGCAGCAGTCTCCGATGAATCACGGAACAAAAGCTGTAAGATCGGTGATGCAAGTATGCCCATGCCAACTGCACATGGAAAAGCAATCACCATGATAAAACGTGTTGCAATCCCGATCTGTCGTTTTGCTTCGCCTTTTTTCCCGGCTGCATAGGCAGCAGTCAGTGCAGGAACAGAGGATGCCGCCATCGCTGATGCAATGGAGATCGGAACATTGATCAGAACCGTATATTTTCCAGTATAAATACCATTCCAGGAACCATACTGGTTCGCGGTATATCCCTGATATGCAGCAATGTGTTTATATACAGCCTGATCTATGACGGTATTGCAGTTGTAGATCGTACTGCTCAGTAAAACCGGGATGATCGTTATGATAAGCAGATGAAATATCGAGCCATAGGAATCAACGTTTCTTTTCCGCTCTCTGTGCAGACTGCGTTTGAACGCACACAGATATACAACCAGTACAAAGGTACAGAATAATAATGCAACCAGTGCTCCGATCGCAGTACCAAGCGTTCCTCCTGCTGCTCCGTATGCTGCGGAATAATTATCAGCATCACCAAGCAGTGCTCCAGCCTTTGCACCATAATCAGCCAATACATACGCTGCCCATACACTGACGATTGCATTTGCAATCTGCTCTAAGATCTGGGAAGTTGCACTCGGCATCATTGTTCCAAGTCCCTGAAAAAATCCTCTCATAACACCAAGTACTGCAACAATCAGAAGTACAGGGATCAGTACACGCACAGCGAAGACGCTCATCGGTGTTTTCATCAGCGTGCCTGTGATAAACTCAGCACCAAACAAAAGGATCAGTGCGGCGACCGTACCGGTACATACACCGAAGATCAATGCACATTTTAAAATGCGGTATACATTGTGTCTTCTGCCCTGTGAATAATTTGCAGATACAAGTTTTGATACTGCGAGCGGCAGACTGTAGGATGAAATGATCAATAATATATTATAAATCTGGAAAGCAGTTCCATAGTAGTCATTTCCGGTATCCCCGATAATATTTGTCAGCGGGATACGGTAGATCAGACCGATAATACGGCTGACGATGGATGCGATAGCAAGAATAGAACCCTGCACAAGAAAACTTGTACTGCTTTTTTTATTTTGTTTGCCCATATGACTTAATCCTCGTTATCTTAAAATGTTCATCTCGTTTAAGATCTCAGTTTGTTTTCCCTCCATAATGGCAGCTTCCTCCGGTGTCATATGGTCATATCCAAATAAATGAAGCATACTGTGAAGGATTAAAAATGCATATTCACGTTTTTCACTGTGCCCATAACTTTTTGCCTGTTCCTTTACTTTGTCAACAGAGATAATGATATCACCGAGCATTATTTCGCCTGTGTCCGGGTTGAAATTGTCATCGTAATTATCTTCTAATTTCGAAAAATCTCCTGCGCTCTCATAAGAAAGCATCGGAAATGACAAAACGTCCGTCGGCGCATCAATGTCACGGTATTCTTTATTGATGGCGTGGATTCCATCATTGTCCGTGAGTGTCAGATTGATCTCAGCTTCAAACGGAAATCCCTCATGCTCGATTGCATAGTCTGTCACTTCTTTTGCGAGTGCCTCCTCATCAAATGAAAAATCAGTATCTGTTTCTTTTTCTATAAAAAGACTCATAAATTTCCTCATTTCTGTGCCTTACAGGCAGTTTTTATATCTTTTGTATTTTATACGTTTTTTAAAAGAAGAAGGTTTCTTCATTTACAAGATATTCCCTGATCTTTAAAAACATATTCATGCCGAGCCCGGACTGATCATAAATTCCGCTTGCAGAATATTCGTTTAATGTCTGGTAGATGACCATATCCTGATTCCATTCGCTTGCCATTGTATAACTGTCAAAAACTTCTATCTTTTTGACCAGGCCATTTACCATATGTACGATCGCGGACTCGATGGATGAAGGCGGTGCTGTTTCGCCGTCATATTCACTGATGATACGTATGACATCTTCCGGGAAACAGTGTTCCTGTGCAATGCGGATTCCGCTCTCTGTGAGCGGTTCACCTTCCATGATCCCGATCCGGTAATAAAATCCTGCCGCCGCGCAGGTCTTTTCATCTGCCCCGGCAACTCTCGCACAGCTTGCTGCAAGTCTTGAAACTCTGCGTGCATGCTGATATTCCTGTTTCGAAAAATTTGACAGTTCACGGACAAGAGGATAAGTATCATCTATAATATCCGTCAGGATATCATTTACTTCCTGTTCCCTCAAATGTGAGAAATGCGGATAGCCAAACTGCAGCCACAAAACACTGATGGCACCCTCTCCAATTCCCCATAATAAAAGCACAAAATGTACCTCCTGATAGGTCAGATAATAAAAGGTGACTGGAAGTAAAACGGAGAGGCAGAACAACAGCACTTCATACCAGATAAGTTTTTTTTCCTGTTTTGTGGCTTCCTCCGCCGTCCCGGCAAGGATCACACCAAAGATTGTCAACAGACAGTACAATATCAGTTCCTGTGAATGCAGTCCCATAACCAGACATATCATGGAATCCCAGAAAATACCGGTGATAAGCGCAAGACGTTCGGAAACAAAGGCTGCAATAATGAGCGGTACAAATACCAGCGGTTTTACAAATTCAGGAAAGTATGATGCAAACACAACCACCACCGCTGCTGCCGTATAACTATATAATACTTTTTTGAAATCTGTTTCACGGTTATGGCTGATCAGTCCTTCCGCACGATCGTGTTCTATAAAGAAAAGAAACAATACAAACCATATCATGGCAACACAGACAATCCCTAAAATCTGATCCAGTAAAATCTGTTGTTTTGCACACAGTAAAAGTATGGCTGCAATGGTAACGATAAACATGCAGACCTGATTCCATCCTCTTTTGATTACAAAGCGGTCATTCATCGCTGGCGAGTCTCCTGTCTTCTTTTTGATGCGCTCTTACTGCGGTTTTCATAATCTTCATAAGCCTTCACGATCTTCTGTACAACCGGATGACGGACCACATCTTTGCTGGTCAGTTCACAGATGCCGATCTCATCCACTTTTTTTAATACTTTTAAGGCAACATCAAGACCGGATGCTGTGCCAGGTGTTAAATCCTTCTGGGTTGCATCACCGGTGATCACCGCCTTAGATCCAAAACCGATACGGGTAAGGAACATTTTCATCTGCGCCGGTGTGGTGTTCTGCGCCTCATCTAATATGATAAATGCGTTGTCAAGTGTACGTCCGCGCATGTATGCAAGCGGTGCAACCTCGATCAGCCCCTTTTCCATATTTTTCTGGAAGCTTTCTGCTCCCATGATCTGATATAATGCATCATAAAGCGGTCTTAAATACGGGTCGACCTTACTCTGTAAATCCCCCGGCAAAAATCCTAATTTCTCGCCGGCTTCGATTGCCGGACGTGTCAGGATGATCCTTCCCACTTCTTCATTCTTAAACGCCGTGATCGCCATTGCCATTGCAAGATAAGTTTTACCGGTTCCTGCAGGACCCATGCCAAACACGATCATTTTCTGGCGTATCGCATCCACATATGCTTTCTGTCCAAGTGTCTTTGGTTTGACCGGCTTGCCGTTGATCGTATGGCAGATACAGTCCTTATCGATCTCCACGATTGCGGATTCTTTTTCCTCCTCCGAAAGTGCCAGTGCATAATTGACATTCTGCTCAGTAATGATATTGCCTCTTTTTGATAATTCGATCAGCTGTAAAAATACCTGTTCCGCTTTTTTTAAATTATGTTCCTCTCCAAGGAGCTTCATACTCTCACCGCGTAAAACCACAGTGACGTTTAAGGTGCGTTCAATTTTTTTGATATACGCATCAAACTGACCAAATACATTGGCCACATGATCAGTCGGTATATTTAATGATAGTTCAGTCAGACTCATCCGTCGGTTGCCTCTCTTCGCTCGATTGTTCGATGATTTTTGTCGGCTGATAGGAAACAATGGATTTTAAAGTGCCAATCGTTCCTTTCACCACATATTTTTTCTTCGTTCTCTCTATAATAACATTTTTTTCTGTAATTTGAATACCTTTTTCTTCCAAATCGTCAAGATATTTCTTAAGATTCTCAGAAGCCAGTCGTTTTGCCTCCTTTTCTGTGTACGTCTTTTGTTCATTTTTATAGCCCAGATAGGTCTGTCTGACCAGATAAACCGGAAGATAAAAATTATCTGTAAAGTGAAATTGTGACACATCCGACACAACTTCATATGGTTCTTCCACCGGTGAAAAAAAAGGATTTTCGATCAGATAATCCAGAATTCTGACCTGATAAGTTATTTTTTCTGCGCCAGTCGATACTTTTTTTACATATTCCATCGGTATCTCATCATGGTAGGAATATGTAACTTTTGCAATGACATCCGCATCTGCGGTGCGGTAAAGATATTGTGCCGTCTCTCCGTCATCATTTAGAATCTCAACATACCCATTGACTAACACATCTCCCTTTTTCACCGGGGTTCCTACAGTCACTACCGGTGTACCACTTCTTGTGATCATTTCTGTGATCAAGCCATCATCGGCAGCAACGATATCGTGCGCTGTCTCCTCTTTCTTTTCCTCATAATTTTCTTCCGGGAGCAGATTTTCCTGGATATCAACCGTCATTTTGGTGCCGTAGATTTTGATGGAAGTCCAGATCACTTCGGGATAACGGCTTCTTAACGTTTCCTCTAAAGCCGCACAGTCAATATTTTTTTTCTTTGTGCCAAAAGAGGCATGTTCTTTCGAAAGAAAGCAGAGTACGACTTCCTCAGACAGATAGGAATTGCCGTTGACTTCAATATTCCAGATAAAACCGGAAAGGTAATAGATCAGCCCTGCAAATAACAGCATGCCCATTGCAAACATTTTCCGTTTGCGGTAATGGTACAATTCAAACGGCATGCCATATCTTTTTTGGATGCGGATATGTGTTCTTGTTTTTTTTAAGATCGGACGTAACTGCTTAAAACCTGCTACACTGATGCAGAATTCGTATCCATCCTTCGTAGATTTCAAATTCCAGATCAGAATATCATGGCTTCCGCATAAATTCAGGAAACGTTCCGGCGCATAACCGCTTAAACGGACATACACGTATCCTTTAAAATACTTAATTACCGAGAGCAGCATCTGTTAATTTTCGTACTGGATCGTGTCTAAAAACCCGGTAATTTTCATTTCCTCATTCGTGTAATAGTCGATTGCAAGATGTGAGCCGGAAATCAGGATCCTGCAGTTTTTTGTCTGTATTTTGATAAAGGAATCCTCATATTCCAGGATTCCTTTATAATTAGAAATCAGAACCTCATGCCTTCCGGTTGCAGTCACGATCGCTGCGCCGAGCATCAGATCCTTCGGCAGTTCTAAGCTGTTTATTATTTTTTCTTTCTGATTTTTCTTCATATATGATTGTATGAAGGAAAAAAAAGATCTTATTCTTTATTCGTAAATATATTCTCTTACGACCGGCAGCATTTCTTTCGGCACGGCAGCAATTTCATAAGCATGCAGTACTTTTTCGGCAGCCGCATCCATTTTTTCACGATCATTTGCATAAATGACTGCCAGTGTGTCACCGGTATCTACAGCATCTCCATTTTTCTTCTTTAAATAAATGCCAACAGAAAGATCGATCACACTGTCCTTCGTTTCACGTCCACCGCCAAGTGTCATACAGGCAATGCCAATATTTTCCGCCAGAATGCGATGCACGAATCCGCCGCACGCTGCTTTTACTTCGACCGAATATTTTGTTTTTGGGAACTTTGAAGTGTCATATACATAAGATGCATCCCCACCCTGCGCTCTCACAAACTCAGCCATTTTATCAAGCGCAGCTCCACTGTCTATGGAATCCTGCATGAGTTTTACCGCCTCTTCGCATGAATCTGCACGTCCTGCAAAGAGTAACATCTGGGCCCCCAGTGCAAAGACTACCTCTTTAAAATCCGAAGGGCCTTCTCCTTTTAAGGTGTCGACCGCCTCGATCACTTCGATGGCATTTCCAACGGCATTTCCAAGCGGCTGGTCCATATCCGTGATGACTGCCGCCGTCTTTTTGCCTGCCATCGTTCCGATCGACACCATCTCTTTTGCAAGTGCGACAGAGTCCTCATATTTTTTCATAAATGCGCCGTTTCCGGTCTTGACGTCGAGCACGATTGCATCACTGCCGGAAGCTAATTTTTTGCTCATAATCGAGCTGGCAATCAGTGACATCTGATCGACGGTAGCCGTGACATCACGCAGTGCGTACAGCTTTTTATCCGCCGGGGCAAGATTGGCCGTCTGCCCTGCCAGTGCAATACCGATCTCACGGACATTTTTAAAAAAGATTTCCTCCGGAAGCGCAGTCGTAAATCCCGGAAAACTCTCAAGTTTGTCAATGGTTCCTCCGGTATGGCCAAGTCCTCTTCCAGACATCTTTGCAACCGGAACTCCAAGAGAAGCAATGATCGGTGTCAGCGCTAACGATGTCTTATCTCCCACACCGCCGGTACTGTGTTTATCTACTTTCACACCCGGAATTGAAGAGAGATCGAGCACATCCCCGCTGTCACGCATGGCAAGTGTCAGGTCGACCGTTTCCCGTTTACTCATTCCCTGAAAACAGATCGCCATCGTCATGGCAGACATCTGATAATCCGGAATCGAACCGTCCGTAAAACCATCGATCATAAAACGGATCTCATCTGTGGTCAGTTCCATGCCAAGTTTTTTCTTTTCAATCAGGTCATACATTCTCATGTGCATAATCCTCCCTTGTATCGATATCAACAAAAAATTCCGGCATTAAAACCGGATAAGAGAAAACATCATCCGGGTGGGAACGGATCACTATTTTACCGCCGCACTCCCCGGTCAGTGCAAGCAGTTTCCCGCGATAAGTTTCCGAAAAAAGATTGGGGCTGCGCAGACTGCCGTCACACGCTAAAAGCCCCGATCCCTTTTTTGCTGCGAAAAAAATGCATCCAGAAAGTCATGGAGTAATTCTGCTTTTACATACGGCTGGTCTGCCTGAAAAAACATATCATAGGAGACAGAATCACCCGTTGCTGTCACGGGATAAGTGACAGCTGTCTCTATGCCTTTTCGAATGCTTGAGGCAATTCCGTCGTTTTGCGTACCTTGATTGCGCACGACGATACAGTCGATTGCAGACAATTCTTTACACAACTGCTCAATTTCATCGTATGCAGTCACAACAATGATCTTACACGGATAACTGCACATATTCTGCAGGCGCACTAATTCTGTCAGACCATGCAGGAACAACGGTTTTCCATGAAATTCCGTAAGCAGTTTATTGCTGCCGAACCGCCTTGCGTATCCGGCAGCAAGATAGATCAGATTTATCTGTATCGTATCAGATCACCTTCATTCCCTTCAGGATTTTCTCAGGTGTGATCGGCAGTTCATTGATCCAGACACCGGTCGCATTGTAAACTGCATCTGCGATTGCCGGAGCCGGCGTGTTGATGACGATCTCACCGATTGATTTTGCACCGAAAGGACCGGTCGGCTCATAGCTGCTGTCAAATTCCACACGGATGCGGTCGGTATCTAAACGGCTTGGCACTTTATACTGCATGAAGGAGTTAGAAAGATTCTTTCCTCTCTCATCGTACCAGATATCTTCATACAGTGTCATACCGATTCCCTGTAAAAGACCACCCTCAGTCTGTACCCTTGCAAGGTTGGTGTTTACAACCGTTCCACAATCCACACAGGCGGTGTAATCCAATAACTCGATAGCACCTGTTTCCGGGTCTGCTTCGATCTCCGCACACGCCGCCATAAATGGTGGCGGTGATACCGGAGAGCTGTGTGAGTATGTTACTTCCAGTGAGATCTCATTGTTGCACATGGATGCAGTTGCAATATCAAACAGACTCATTTTTGCGCCGTCCGACTCATCGATGACATTTTCTCCGTCAAAAGTGAGTGCCGAGGCATCTTTGTTCATGCGTACTGCTGCAAGCGCGATGATGCGTTCACGCAGCTGTTCACACGCCTTCACTGCTGCCATTCCGGTCAGATAGGTCGTACTGGACGCATAAGAACCGGAATCATATGGGGAAATATCTGTATCAACACCGTACACGGAAATATTATCGATCGGTGTCTCTAACACATCCGCCGCAAACTGGGCAATGATCGTATCGCACCCTGTTCCCATATCGGTACAGCCGACCGTGATATGATAAGTTCCCTCATCACTTAATTTTACCGTGACAGAACCGACGTCACAGTTGGAAATGGAAGATCCCTGCATTGCCATGGCAACGCCGCGTGCACGGATCTTTCCATCCGGCATGACAGTGCGCATGCCTTTTTCTTTCCATCCGATCATATCAGAAGCCTTTAGCAGACATTCCTCTAAGCGGCAGCTATTCGCAGTCTCGCCATAATAAGCTGGCATCACATCGCCCTCATGGATCATATTCTTCTGGCGAAGCACGATCGGATCCATGGAAAGTCTGTCTGCCAATTTATTGACTGTGGACTCCACCGCAAAAATACCCTGTGTGGCACCGTAACCGCGGTAAGCGCCTGCGGACATCCGGTTTGTATAGACTACCTCATACTGAAAACGGAATGCCTCCGTGTGGTACATCGGGATGGATTTGTGGCCGCTTAATCCCACCGTAGTCGGACCATGTTCACCAAACGCCCCTGTATTTGAAAGTGTGTGCAGGTCGATGGCACGGATCGTTCCATCCGACATTGCGCCAAGACGTACACGGACTTCCATCTCGTGGCGCGGTGAGGATGCGATCATGGATTCCTCCCTGGTGTAGATCATTTTTGCAGGTTTTCCGGTCTTCCATGTTACGATCGCCGGATATACTTCCGTCACAACCGTCTGTTTTGCACCGAAACCTCCACCGATACGCGGTTTGATGACACGCACTTTTGCCTTGGAAATATCGAGTGCATTTGCAACGATTCTCCGCACATGGAACGGGATCTGCGTGGAACTGAGCACGATCAGACGGCCATAGGTATCCAGATAGGTACAGGTACGGAAAGTTTCCATCATGCTCTGCTGCATGGCTTTGACATGGTAAGTTTCGTCTAATACGATATCACAGTCCGCAATCACGGCATCCACATCACCCTCTCCGTCCACACCGGACGCACAGAGGTTCCTTTTGTTGTCCGCACCCACCGGGCAGAGTGACTTCCAGTCATCCTCCGGATGTACTAAAACCGGATTATCCATTGCTGTGTGGAAATCTAATACAGCATCTAAAACCTCATAAGTCACTTTGATCCGTTTTAATGCCATATCGACTGCTTTTTCGGTCTCTCCGGCAATGATCGCAACCGGATCGCCGACAAAGCGGACACGATCTTCTAATATATAACGGTCATACGGACTCGGCTCCGGATAAGTCTGTCCTGCCATGGTAAAGCGGCGTTTTGGAACATCTTTGTAGGTCAGTACACAGACAATACCGTCTACTTTTTCTGCAAGGTCTGTGCGGATCTCCTTGATCAGTGCATGCGCATGCGGACTTCTCAGAACTTTTACGACCAGACAGTCCTTTGGCGCCACATCATCCATATAAACCGGTTTTCCGGTCACAAGCGCCATCGCATCTTTTTTCATTACGGGAGCGTTGACAAATTTTCCCGGTTTTCTTAAGTTCGTACTGCTGTTCATGCTTTTCCCTCCATTTTAAACTTCAGGTATTCTTTGACTGCACGAAGCTGGCTCTCATATCCGCTGCATCTGCAGAGATTTCCGGCAAGATATTCCTTCATATCCTCCTCCGTCGGGTTTTCCAACTCATCCTCCAGCGCAAGTACATTCATGATAAATCCCGGATTGCAGAAGCCGCACTGCTCGCCGCCCTGTTTTGCGAGATAAGTGCCAAATTCTTTTGCACGATCTTCCACTCCCTCTAAGGTTGTGATATGTGTACCGTCTGCCCTTGCCGCTAACACGGAACAGGAAAGCACCGGTTTGTGGTCGATCCACACGGTACAGAGACCGCAATTTGAGGTCTCACATCCTCTTTTTACACTGTAACAGCCCTCTGACCGGACAAATTCTAACAGCGGCAGATCTGCTGCTATCTCGCGTGTGATTTCACGCTCATTCAGCCATACATGTATTTTCATCTTATTGTTCGTTCTCCATTTCTGATATTGTCTTTTTATAAGCAAAGACTTTCATACCTTTTTACACCAATGCCTGTCTTTTATTTTTCCAAAGAACAGATTGCTCTGCGGATCAGCACGCCAGCAACATGTTCTCTGTAATCAGCTCCAGCTCTGCGGTTGCTGCCATAAGTAAACTGATCTGCGCACCAGGTTGCAAGTTCCTTTACCAGTGCCTCATCTTTTTCAAATCCTTCCGAAAGCTGCTTTCCAAAACTATCCGGTTCACCGGAACCGAGCGGCAGCTCTACCAATCTGGCATGAACCGGTCTTGCTCCGATACTCACATGCAGACTGCCATCATATTCAGACACTGCACAGGCAACCACCGGAAAATCGGTAGCCGTATTGCGCTGGCTTAAATAGGCAATGCGGATCGGCTTTTTTGCCACATGCAGAGCTACTAAAATATCATTATCATATGGCATATCAATAAATTCTTTTAAGGAAACCATACCTGCATGATACAGCTCTACCTGGGTATCCATTGCCAGAAATACGGTCAGTACATCGGAAAAACCAAAACGTCCGAAAATACTTCCACCTACGGTTGCACAGTTGCGGAACTGTACACCGACAATATGGCGGACACTTTCACGGATGGCTCCGTCTGTATATGCGGCAAGTCCCGCATGTTTTTCTATCTCACGCAGTGTTGTCATGGCACCGATGACAAACTCTGTATCCGTCTCGGTGATCTGATCCAGCCCAAGCCCTGACAGATCGATTGCCGTCGCAATTCTCCGGTCACCGATCTTCATCCAGACACCGCCTGCGATGATCTTATTATTCTTTTTCTGATTCAGCTCATACGCTTCTTCTAAACTTTCTACCTTGCGGTATTCATTGATCGTTAACATTGATTCCTCCTGTGTGTACGCATAAAAGGGTGCTATTTATATTATACATGTACAGAAGTACTGCCGTCAAACGGGAATAAGGGAAAAACAAGGACTTTTCCCGGAAAAACAAGGACTTTTCCCGGAAAAACAAGGACTTTTTCTGGAAAACTGTGGTTTCCCGCAAAAAATGGGCATATTACGCAAACTCTCATTTGCAATATGCCCATTCTCTAAATAACTCTTATTCTTTTCTAATAAGTAAACAACTGCGTCCAGTACGGCGTTCTCTGACTATCTGTACGGTAACCGACACCAAGCTTCTTAAAGTTCGGGTTTAAGATATTCGCACGGTGCCCTTCACTGTTCATCCATGCATTCATAACTGCTTCCGGTGTTTTCTGACCCCATGCGATATTTTCCCCGGCTCCGCGATAAGTGATACCAAGATCTGTGATCGCCGTTCCAAAATTTCTTCCATCCGGTCTGGTATGGGAAAATGATTTTTCAATTTCTTTTGAACGTGTCATTGCGGCAGTCGCAACTGTATCATCCCATGTAAGTTCCGTTAAGCCGGCCTTTTTCCGCTCTGTGTTGACCAGTTTTAAAACCTGTTTTGCATAGGAATTTTCCGTTACATCATCTTTCGGCTGTTCACTGTCTGTAGTACTGTTCCCACCTGATTCAGTACCGCCCGGCTGACTTTCTTCCGGCTTTTCTGATGTGTCTGGTTTTTCTGGTGTACCCGGCTTTTCCGATGTGTCTGGTTTCTCTGACGTATCAGGTTTTTCTGATGTATCCGGTGTCTGCTCTTCTTTGTCGTCTTCTGGAATTTCCGGTATGCAGTCTTCCGGTAAAACGATTGCCGGAAAACGATCACATATTTTTTTCAATACATCATTGATAGAACCTGTCTCAACAGAGTTCCACTGATTTGTTGTGCAGTCCTTCTCATAAACTGAGATGTTCACACGGTTAGCGGACGCTGCCTCTACCGGTGCAGATACGCTCATCGCAATTCCAAGTGCCGTTGTAAATGCTAGTATTGTCTGTTTCTTCATGATATTCCTCCATTTGTAATTTTGCATTATGTAACAGTTTAAATATTTCTTATCCATTTCAAATATATTACATAATTGTTACAAGCAGAAGAATATCATAATTTATACTGCCATCCAACCGGTAAAATCTGGAATTTCCGGTATTTTTTACTCCACTCCCATCTTTTTACAGACATCGTTCAGACAACAGCGGTCACAATACGGTTTTGTCCGCGCCGTACATACTTCACGTCCATGATACACAAAACGGTGACACAGATCATTCCCTTCCTCCGGCGGAATGATCTTCCAGAGTGCCATCTCTACTTTTTTGGGTTCTTTGATTCCATCGACAAGACCAATACGGTTTGCAAGGCGGATACAGTGTGTGTCAGTTACGATTGCAGGTTTTCCAAAGACATCTCCCATGATCAGGTTCGCACTCTTTCTTCCCACACCCGGAAGTTTTAAAAGGGCGTCAAAATCTTCCGGCACATTTCCACCGTACTGCTCCCATAAAATCTTCATACATGCACTGATATCCCGTGCCTTGCTTTTTCCAAGTCCGCACGGTCTTACAATTTCTTCAATTTCTTCCACCGGTGCTTCGGCAAGTGCTTTCACATCCGGAAATTTTTCATATAATTTTTCTACAACGATATTTACCCTTGCATCGGTACACTGTGCCGCCAAGCGGACACTGACCAGAAGTTTCCACGCCTGGTCATATTCGAGACTGCATCCGGCATCCGGGTATTCTTTTTTCAGACGCTCGATCACTTCTTTGGCAAGTTCTTTCTTTCTCATGGTTAGCCTCACTTCCTTATTGTCTTATTACAAAATATATTCCCTTAAACACATTTATTTTAAGCGTTATTCTTGTCTGTTTTCAGGTATCACAAGTTTTAGCGCAGGCACCAAGCTTGTGATACCTGATATTCTATCATAAAACCTTACCTGAAACAATGAAAGCAATACTGGCCAAAATTACTTTCTCACTTCCTGCGCTCCATAAATAGATTTATCCCCGTTCACCAGATAAGCAAAAATGCATACGATCAGAAACGGCACCATATCATTTGCTCCAAATACTTCAAGTCCGATCAACACCGGCGCAAGCAGTGTGTTCGTTGCACCTGCAAATACAGCTGCGTATCCGAGTGCCGCACAGTGAACCGGCGAAATGGAAAGAATTCCCCCTAAAACAATTCCAAGCGATGCACCAATGGAAAATAACGGTGTAACCTCCCCACCCTGATATCCGATTGCAAGAGTTAAAATTGTCAGCAGCAGTTTTAAGATCCAGTCATAAGAATAAATCATTCTGCCAGAAAATGCTGCCGAGATCAGATTGGTTCCAAGTCCGCTGTATCTTCCGTTGTAAAGCAGAAACAAAATCAGTGCTAACGGGATGGAAATAACACCTATCCTGAAATATGGATTTTTGATTTTTTCTCCGAAAAACTTTTTTGATTTTGCAAGCAGAAACGAAAACAGCCGTCCGGTCAGTCCAAAAATGATTCCAAGCACAATGAGCCGGACAGCCATACCAGCATCTGATATCTCAAGTGTATCCTTAAGCGGCACATATAATTTTTCCAGCCCCAGTGTATGGGAAGTATAAGCAGCTGTATATGAAGCAATCAGTGCCGGCAGCAGTGCTTCATACTGTATTTTTCCTGCAACGATCACTTCCATGGAAAAAAATACGGCTGTAAGCGGCGTCTGAAACAAACCACCGAACCCCGCCGCCATACCGGTAATCAGCATAACGCGGCTGTCTTTTGGAAGATGAAATCTGCGCCCAAGTACATGTGATAACACTGCACCGATCTGCACGGCGACGCCTTCGCGGCCGGCACTTCCTCCGAATAAATGCGTGATCCAGGTTCCAGACATGACCAGAGGAATTAACAACAACGGAATATCCTCTCTTTTTTTCTGTCCCGTCTCAAATACTAATGTCATCCCCTTTAAGCTTGTCTCGCTGAAATGATAATACAGCCATGTGATCAAAAGACCAGCAAACGGCAGAAACGGTATCAGATACAAATAATGGCCTGTCCGAAAATCAGAAATTGTCAGTAGTCCTCTGCCAAATACTGTATCAATGATTCCAACCAGTACACCGGTTAAAATGGCAAGCAATACATATTTCAGAGATAAAACAATTCTGATTTTGTTTCGAATTTGTTTTCCATTCCGATTTCAATTCCTTCGCTGATGTCAATTTTTTTGCACAAACATCCTTTTCTTTATCTGATTATTTTTCGAAATCACAAAAAAGCTGATACCCCCGTGCAGTCTACACAGAAGTCATCAGCTAAATTTAGCGGTTTCGAATTAATCGTGGGAGAACCTCATTCCCGTTTCATACTTTTTTTCTGTAAAATATCATATCTTTCGCGCTATGTCAATAAAAAATATTTTACATTACAACTTTATTGTGATACAGTATTGCAGTAATGTTTCATTCATGATATACTTGCAAAAATTTATATGAACAGACAAAGGAGAGTTTTGTTATGACAGGACAGACAATAGGACTGCTTCTCGTCATGATCATTTATCTGATCCTGATGGTTGGCATTGGTGTACTCTATTCCAAAAAGAACAATGATGTTTCTGATTTTTATCTGGGTGGCCGTAAACTCGGGCCGATTGTAACTGCAATGAGTGCGGAAGCATCTGACATGAGCAGCTGGCTTTTGATGGGACTGCCCGGTGTTGCGTATCTTTCCGGTTGTGCTGAGGCCGGCTGGACTGCGATCGGGCTTGCAATCGGTACCTATCTCAACTGGCTGATCATTGCAAAACGCCTGCGCCGTTATACCCACAAAGCAAACAATTCCATCACGCTGCCGGCTTTTTTCGAAAACAGATACCGTGATAAAAGCCATGCACTGATGGCAATTTCTGCAATTATGATCGTGATTTTCTTTGTGCCGTATACCGCTTCCGGTTTTGCTGCATGTGGTAAATTGTTTTCTACACTGTTTGGTGTTTCCTATCTTCCGGCAATGATTATCAGCGCGATCGTCATTGTTTTGTACACCACTCTTGGTGGATTCCTTGCCGCAAGCATGACGGATCTGATTCAGAGTATCATCATGACAATTGCACTCTTTATCGTTGTAATTTTCGGTATCCACACTGCCGGAGGATTTGATGCCATTATTGCGAACGCAAAATCCATGAACGGATATTTAAGTCTTTTTTCTTCCTATGACCCTGCAGCCGGCGCATCCGTTCCATACAAAAGTCTTACCATTGCATCCACACTTGCATGGGGACTCGGATATTTTGGCATGCCGCATATCCTGCTTCGTTTTATGGGAATCGAGGATGAGAACAAATTAAAAACCTCCAGAAGGATTGCATCCGTATGGGTTGTTATTTCCATGTTTGTTGCCATTTTTATCGGTATTATCGGTTCTGCAATGACCAAAGCCGGTGCCCTTGCGTTATTTGAGAATTCGGCTCAGTCTGAGACACTGATTGTCAGAACAGCTGTCCTTTTAAGTAATCACGGTGTTTTATCCGTTATCATGGCTGGACTTATTCTTGCCGGAATCCTTGCAAGTACCATGTCAACTTCGGATTCACAGCTTTTGGCTGCATCCTCATGTGTTTCACAAAACCTGTTCTGTGATTGCATGGGATTAAAGCTTTCCAAAAAATCTTCCATGCTTATGGCAAGACTTACAGTTGTTGTGATCGCCATTATCGGTGTTTTCCTTGCCAGAAACCCAAACAGTTCTGTATTCCGCATCGTATCTTTCGCCTGGGCAGGATTTGGTGCGACTTTCGGTGCTGTCATGCTGTTTTCATTATTCTGGAAACGTACCAATCGAAATGGTGCACTTGCCGGAATGATTGTCGGTGGCGTTATGGTATTTATATGGAAATATCTGATTGCCCCACTTGGAGGCCTGTTTGGAATTTATGAACTGCTTCCGGCATTTTTATGTTCTGCAGCTGCGATCGTTGTTGTCAGTCTTTTGACTGCACCACCTTCACAGGAGATCGTTGATGAGTTTGAGAGTGTATAACAGATTTTAAAAAAGATTTATTTTATTTCGATCGAATACATCTAAAAAACGGGGATTACATACTATAGTAACATGTAATCCCTGTTTTTTTCATGATAAAACACTAAGGTTTACGCTTTAACCTCTGTTTTTCCCCTGTTTCCAGCATAAATTCATAAACAGGGCCTTACAATCTTCAGCTTCCTCCGGGTTTACCGCATACATTCCCATCACAACACCGGTAAAACCCCCTGCAACTTCAGAAGATAAGTATTTTGTACGTGTGCTTCCAAGCAGAATTTCTTTTCCGTCCAACACTCCATAAAAATGATACTGCGCCGGATCGGATACCACTTTTAAGGTAACCTCTGCATCATCCGGCAGTTCTATTTCTTTTACCACCATAATCGCATCCCCGATGCGCAGACGTAAGATCAATGTGCGCTTCTTCTCATCACATAAAACAGCCAGATCATAATGATGTTCCTCGGACAGATAAAATGTGATACCCGCTTCCGGCGAATTCCCGGAAAGTCCGACGGTAAGTTCTGTGTCAAACTCCGACTGGCGGACGCCTAAAAATGTTGGTGTTTCTGCATCATTTAAGGTAAAACGATTGCCCAAAAGTGTCACACTGTTTTTGGCAAACGCATAACATTCCTTGTGGTACTCACGCAGATGGCAAAAACGCTGCGGCTCATTTTTTAATGTCTCAAAAGAAACATCATAACGTCCGTTTATTTCTTGTGCCGTGGCATTTAACGGCATATCCATCACAGATTCCACGGTTCCATTTACACCTGCAGTGAACCATCCATCGTTATCCCAGGTAACCGGAACTAAAAATACCTCACGTCCTAAATGATGGAACGGCATCCAGTCGCTCTGGATCCGGAATCCCAGACATACCATAAAGGTTTCCCCATAAGGTGTGGTGATAAGATCACCATGACCGATCCCCTGTATATGATTTTCATTGCCGCCTAAATTTCGGTTTGTAAGTACCGGATTCTCCGCATACGCCTCAAATGGTCCGTAAGGATCTTTCGATCTTGCATAAGTCACCATATGTCCGTATTCCGTACCACCTTCTGCAACCATCAGATAATACCAATCACCGAAATGATACATGTGCGGGGATTCGATGTATCGTCCGCCGCTGCCCTTCCAGATCGGTCTGCTTTCCGTCAATCGTTTTCCGGTTGCGATATCGATCTCACACTGGAAAATACAGCCTCTTCCATCTGATTCGTCAGTTCCATTGCTGATAAAATAACTTTATCTCCCTCAAAATATAAAGATGGATCAATGCCTCCCTGATCCACAAAACAGGGTCTGACCATTCTCCATAGATATCGTCCGTATAGACATAAAAATTTTTCTGATAGGTATTGTTGTTGGTAACCATATAGAACCGTCCGTTATGGAAGCGGATCGTCGGTGCAAATACTCCGCCTGATCCAGGAACCTGATACAGATTCACCTGGCTTTTCCTTGTAAGACAATGTCCGATCGGTTTCCAGTTCAGCAGATCTTCGCTTTCAAATAATGGAACCCCCGGGAAATATTCAAATGAACTGCAGGCAAGATAATATTTGCCGTTTGCACTGCAGATACTTGGATCCGGATAAAAACCGCGGACAACTGGATTTTGTACTCTCATGTCGCTCTTCTCCTTCTGCAGCATTCCTCAACAGACTGTTTGATTCAAATTTCTGTCTGCCGAACTGCATTATTTATGATACGGTTCGCCATTCATAATCCGGTAACTGCGGTAAACCTGTTCTAACAGGATCACACGCATGAGCTGATGCGGAAATGTCATTTTCGAAAAACTGAGTTTACAGTCAGCACGTTTTAACAGGTTTTCCGACATTCCCAGTGATCCGCCGATCAGAAACATGATCTGACTGATTCCGGAAGTCCCAAGATTTTCAATCTTTTTTGATAACTCCACCGAATCAAATTCCCTGCCGTCGATTGCAAGGGCAAATACATATGCGCCCTCTTTTGCCTCCTTATCCAGACGCATCAGAATGCGCTCGGCTTCTTTTTCCCTGATCTGATTTTCTACGGTATCACTTGCATTTTCGGGCGTCTTTTCGTCGGCAACCTCTATAATATCTAATTTACAGTAACGGCTTAAACGTTTGCTGTACTCTGCGATCGCATCCCTGTAAAACTTTTCTTTGATCTTCCCGACACATAAAATTGTAATTTTCATAGTTCCTCACATTTTAAATAAAAATTATATTGTTTCCGGAATTATGCAGCGAACTGTTAATAGTCATTCTAGCAAATCCGCTTGCATGCATCTACATTATAATTTATACTAAAATTACTTGAAAAACAATAGATGTTCATACATCTGGAAATGAGGAAAACCATGTCACAGGAACCATTTGATTTTAGCAGTACAGCCGAGAGCGATTTCGCACCGTCTCACGCGTATGTATCGAAGAAAACAAAAAAAGAAGACGTCACATCTACCGCCTACACATTCACCATCGTAAGCGTTGCCGGTTTTATTCTTCTGATCTTGTTTGGACTGGATCTGCTTCCTTTTCACAGTGCTTCATACACGAAAACACTGATTCTTATCGTCATGGGAGTTATGTTTGCCATCTTCTTTTTCATCGGCATAAAATCCTTTATGGAATTAAAAACGCTTTCAAATGCAGCTGATCGTGAAGAAAAGCAGTTTGAAGAGATCTGCCACTGGTTTTTAGATACCTACACAGCAGAAACAATCAATGCTGATGCCGGCATTTCAGACGATTCTGACGAGCAGAATTATTTTCTGCGCTATGAGGTCATGCGCAGTCTGCTCCTTGAAAAATATCCGAAGACAGATGCCTCCCTCTTAGATCACATTATCGAAACGATTTATGATAAAATATTTTTGGCTTAATACTTTTTTCTGTCAGATATATGTGATATAATAGGTAAAATATTTGAATTTATGAGGTGGCTATTGTGAAAATACTTGAAGAGAAGATTCTTTCGGAAGGAATTGCAGTCAATGAAGATATTTTAAAGGTAGACAGTTTTGTAAACCATCAGGTTGATCCTGTTTTAATGCATCAGATCGGTGAAGCATTTGCCGCACACTATAAAGATTGTGGAGTAACGAAGGTCGTAACGATCGAGAGTTCCGGTATCGCTCCTGCTCTTATGACAGCGTTAGCGCTGAATGTTCCAATGATTATTTTAAAGAAACAGCCTTCAAAGGTGTTAAATGATAATCTGTACCAGACAGTAGTCACTTCTTTTACCAAAGGGACAAGCTATGAGCTGACATTATCCCAGCAGTTTATCAATGAAAATGACCATGTATTGATCGTGGATGATTTTCTTGCAAACGGCGAAGCTGCAACCGGAGCAATCCGCTTGCTGCGCAAAGCACATGCAACGATCGCCGGAGTCGGTATCCTGATTGAAAAATCATTCCAGCCGGGACGCGGAAAATTAATCGAACAGGGCATTGATGTATACTCTCTCGCCCGCATCAGTAAACTTGGAAAAGATCTGATTGAATTTATTCCGGAAGAAGAATAAATATATGCCTTTGGTGTACATTAAAAGCATGAAAAAAGTCAGTCACATGTTTGTGGCTGACTTTTTTCATGCAATGTTTTCTTAGCTGTTTCCTTACGGATGATATCCAAAATTGACACGGTAGATATCACTGACTAACCCTGTTTTGTTATTTACTGCCATGACAGACAATACATAGTCACCTTCCGGAACAACCAGCGGCTCTGTATAAATCGCTGATTCTGTCGTTGGATCGGTAGAATCCCAGGTGTAATAAATCATACAATCTTTCTGCTGTGCAATGGTCACTGTGGTTTCCTCAGAGAAAAGGCCTCCGTCCGGTGACACAGATGGCAGATCCGGTTTTTTAAACTGAATCTGATATTCCTCTGATACAACGTCACTGTAGATTCCTTTTTCATTACAGCACACTGCATTGATCTCAAAATTTCCCGTCCGGTTTAAAGAAATTCCCCACTGTGGATATGGGATACCATTTTCCTTATCCGGGACAGTACCATCCATCGTATAATAAATATCATTTCCTGCGATCGAATAGATCACAATTGTAACATAGTCATCGTATTGCCCGCCAAGCGGAGAAATAATTGGTTCACCAACTTCATACGCATCAAATAAGGCAAGCACTTCTTCATCCGTAACGTCTTCTTTTAAAGAAAGAATACTTTCATAATCTCCTCTTTCATCATAAATGGAAATCAGATGCTGATATGCCTCCTTATTATTTTTGTCAAGCTGAAGGATTTCCATATATAAAAACAAGTGCTGAATCATATTCTTTCTGGCTGGTATAGATCTCTGCCATTGCCTCACGCACTTTGATATCATCCGGCTGCAATGCCAGTGCCGTCTTATAATATCGCAGTGCATTTTCATAATTACGATCCACCAGCTCTTTTTCTGCCATTTCAATCTGATAATCATAGGAATTTGCATTCTTATTATCGATATAAAGTTTTACAGCAATGCCAACAGCCGCACCGGTTATGATAAGACAGCAGCAGACAATAATGTGCCAAATTGACTTTTTTCTTCTTTTTGTTTTTTTGGCTCCGGTTCCTTCTCCTGCGGATTTTTTTCACCTTCTCCGTCTTTTAGAAGTGAACGCAGATAATCATCCTCAAGTACGTTGTAATCCGAAACTATCTGTGCTTCGTGGCCACAGACAGAACAGTAAAGGCAGCCTTTTTTTAACTCTGCCCCACACTTCGCACATTTCATGGGATATCCTCGCTTTCGACTTATTAGAATAATCCGGTAATCACACCGTTATCGTCAACATCAATTCCATATGCAGCAGGGTTTTTCGGAAGTCCCGGCATTGTCATGATTGCACCGGTAATGGCAACAACAAATCCGGCTCCGGCTGAAACATAAACTTCTCTCACATTAATGGTAAATCCACTCGGACGGCCAAGTTTTGTCTGGTCGTCAGACAGGGAATACTGTGTTTTCGCCATACATACCGGGAAATCTGACATTCCCATGTCTGCGATACGTTTTAATTCCTTTGCTGCGGCAGATGCATATGTCACACCGTCAGCCCCATAGATTTCTTTTGCAATCGTCTCGATTTTTTCCTCCAGTGACAGATCATCTGCATATAATGGCTTAAAGTGACTCTCTTTTGTTTCTAAAGTCTTTAATACTTTTTCGGCAAGTTCCACTCCACCTTTTCCACCGTTCTCCCACACTTTCGCAAGTGCAAATTCACAGTCTCTCTCACGGCAGAACTGTTCGATATAATCGGTTTCTGCCTTGGTATCGGTTACAAATGAATTTAATGTTACAACAACCGGAACACCATATTTCTGCAGGTTTTCAATATGCTTTTCAAGGTTTACGATACCTTTCTTTAAAGCCTCTAAATTTTCCTCTCCAAGATCGGCTTTTGCAACACCACCATTATATTTTAATGCACGGACAGTTGCAACTAAAACAACGGCATCCGGGTGAAGTCCTGCCATACGGGATTTGATATCGAAAAACTTCTCAGCACCTAAGTCGGCGCCAAAACCAGCCTCTGTGATCACATAATCAGCAAGTTTTAAGGCTGTCTTTGTAGCACGGACACTGTTGCAGCCATGTGCAATATTTGCAAATGGTCCGCCGTGAACGATTGCCGGTGTATGTTCTAAAGTCTGAATGAGATTTGGTTTCAAAGCATCTTTTAACAATGCAGCCATCGCACCGGTTGCTTTGATATCATCAGCGGTAACAGGCTTTCCATCATAAGTATATGCAACAATGATCTTTCCAAGTCTGCGTTTTAAATCATGCATATCGTCTGCAAGACATAAAACAGCCATGATCTCTGATGCAACAGTAATTACAAAATGATCTTCCCTGACCATTCCATCCATTTTTCTGCCAAGTCCAACCACAATATTTCGGAGGACACGGTCATTCATATCCAGACAACGTTTCCAGACAACCTGTCTTGGATCAATGCCAAGTTCATTTCCCTGCTGGATGTGATTATCAAGTAAAGCGGCAAGTAAATTGTTTGCAGAAGTAATTGCGTGGAAATCTCCGGTAAAATGAAGGTTCAAATCCTCCATCGGAACAACCTGTGCATAACCGCCTCCTGCAGCGCCGCCTTTAATTCCAAAACACGGTCCAAGGGACGGCTCACGAAGTGCAATTACTGCTTTTTTCCCAAGCTGTCCAAATGCCTCACCAAGTCCGACACTGATCGTGGTCTTTCCCTCTCCTGCCGGAGTCGGATTGATTGCCGTTACAAGGATTAACTTTCCGTCCGGCTCATCTTTACACGCTCAATCAGTTCATCTGAGAGTTTTCGCCTTATATTTACCGTAAAGCTCTAATTCATCCTCTGCAATGCCAAGTTTTTCCGCAACCTCACGGATGTGCAGCATTTTTGCTTCCTGTGCGATCTCAATGTCTGTTTTCATAATGATCCTCCTCGTGTCTTATAAATACTCTTCTTCATATTGTTCAAACTGCTCCTGCGTCATTAAAACGCGGCGCGGTTTTGTACCTTCTTCCGGGCCGACAATGCCGGCCTCCTCGAGCTGATCCATAATTCTTGCTGCCCGGTTAAATCCAACTTTAAAATAACGCTGCAGCATTCCGATCGAGCCTTTTTCTTTCTCGATCAAAAGCTTTGCGGCATCTGCAAAATATGCATCCCTTCCATCTCCGGTTCCTGAATTTGAATCAATGCTTACTGTCATATTTTCTGACTCTGCGTTGTTCATATGTTCTTCCACTGCCGCATTGTAGGAAACCTGTCCATTTTCTTCTTTGATGTAATTGACAACATCCGATACTTCCTTATCTGAAACAAACGCACCCTGTACACGCACCGGTTTTGGAATTCCCTGCGGATAGAAAAGCATATCTCCCTTTCCAAGCAGTTTTTCCGCACCGTTCATATCAAGAATCGTTCGCGAATCAATACCGGATGTTACCGCGAATGCAATACGGCTCGGCATATTTGCCTTGATCAGTCCGGTGATGACATTGACGGAAGGACGCTGTGTTGCAATGATCAGATGAATGCCTGCAGCACGCGCGAGCTGTGCCAGCCGGCAGATTGCGCCTTCAACATCATTCGACGCAACCATCATCAAATCCGCTAACTCATCTACGATAATGACGATCTGCGGCATTTTTTCCGGTTTTGGTTCTCCTTCCACATCCGGAAGGCTGTCGATCTTGGCATTGTATCCCTTTAAGTTGCGGACGTGCGCCTCCGCAAACTTATTATAACGGTCAGTCATCTCTGCCACAGCCCAGTTCAGCGCACCTGCCGCTTTTTTCGGATCTGTGACAACCGGGATCAGAAGATGTGGAATACCATTATAAACGCTTAACTCCACAACTTTCGGGTCAACCATGAGCAGTTTGACATCCTTTGGGTCTGCCTTATACAAAATACTCATAATAATCGTATTGATGCAGACGGATTTACCGGAACCTGTCGCACCGGCAATCAGAAGATGCGGCATCTTTTCGATATCAGCCACAGATACTTTACCGCCGATATCTTTTCCGACACAAAAAGAGATCTTTGAAGGATGGTTCTGAAACTCCTCTGATTCCACCAGTTCACGGAACGATACCATGACATTTTCTTTGTTCGGCACTTCGATGCCGATCGCTGCTTTTCCGGGAATCGGGGCTTCGATACGGATATCCGCTGCAGCGAGGTTTAACTTGATATCGTCTGCCAAATTGACGATTTTACTTACCTTTACACCCATTTCCGGCTGCAGTTCATATCTGGTTACTGCCGGTCCACAGCTGATATTCGTGATTGTGACATTGACACCAAAATTTTTTAATGTCTGCTGCAGTTTCATGGCAGTTTCCTGCAACTGTTTTCTGGTATCTCCCTGCTTGTTTTCTGCCTGTTTTAACAGCGTAACCGGCGGGAAGACATATTCTTTCTCCGGCGGTACGATTTCAACATCCATCTCTTCCGGAATATTATCCATATCTTTCGTCTGTACTACTGTTTCATGCTGCACCGGCAGCACATCTTCAGCAGTTTCTTCCGGCAGCGGCTCAGATTCTAAATCTGCCCCAAATAACGGTATAGTATCCGTTTCTTCCTCATATGGAATCTCCTCTGCCCCCTGCTCCATTCCAAATGCCATCGCCGGATCAGGGCGTCCAGGTATAACAAACGGTGCTTCCTCTGCAACTGTCCGTGAAGCTTTCGGTTCTTCCATCTGGATTGGGAACGATACCTGCTCCTCCTCTGCCGCAAACAACTCTGTTTTTGCTGTCAGCGCCTGTCCCATTGCATCTAATGCCTCATCTGAAAATGCAGATGGTGTTGTATTTGATATCGTACTTCCTGCAGTCAGTGTGACATGTTTTTCCTCTTTGATCTCCGGCAAATCGGTCATATCTTCCGGCAGAATCTCACTGATATCCTGGGAACGTTTCTGCGGCGTATCCGGAATCAGCTTTGTATCAATGGCAACGCCCTCAACCTTTCTGTCCATTCTGCGCTGCTGTTCCCGCTGCTCACGCTCTTCTCTTCGCATTTCAACACGTTCTCTGTGACGTTCATTGCTGATTTTGGCAGACTCATACACCCTGCGCCCACCTTTTTGCATGCCACGAAATGCAGATCGCTCCGTGATGAGTACAAGCGAGATAATGAGTACGATCACATCGATCACATATGCCCCGATCACTCCAAATCCGGAGCATAACATATGGGAAAGTCCGCCTCCGATCAGCCCGCCTCCACTTTTCGCATCAAAACTGTACCGATAAGCATCCATTGCACTTTTTGCATCAGTTCCTCGGAAATGAGTTCAAAAAAGCATACATAAAATGCCACAACAAATGACCGCCACT